>Ga0307515_10019817_pt1 | contig 12066 bp, 12 predicted proteins | sample 17_EM_MG_FD_194513 | JGI IMG/M metagenome (GOLD analysis project Ga0307515, IMG submission 194513) | Populus trichocarpa ectomycorrhiza microbial communities from riparian zone in the Pacific Northwest, United States - 17_EM | ecosystem: Host-associated > Plants > Roots > Unclassified | place...
AACGCGACCGCCCGGCCCTTCAGATGGAAATTCACCCCGGCCGACCTCGAGGACCTCATGGCCCGGATCGAGCGACACGAACAGAAAGAGCAGAACCCCCAACAACCCACCGGCTGCGACCACCAGCCTGCCGCACTCGCCCTGGCCGCATAACCCCCGAAGGACTTACGGAGCGGACCACTAAGCAAACGCGACTAACGCCCGGCGACGGTCCGGCCCGGGCAACGACAAACCGTCGCCGGGCAACAAACGACCCGGGCCCGACCACACACCACAGCCAACCAACAACAACGCACGCACCACAGCCGATCAACGATACAGACTCGGCTAGTTACCGCCGCCGGGCAGCAGCACCGGCCAGCATCACCACCCGACGCACCGACCTCTTCGAAGCCGACCCCCTTGGCCGGCGAGCCCGTGCCCAGCCGGGCCAGCAGGGCGACTGCGATCAGGTAGCTCACCGCGTCCACCAGCACCACGGTGGTGAAGTTCCCACGGACCACCAGGAAGGTCCCCATCGGCGGTCCGAGCATGCGCAGCACGCTGTTGCCGGCGGAGGTCCACGCGTTGGCGGCGGCCAGTTCCGGCCAGGTTCCCACGACCGACGGCAGCGTGGCGTTGAGCGCGGGCCGCACGAAGCACACCGCGATGTTCTCCGCGAGCAGGCCGCCGTAGATCGAGAACGGCAGAAGCGCCACCCCGGCCGCGGCGGCCAGGTTGCCGAGCACGAGCACCCGCCGGCGCGGCCACCGGTCGACCAAGGCGCCCGCCCATAGCCCGACGAGCAGGGCCGGCGCCGCCTCGACGGCCAGGGCGAGCGCGGTCGACGCCACCGACCCGGTTGACCGGTACATGTGCAAGGGCACGGCCAGCACGAGCAGCCACGAGCCGAACGCGTCGATGATCGTGGCCGTCCACAGCCGACGGAATTCTCGATGCGACAACATGCCGTCGAAGCTATTCTCTGGAGAGAATTTTTGGCAAGATGTTTCTTGTGAAGAGAATTTCAGTGGGACTGGCACCGTGGAGATAGCGGAACTCGGCGGTGTGCTCCGGGCCCGGCGGTCGGCGGCGGGGCGCACGATCGCCTCGGTCGCGCTCGACGCCGGCCTGTCCGTGCCCTACATCGCCAACTTGGAGAACGGCCGCGGCAATCCAACTCTGTCCGCGGTGAGCAGCCTGGCCTCCGCGCTCGGCGCCCGGCTGGTGGTCGAGCTCGCGGACGATGACGCCACCCCGGCGGCCCCCTTACCCGACTCGTTGCTGCGATTCGCGAAGTCGGCCCGGTTCGCGGCCGAGTCGGCGCGCCTCGCCACGGCTGCGAACGCCCCCGAGACGGCCACCCGGGAGCGTCTGCTGCACGCGATGGCCGGCATGGCCGCGCTGGCGACCCGCCCACTCACCGACATCGACTGGCACCGACTACTGGACGCGGCGGTCCTGATGAGTGTCTGACCGGCGGCCTAATCACCCATTCGTGAGGCATCTGTCCCGAGGCACGGTGATGTCGTAGCGTAGTTGGCGACGCGGGCTCTTGCTCGCGATCTGTCGCTCCAGCCCCCGGCGGCGTGCGTTTCCACGTCGCCAGGGAGTCTCGTGTGTCCGTGCCGATCCAAAAGGTGACCTTCGAGCGGACCGTTCCTCCGACGCTCGGCCCGTGCGGTGGCGCAGAGCATCTGCGATGGCTGATCCGCCAGATCGCCGACGATAACCGCAACGCCTTCGCGGAGCTGTTCGACCATGTCTCAGGTCCAGTGTCCAGGTGGCTGCACAGCCAGTTGTCAGACCCGGTTCGAGCCGCGGGCATCATCGCCGGCACCTTCGTCGAGGTGTGGTGGCTCGCGGGCGGCCACGTCGCGGCGGACACCGACGTCCTGGCGTGGATCAACGAAGTCGTGCGGCGACGCCTGGCGGACAGCCGGCCCCTCGGGCCGAGCCGGTCACCCGAACCGCGGGCGACGGATCCCGCCGCGCTCACGCCATCCACACTTACCGCATTGTGGACTCAGCATGTCGAATTGGAACTGGCAGGGCTGCTACGACGTGCCCCGACACCGCATTGCGCACCGTGTGTCTGCGCCTGCTCGGCGCGGGCCCACCACCACATCCTTCGGCCGAAAGGCAACCATGACTACCGTTTCCGCTGAGCGACTCGCCCGGATCTTCGTCGAGGTTGCCGACACCCTAGTCGACGAGTTCGACCTGCTCGAATTCCTGCACATGCTTGTTACCCGGGCCGCCGACTTGGTCGACGGGTCCACCGTCGGCCTGCTACTCACCGACCGGAACGACGAGCTGCGATTCATGGCCGCCTCCGACGAAAGCATCCGGCTCCTCGAACTGTTCCAGGTGCAGAACCAGGAGGGACCCTGCATGGACGCCTACCGCACCGGCGAGCCCGTGATCAACGCCGATCTGCGCCGCGGCACCTCTCGTTGGCCGCGGTTCGCACCCCGGGCCGCGGCCGTCGGATTCCGCTCCGTGCACGCCTTCCCGCTGCGGCTGCGCCGTGAGGTGATCGGCGCCTTGAACGTCTTCAGCGCCGATCCCGGGATGACCTTCGACGACGCCGACATCCAGATCATGCAGGCCCTCACCGACATCGCTGCGATCTCCCTACTGCAGGAGCGTTCCATCCACCGCGGGGAAATCCTCGCCGAGCAGCTGCAGGGCGCGCTCAACAGTCGCGTCACCATCGAACAAGCCAAGGGAACTATCGCCCAGGCCCACGGCATCACCCCCAACGAGGCGTTCATCCTGCTACGTGCCCACGCACGCAACGGAAATCACCGCCTCGTCGAAGTCGCCACCAGCGTCGTCGCCGGCCTGACGCAGCTTCGCGACCCCGCTAAACCTCGCCGGAGCAGACCGACGAAGCCATCGCCTGCCGACCGCAAGCTGCCCTAGGCCGCGACCACGACCGGAACGGGAGTGAACACTGTGGAGTGTGCTGCCTCGGGGCGCAGTCCGGTACGCAGGGCAGTCAAGGTGCGCAGCAGCAGCCGCGAGACCTGCATCTGGGACACCCCGATCCGAGCGGCGATCTCGGCCTGGGTTAATTCCTCGCCGAAGCGCATGACGAGGATGCGCCGCTCGCGCAGGGGCAGCCCGTCCAGCAGTCCGTGCCAGACGTGCCGGTCGGTGACGGCGTCGAAACGTGCGTCGATGACGCCCAGGGTGTCGAGGAGAGCAACCCCGGCCTGGCCGCCGCTTGCGGCGAAACCGTCGAGTGAGATGGGACGGTGGGCCGCCCAGGCGTACGACGCGGCGGAGACGTCTTGCTCCGCGGCGCCGAGGTGCGCGGCCAAGTCGGTCACCGTCGGCGAGCGGCCCAGTTGCTGGGCGAGGCCCGCTCCGGTGGGGGCGAGAGTGAGGGCGAGCTCCTGAACCCGCCGCGGCACCCGGATCCGCCAGGTGGTGTCGCGGAAGTGGCGTTTGACCGCACCGACGATGGTCGGCACGGCATAGGCGGTGAACGGCACCGGCCGCGCGGTGTCGTACCCGTCGACCGCCTTGATCAGGCCGACGGCGGCGACCTGGTGCAGATCGTCCAGCGGTTCGCCGCGTCCCCGATATCTGGCCGCCAGATACCGTGACATGGGCAGGCCCGCCTCGATGGCGCGGTCGCGCAGCGCCGGGCGGCCCCGGTGGCCGGCGGGCAGTTCCGCGCGCTGCCGCAGCAGGCGCTCCACCACGGCGCCGCCGGTCGCAAGCACACCGTGACCGGCCCGGTGGGCGGCAACGGGAGGTGTCGGCTTGGCACCGTCACCGGTCGGCGAGCCAAGTTTGTCGCGGCCGGTCGGAACCATTGCCGGCTTGGTAGCGGTGATCATGGCGGGATACGCCCCTTCGGGGTCGCCACACCGGCTCTCCCGCGAGATGCCGCATCGCGGTCAAGACGGCACCCGGCGCGGGCCGATCTCTGCGATGGACGGTCGTGGGGCTGCGGCGTGGAGGAATACCCGTTGCGCTCCCTGCGGGAGCACACCCAGGAAAACTCAGAGCCAACCGCAGGGTCCAGACGGCGAGCGTGACCGGCGAAAGGCCGGTCGACCCGTGCGGCGCCATCGGGCCAGGCCGCGTGATCCACGCTACGCCGTTGCCACGCCGCCACCAGAGACAAACCGGACGATCGTGTTGCGATTCGGTGCGCCGATCCCGAACAGGCGTACGATCAGGTCGTTCCGGAATCGACGACATCCCGTTCCCGAGGTGCCGGCCACACCGGCCCACCCGCAAGGGGATGTCATGCCCATCATGCGCCGCACGCGACCAACGCCGGCAGACCCGCTCACCCCGGCAGACCCGGTCACCACAGCAGCGGAAGTTCCGCGTACCCGCACCGGCGCGACCTGGATCGGTCTTTGCGCCGCCGCGCTCACCCTCGTCGTGCTCATCGTCTTCATGCTGCAAAACACCCGCAGCGTCGAGGTCTCCTTCCTGTGGATGCACGGCAGCCTGCCGCTCGCTCTGGCTCTGCTGATCGCGGGCGTCGGCGTGGCGCTGCTGGCCATGGTCGTCGGCGCCGCCCGCATCACCCAACTGCGCCGCCTATCCCGACGCCGGCTGTAGGAACCCATCTGCGCCTATCACGGCGCGGCAACAAGACCCCATCGCGACGCCGCCAGCAGGGAAGCTGGGCCGTGCCGGTTGGACGGTGCCGCCGAGGTTGAGCGCGACCGGTCGGGCAAACGCGAAAACGGCTGTCCCAGAACGCATCTCGGGTCGATCATGTGGGTATGCGTACACCCCACCAGTCCGTCGACCGGCTCGGCAGCCGCCCTGTGGAGGCGGCGGTCAGCGTCCCTTCTCAGCTCTCCCTGCCGCTGTCCGGCTCCGTCGACGACGGGGACCGGCTGGTGGACGTCGTCGACCTGCTCGCGCTGGACGCCTTCGTGACCGGGCGGGAGCCCTTCGGCCGTACCACCTACCTGGAGAACGTGCGGGCCGACGCCGCGCTCATCACCGAGGACGCCCGGATCGTGCGCGACGCCGTCGAGGAGGACGGGCACGGCCGGCTCTCCGTCGGCGAGGGGTGGACCCTGCATGTCACCCGCTGGAAGCAGAGCCGCCGGGCCCGCGTCACCGTCACCGCGATCAGCGCCGAGCTGGCCGAGTCCGTGCTCAACGCCGCCATCGAGAACGCGGTCGAGGAGCCCGAGCCCACGACCGACAGCGTGCCGATCGGCTTCTGGCACCTCGGCACGCACGGCCCACGCCGGGTGCAGCGCGAGATCGACGCCGCGCCGTGGGAGAAGATCCGGGCTAACTACGCGGGCCCGGTCGCCGACACGCTCGAGCAGCTGATGGCGATCGACGGCACGGTGGTCAACGGCCGGCTTCTGCTGCTGCACGGCGAGCCGGGCACCGGGAAGACCACCGCGCTGCGGGCGCTGGCCCAGCAGTGGCGCTCCTGGTGCCAGGTCGACTGTGTGCTCGACCCCGAGCGCCTGTTCGCCGACCCGGCGTATCTGATGAGTGTCGCGCTGGGCGGCGGGGACGACGACGAGCCGCGCTGGCGGCTGCTCATGCTCGAGGACTGCGACGAGCTGATCAGCGGCGACGCCAAGGCGAGCGCGGGCCAGTCGCTGTCCCGCCTGCTCAACCTCACCGACGGGCTGCTCGGCCAGGGCCGCAACGCGCTGATCGCGATCACCACGAACGAGGATCTGGCGTCACTGCACCCCGCGGTGGTCCGGCCGGGGCGCTGCCTGGCCAGCATCGAGGTCGGCCGGCTGCGCTACGCCGAGGCGGTCGCCTGGCTGGGCCGGTCGGCGGGCATCGGGCCAGACGGCGCCACCCTCGCGGAGCTGTACGCGCTACGGACCGGCGCCCGCCCGGTAACCGTGCAAACGCCCCCGGCAGGCACCGGGCTCTACCTCTAACCAGGGCTGGGCGCGCAGATCTAACCAGGGCTAGGCGCGCAGATCGCGATCAGCGCCTCCAGCGTGGCTGACTGCGAGCCCTCGAACTCGGGAATCACGTCGGTGCCGCGCCCGGCCAGCTCATCGGCGTACGCGATGAAGGCCTCCCGCAGCCGTGCGCTGGTCGCCTCGGCGGCCAGCGCACGGGGTGCCTTTTCCTGCGCACTCCAATAGGCGCGCTGGATTGCGGTCGCCTTCGCCGTGGGCATCGTCTTGCCCGCATACGCGTCGGCCATCGCCTCCTGATAGGCCTTGGCCTCGGGCGCCGCGTCCGAGCCCCGGGAGAGGAACGGCAGGGTCGACTCCCGCCACTGAGCGCACAGCTCGGCGGTGTTGTCGACGGGCTGCGCGGCCGGGACCTGGCTGCTACAGCCGGAGAGCAGGAGAACGGCCGTCAAGATCGCCGCAGCGCGAGGTCGAAGCACCAGCGGACCCTACTCGGGCTGGTTGCCGGCCGGCCCGCCGACCCGGTACGGCGTGCTCACCCCGGTGTAGACGAGATGGGCGAGCAGCCCGTCGACGGCGTGCTGCAGATTGTGGCAGTGGTCCACCCAGATCCCCGGGTTGTCGGCCAGGAACGCGATCTCGTACGTCGCGCCGTCCTCGACGTCCAGCGAGTCGAACCACCATGGGCTGCCGGTCGCCGCGACACCGTTGCGGCTGAGCACGATGGCGTGGTGGCCGTGCAGGTGCATCGGGTGCACCTCGCCGCTGCTGTTCGCGATGGTCATCGTGACGAGATCGCCGGTGCTGACCATGAACATCGGCACGTCGGGATAGGTGTGCCCGTTGATCGTCCACCACATGCCGGGCCGGCCGTCGAGGAACCCGATCCGCCGGCCGATCCGGTACTCGAAGTGCCGGTTCGCCTTGGCCACCTCGAAGCCGAGCGGGGCCGGCGTGCCGTACGAAAGCAGGTCGACGATCTGGGTGGGCTCCGGGGCCGCGGCCACGCCGGTCGCGGCGATGGCCGTGCCCGCTCCCACGTCCACCCGGGCGGGGCCGGTGAACTCGAGATCCATCCGGCCGCCCGCGGTGATCAGCACGGCCTTGCCGCTGACCGGGGTGGGCCCATGCACCTCCCGCCCGTCCACCGCGGCCACCTGATAGGGCGTCCCGCTCACCCAGACGCGAATCGGGCCGGCGTCGGTGTTCACAATCCGGGCCCGGGTCACCTGGCCGGGCGCGGCGGCGAGATCGGTCACCCCGGAGCGCCCGTTGATCGTCCGCCGGCCGTTGTAGGTGTGCACGGCGACGACCTGGTCCGTCGCGGTCGGCGCCGCGGCGGGCGCGACCACCATCGTGCCGAACAGGCCGAGCCGCACCTGCTCGTGGCCGACCTGATGGGAGTGATACCAGTAGGTGCCGGCGTCGCGGGCCACGAACCGGTACACGTGGGTGCCGCCCTTGGGCACCGCGTCCTGGGTGACGCCGGCGACGCCGTCCTCCGCGTTCGGCACGTCGACGCCGTGCCAGTGCAGGGTGACGCCCTCCGGCACCGACTCGTTGACCAGCCGCACCTCGATGAGCTGCCCCTGCCGGGCCCGGATCTCCGGCCCCGGCGAGGTGTTATTCAGGGTGTAACCGGCCTTCGTACCGTCGGATCGGCGCGCGGTCAGGGTGACCGAAACGTCGGCCGGGCCGGACGGGCCGTGCAGGTCGGCCACGCTGAGGCTGCCCGTGTGCCCGTGGGCCGCCGGGGCGCCGCCGTTGTCCGGGTAGCCCATCGCCATCATGTCGTAGCTGGACGGCACGAGGCTGCGTTGCCAGAAATAGCCGAGCGGGCCGAGCACGGCGAGGGTGGCCGCCACCGCGATGACGGCTCGTAGCGACTTGCGCATTGCTTCCGGGTCAGACGGTGGCGTCGACCGGGGCCGTGCTGGCCAGCCGGGCCTTGCGCATGGCAATGGAGGCGACGCCTGCGAGGGCGAACGCGTTGATGCCGTGCAGCGCCCCGACGATGGGGGCCGCGAAGCCCGCATACGCGAGCAGGATTTGCAGCACGGTGACGCCGAGCGTGATGGCCGCCCACTTGACGCCGCCGGGGATGTGCGCAAAGAACGAGACGATCAGCAGGAGCAGGGCGATGGTCGGGAGGACCATCATGCCGAGCGTGCCGTGCAGCAGGTGCGCCCAGTTGTCGGCGGAATTCTTGTCGTAGACCGAGCCGTCGTCGAGGCTGTGCAACACGTCGAACCACGCCACGGCGATCAGGGCGGCCTGCACGACCACGCCGAGCGCGATCAACATGGCGAGGACTCGGTAGGTGGTGCGCATAACGGGCTCCCTCCGGCGGCGAACGCGTTCAGAATCCTCCCACGGGCCACCCCTGGCCAGGACAGCCGGGCCCACAAGGACTACTGGAAGCCGTCCGGCGTGCGCCGGTAGGTCTGCGCCGACACGGGCTCGAAGGCGCCCTCCCGCCACCGCCGGACCTCGAGCGTGAGCCGATCGTCGTCGGAGAGCTCGATCAGGTTGTAGGACTGCGACTCTTCCCGCCGTACCCGATAGGAAGTTGCCGTCCCGGCCATCACGCCGAGCAGATGGCGCCCGAGATCCGGCCGGGACAGTGCCAGGTCGACGTGTTCCTGGACGTGGGTGTGTCCACAGAGGACGATATCGACCCCGGCCGCCGCGGCCGCCCGCAGCGCCCGCGCCGAGCCGCGCGCCGGCTTCTCTTTCGACCGCGGCGCGGCCGGGAAAACCGGATGATGCAAAACCAGCACCCGCAGGCGTACGGGCGCAGCCTCGACAAACGCCCGCTCGATCCGGGCGACCTGCCGGCGGTTGATCCGCCCGCCCTTCCAGAAGTACCGCTGCGCCGAGGAGATCCCCTGCACGAGTACGCCGTCGTGTAGCCGGCGCGGCTCGGGCTCCGGGTCGATGTGCCGCCGGTAGCCGGCGAGCGGGCGGAACAGCCGCGTGCCGATCCGGTCGAGCGGCAGGTCGTGGTTTCCGGGAACGCTGACCCACGGCGCGCCGAGCGAGTCGAGCAGTTGCCGCGCGGCCTCGAACTGCCGCCGCCGCGCCCGCATCGTCAGGTCCCCGCTGACCAGGATGAGGTCGGGCGCCCGCGCGGCCAGATCGGCCCGTAGTCCGGCCACGACGGCCGGCTCGTCGGCACCGAGATGCAGGTCGGAGAGGTGAGCCAAGCGCACCTCCCCGAGACTAGATCACCGGTTCACCCACGGCTGCGCGCGCGACGCCGAGTCGTGCCGGGCTCGGCGTCGCGCGCGGGGCGGCCTACTTCACATAAGTGAAACTTGCCGCCGCGCTGGTACCGGCCGGCGTGATGACCACGAGCTCGACCTTGCCGGCGGCCCGCGGCGGGAGGGTCACCTGGATCTTCGTCTCGGTCACCGCGACGAACGCGACAGAAGTGCCGTTCATGGTCACCTTCGTCGCTCCGGCGAACGCGGTCCCGCTGAGCAGCACCAAGGTGCTCGTGGTGCTCGCCCCGGTTGACGGCGTGACGGCCGTGACCGCCGGGGTCGGCACGCGATAGGCGTACCGCGAGGCGGAGGTCAGCGCCGACACCCCGCCCGGCGCGGTCACCTGCAGGTCGACTTCGCCGGCCGCATGCACCGGCAGGGTCGCCTTGAGCTGGGTGGCGGACACCTTCGTGAACGGTACGGACACCCCGCCCAGCGTGACCTTCGTGGCGTCACCGAAATCCGTGCCGGTCAGCACGACCGGCGTGACGGCGGTGGTCGGCCCGCTGCGGGGCAAAATGCTGGTGATCGTCGGCGCGGGCGCCAGATAGGTGAACGCGCTGGCGGTGCTCGTGGCGCTCGCGCCGCTACCGGTAGTGACCTGCAGGGCCACGGCGCCGGCGGCGTGCGCCGGCAGGGTGGCGACGAGCTGGGTGCCGGACACCTTGACGAACGACACACTCACTCCACCCGCGGTGACCTTGGTCGCCCCGGTGAGTTCGGTACCGGCGAGCACCACCAAGGTGGCTTTGCCCGTCGGCCCGCTGCTCGGCGTCACGGATCGGACCGTCGGGGCCGGGGGCTTGACGTACGTGAGCTGGGCGGTCTGGGTGCTGGTGCCGTTGGTGTTGCTGACCGTGACGGCGACGGTGCCGGCGTCGTGAGCCGGGGCTACGAAGCTGAGTGCGGTCGCGGTGACCCCGGTGGCCGCCACCGCCGTGGTACCGACCTTGACGCCGGTCACCCCCGTCAGCTCGGTTCCCCGGAGGGTGACGACCGTGCCGCCGATGGTACTCACGCTGGCGGGGCTCAGGGCGCTGACGGCGGGCAGCACGACATAGGTGAACTTGCTGCTGGCGTTGGCGGTGCTCGTGCCACTCGAGTTCGTGACGGTCACGTCGACGACACCGCGAGCGTGCGCCGGGGCCGTGGCGACCAGCTTGGTGACGCCGGAAGTGGTCTGCGGGGTGAAGGTCGCCGCCGTGTCGCCGAACTTGACCCCGGTGGCGCTAGCCAGGCCGGTACCGCTGATGGTGACCGACGCGCCGGCGCTGCCCGAGGTGCTCGACAGCGCGCTGACCGTGGGCGCCGCCGCGACGGGCGCCGCCGGGGTACTGATGCCGCTGATCGTGTACGCGCCGCTGGCCGCCGTCTTGATGAATGCCCAGGACAGCTTCGCGTCGCCACTGTTGCCCCAACTCGTGCCCCACGAGTTGCGAATCCAGACACCCTGCGCGTCGTAGCCGTACGCGGTCAGCATGTGCCCGCCGAGGCTGGAGCCGCTGACAGTGCTGTAAAGCGAGTGCTTGCCCAGGTACATGAAGTCGTTGTAGACCGGGATGCCAAGGGCCACCGGGCTGCCGGAGGCGAGCGCCTGCATGATCGCCGTCTGCCCGGCCCCGCCCTGGTTGGCCCCGTTGAACAGCCGGGCCCAGCCGGATACCCGGTAGTTCAGGGCGTTCGCGATCTCGGCCGCGGTCGGCGGAGACTGATAGTTGGTGGTGCCCTGCCAATAGTCGGCCTGGGTGTCGACACCGGCGACGGCCGCGTTGGCCAGCACCGAGTCGGGATAAAGACCGGCGCTGGGCGCCTTCCCCGCCGCGACGTTGCGCATGTACAGGAAGAGCGGGGCGTAGGGGGCACCGGAGCCGCCGGTCCGCTTGGCGTAGTACCCCATCACGCTGTACGCGATGGTCCAGGCCACGCAACTGCCGATCTGGCCCTGATCGCCCGGCGTCGGAGCGAACTCGCGCAGGTCAACACTTGTCGGCAGGACGTCGCTGGCGTGCAGGGCCTTGGCCGGGGTCCGGACCTTGCCGGGCGCGTACCCGCCGACCGGGTGTGGCAGCTTGGCCGGCGCCGCTACGGCAGCCGGCGCGCCAAGCGGAATCGCAACCAGGACGGCCACGGCCGCCAAGATCCAGTGGCGGCGCAGCGCGCGGGGGGACAGGCGCATCCGTGCTCCTTTAATCGAGAGGCCCACCCCATCGGCCACCAACCAACCGGGCTGAGAAGTTCTCGATCAAGGAGTGGCGCGAGCTCACGGAGCGCGGCGATGCGCCCGCCCAGCTAACGGCTACTGCGATCTGCTATCTAGTGCTGCAACCTTCCTCCACAGCGGCAAGAGTGCAGGATCACGACTACTTGGCCAGTAGGCGGCCGACCTCGGCGGCTTGGTCGCCGAGTACCACTTTCAAGGCCGCGGCCGTGTCGGCCGCCGACCCGGTGCGGATCGCGGAGAGTACGGCCGCGGCGTTCTCGTCGGCGGTTGGCACGTCGATGTCGAGGGCTTTCTGCAGTTGGGGCAGGGCGGCGATGATCTTCGCGATGTCCGAGTGGTCGGCCTTGGCCCAGGCGAGCATGGTGCCGAGCGCGGTGCCCGGGGCGATGGTCTCGCCGTTGCCGTTCCAGATGTCCTGCACCCCGGGCCAGCTCACCTGCGGCTCACCGTCCGGTCCGGGGATGATCTTGCCGTTCGCGTCCTTCTTGGGGCCGGGGTCGAAACCCATCGCGTAGTAGCCGATGTTGCCGCGCAGCCACTGCTTCACCCCTTCGTTCTGGGTGGCGATCCACTTCTTGTCGGCGTCGCTGAGTGCCACAAGGTCCTCCAGGTGATAGTCGGCGTCGGCGTACTCGTCCGCGCTCTGGTTGTAGGCACCCGACAGGTGCAGATGCTCGGTGTGCGGCGACGGTCCCGTGTATGTCTGGGT
>Ga0307515_10019818_pt1 | contig 12065 bp, 1 predicted proteins | sample 17_EM_MG_FD_194513 | JGI IMG/M metagenome (GOLD analysis project Ga0307515, IMG submission 194513) | Populus trichocarpa ectomycorrhiza microbial communities from riparian zone in the Pacific Northwest, United States - 17_EM | ecosystem: Host-associated > Plants > Roots > Unclassified | place...
TTTGTAGACTAGTAGCTTAACTTTTCTATATACTAGCTCTAGCATTATAATATACTATATAGGGTAAATCTTTATCTTAGCTGGTAGGTTTAACTTAAACGTAACTAGTGAAATCCTCTAACTAATTTTAAAAGGTCCTAGCCTAACGTAGTCTAACTTCTTGCTTAATCGTCAACTCTTAAAATTTTTATATAGTAGCTACACTTTATCTCCCTCCTTAAGATCTAGTCCCTTAGATCTCTTAGCATCGTAGTATTTCTTCATTCTTTGCTATACTATCTTAGCTGTTTCCATAAGGTTCTTATAAAGATTTATTAATATCTCCATCCTTTACTTAGCTATACTACTTATCTTCTTTACTTAATATAGTAATAGCGATGTTCTCAGCTTATATCCGTAATTCGCCTTAAATAGTAACGTACCTATTCCTTTTTATAGTGTTATATTATATGCAAACTGTATAACTAGTAATAGTAATACCCAATTATTCTATGCGTAATTAATATAGTATCTTAGATACTGCTCTAGTGTTTAATTTAATCTTTCCGTTTAACCGTCTGTCTACGGATAATATACGGTAGAAGTTACTGCTTAAACTCCTTACTCTACTAAGAATACCTCCTAGAATACTACTATAAATCTTAAATCCCTATCCAATATAATTTTGCTTAGTGCTCTATGCCTTATAAACACTTCTTTTATATAGATTTTAGCAACATCTTCTACTAATATTTCTTCTATATATGCTATAAAGTATCCCCACTTCGTAAGCTTATTTACTATTACTAAGATTATATTATAATCTTATTCGGTAATAGGATCTTTTAACTTTAGCAACTTAATAATAAAGTCCTATAATATAACCTCCTATAGTCTATCTAGTATTTTAACAGGTTATAGCCCTTCGTATAGCTTATACCTTATTAGTTTATTTCTTTAGCAATCTAGACACTCCTTAGTAACCTTTCTAGCTATCCTCTAGATTCTATTAATAATATACTCCTCCTAAAGTCTTAACACTAAGCCTATAGCTCTATTATATCCTTAAGTTAATCCTTTATAGAAATCTTCTATAAATTACTCTGCTATGCTTTTTGGGATATACTTCACTTCTTAGTTTTCGTATATATCCATCTATAGATCTTCTAGCTATACTTTTAGAATTCTTTATACCCAAAAGCTTTCTAGTAACTTATAAATTTTCTCTAATTCTTTCTAAGTTACTATAATTTTTAGATAATTATACCTAATTAATTTATCTATATCTTTTCGCAATAAAGCCCCTAATAGCTTTTTATTATTTTATAGTTTAGCTTTTTAACTTAGAGTATCTACTCTTATATTGTCCGTACCCTTAGTATACTAAATCTTAAAATAATATTCCGTAAGCATCTCTGCCCATCTAACCTATCTTTAGTTAAGTTCCTTTATTATTAGGAATCCTATTAGGTTCTTATAATCCGTCTTAACCATAAATAGTTTCTCTATACCTTATAAGAATGCTCTCTATTTCTTTAGTGCTATAACTATACCTAATAACTCCTTATTATAGATGTTATAGTTTAGTTCTGGTAGTATTATCTTCCAACTATAATATATACTACTGGGTGCTATCTATCTGGATGCTTTTACATAAAGTATACCCCTAGTGCAAAGTTTAATATATCTATCTTAACAACCGTCTCTAGTTTTAGTTAATAGATCTTAAGAACTGGTTCCTGGGTAAATAACCTTTTAACCTCTTTAAACAGTTCTTATTATTCTTCTCCCTATACCTATAGTTCCTCTTTCTTCATTAACCGCGTAAATAGCTTAATGTTCTTTAACTATTGCGCTATAAACCTTCTACAGTAATTATAAAACCCTAAAAACAATCTTAACTGCGTAACATTCTCTAGTTCTTACCAATTTACTATAGCCTCAATCTTCTTTAGATCTATACTAAGTTAGCCTAGTTTAATAATAAATCCAACAAAATCTGTCTTCCTAGTAAAGAACTTATATTTCTTAATTGCTACTAGCATCTATTCTTCTTATAGTCTCTTTAAAACCTATTTAATATATTTCCCGTATTCTTCCTTAGTTATTAAGTAGATAATAATATTATTAAGGTATACTATAATAAATTTATCTAAGTATTCTCCTAATATATTGTTAATTTACTTCTAGAACGTTGCTAGTGCGTTTATAAGCCCAAATTATATAACTAATAGTTTATATAGTCCTTCCTTTAACCTAAAGGCTGCCTTTTATTCGTTACCTTCCTTAATTCTAATCTAATAGTACGCCTATTTTAGATCTATCTTTATAAAGATTTATACGTTGCCTATCCTATCTTAGATCTCGCTAATTAAGGATAAAGGATACCTATCCTTCCTAGTAATGCTGTTCGACTATCTATAGTTAATGCATAGCCTTAGCTTGCTATTCTTCTTTAGGATAAATAGTACTAGATAACCCGCTAATAATTGTAATAGTTTAATATATCCCTTTTATAAGTTCTTCTAGATAAACTCTTTTAATACTCTACCTTCCTCTTTAGTAAGCTTATAGATTAAAAAGAACCTTAAACTTATTCCTAGTTCCAATTCTATTTTATAGTCCTATACTATATACTCTAACAGCTTTTTACTCTCTAGTAACTATAGTTTCTTACCATACTTATAGTATCTCTTTAGTATATAGCTTAGTCCTTTTTCTATTTCCTTATAGGTTGCTTCTACTTAGTACTATACTAATTTAGCTTATTATTATATTTTACGGCGTTAAGTATTTCTAATATTAACCTAACCTGTAACCCAATTAATCTTTAAATTATACTCCTATAACTAAGGCATCCCTAGTATCGCCTCGTCCTTCCCTAATAGTAGGATATTAAAAGACATCCAAATTTATCTTCCTTTAATAGTTAACTAAATAGGTCCTGTTTTAAGATTAATAATACTATCTCCGTAGGCTATTAGATCTCCTAAAATTATTACTAATAAATATAGGTACTCCTTTCTCCTATATGGTAGTCCCATTCTTTTAACTACTACTAGTAAAATATAGTTCCTTATTACTCCACTATCTATTAGTACTTTAAACTATTAATCTTGCTATTTAACTTATAAATTTAGGTGTCTTCCTTAAATTCCTTTAAGGGTCTAAGGTTCTATTACTAGTTCCCTCTAATCCTATAGGCCTCTACTTTTCCTAACTATTAGCTACTAGATCCTGTTTATACTTAGTCTAACTTAGGCCAATACTTAGTTCGCTTTTTATCTTTAATATACTATAGATAGGTATTCCCTAAACATTCCCACTATTATTATCTATCTAAGCATTCTTCCATAAGGAATCTTCCTAGTTAAAGTATTAAGTTCCCTTATTCTTAAACTTCTACTAAGTGCCAACTATATATATACTTAGCGTTTCGGTATTTCGCCTTATCCGTCATCTAATATATCCTTATTAGATACTTCCAATTTTTATTCTTAGGTGCTTTATATATATTACACGCATTATCTACGCATACTATCCATAATAGTGTATAATATACTTAGTATCTTAGGTTAACTCTTAGCTTGTCTTTATCCTTAAGTTTAAACCTTTCCTATATTAATCTAAGCGTCGCAACTTTATTCGCAGGTATTAAAATTCGTCTCTTACTTCTCTAGTCCTCTAATTACTCCTCTAAATCCTTTAACATTATAATTAAGGCTTCTTTAATATAAGTTATAGCCTTTTCCGTAATCAGGTAGTCTTAGACAACTTTTTCATCTAGCCATATATAGAAATCTTCCCACTTATCATTATGTCGCTGCCTATACCACTTTTAGTACAGCTGCTTAAGTATATACGCTCTATCCGTAAGAAAGTATCTTCTTATTACTACATCGTAATAGCCCTTTATATATCATTCCTTAAATTTAGTTAGGATTCCTAAATCCTCTTCTTATTCCAGTTTGGTAAGCCACTTAGCTCTTAGTATACCTACTCTTAGCCTATTAGTAATTCTTTATATAGGTGCTCTATCCCTTATACAACCTAGTAGACTAGATCTCTTATTTAGTTTCTACTCTTGCTATAAGGTAATTCTCGCTCTAAATTCCTCTATGGTTTCTTTTCTTTTGCGTCTTATAAGTAGATCCTTAAAGTCTTTATACTTTTTAATCTTAGTATTAACTTTTTAATCTTTAGGCTAAACACTATATTTAACTAGTAAGTCCTCTAGGTCTATATATCTATCTCCTAGTCTAACTACTACCTAGATTACAGATTCTCTAATCTATAAAGAAGCTCCTTACCTCTTGCCTATAGGTGTCCTTATTTATACTCTAAATTCTTAGTCCCCTAGGTTCTTTAATCCTAAGCTTACTTCTAACTTAAGCCTAGCTCCCGCCTTAGTCCAACTAGGCGTTTATAGTATTCTCCTCTTATCTTAAGAGTCTTAAATCTTATCTATCTTATCTTAAGAATTTAATGCCTGTGGGAAACTTTGTCCCGAGCTTATTCGTATATTCCTAAACTAAGCTACTGCCCTATTCTATTGGTTTTCGTCCGTTATAGGTCCTTAGGTATGCCTTATCTCGTCTTAAAAATCTTAGTCATCTCTTATCTTATCTTAAGAATCTTAAGCCTTTAGCCTTTTACCTTTATTAAGTAGTGAATTAGCACTAGCAGTTGTCTGCTTGCTTAATCTTTATAAAATACTCTTCCTGCCGTCTTATAAAGCAATAGATGCCGTATCCAACGGTATTATAATGCCCGTTACTAAACCTTACTCTATAGCGGTCTTAGTCTCTACTTCTAATGCTAATATCTTAAGATCTTCTTTCTTAATATCGCTAAATGGATTTTTCCTAAAGTCCCTTTCCAAATACTGCCTTATTAACACTATACTAAAAGTTGCTATTAGATCTTCGTTGCATTTATAGAGCCTATCTTACTCTTTATAGTCTTGGGTAGCTCTTAGTTTCTCTAAACTAAGTTCCTATAGCTAATAGCTTGCGCCGTACTTGGCGTCTTTATAAATTCGGCACGCGTTATTATAATAAAACATAAAATAGTTAATTAAACAATCTTTTATTCCTTACAGTATATTATTGTCCCTCTGTACGTATATACCGTCTACTAGTCCGGTTCCCTTTATTATATAGTAACTCTAACCATTTTTATAATCTCTGGCAAAATAACCCTATTTTCCGCAATTTATATAAGCTCCCTCTTTAAACCATCTTTCTTGCTATAGAGTCCGCCTAAATATCTTCTGCTACTAAGATCCCTAATTTAGCCTTTGCTCCCTAGACCTTTAATTACTTAATCCTTATCCTCTTGGTTTTTATAGTATCTTACTCTATCTCTTATAGGTTTCTTTAGTACCACTTAGGTCTATTAGCTCTGCGCCATACCATGGTTTCTAACTTAGCTTTAGTTAATGCGTACTCTGCGCCTTATATAACTATGGAACTCTATCCTAACCTCTCTTAGTCTATTCCCTTTAGTAGATCCTATTATTAATCTTTATCGCTTAATCTATTAATTCCCTTAGGGTGTCCGCATCTTCTATTAGAATAATTATATCCTAGACTTTAGCCTTAAGTCCCTGTTTGTACTATGCTATAAGCGCCCTATTATTCTACTTAACTTATATTACTAGCGTTTAAAACTACGTTGTGTACTTAATAGCTAAGGTTTATTACGTAATATCTTAAAGCTTTCTTTCCACCGTAGTCGTTGCCTCTAGGTCTCCAAACATCTATATAAGTCGCTCTACGAATCTATTCCAGCTTAAGAACATAAACCGTACTTCTTAGTTTATCGTTATTATTCCATTTACTTGTATCTCTGTAAGGTAAAGCTTAAACTATTTAAGTGCTCTTCCTAATAAGAATAATCCTGTATACGCTATTTAATCTATAGGTGTTGCTAGCTTTGCTCCCTCTTGCGCAACCTTAAAGTATATTTACGTAAGGAATCCTTTAAGCTTTAATCTCTCTCCTAAGAATCTTTTAATTAATGGTAACTTAACCTTTGCTGCTCCTATCCCATTAATCTTTTATTTAAGTGCCGTATTATTTTCTGTTAACTAGTTAACTATTTTCTATAGTTATCCAACTGTTATAGGTTACTGTAAGTTAGTATCTGCTATACTAGTGTCACCTCCTAACCTTGAAGTAGTTGCCGCCGTTAATAGCGTCATAGTGGCTGCTTTTGGTGGCATATTATTTAACTTTCGATACTATAACTAGGTAGTAATTGTGTAACGGAACCTTATAGCAAGTACTACGGTAGGTCCTGTTATTGGGCTAGGTATATAGGTAATGCGTAAAGTCAACAACGTAATAATAACTGGCGGAGTAGTTGCCCAACAAATTAACTCTAATTATATTCTAAGAATTACTACAAGGAAAGAACTATCTAGGTAGGGACTAAGGTCCTTTAAATACACGACCGTACTCCTATAAAATCCTTCTTATACGTAATATACGTAAGGTACGTAAGGTACGTACGTTCCGTCTGTTCTCTACGTTCCTTACGTAGCACATTATATAACTCGTACTACTATTCCTCGTCACATAGTTCTACCGGTTCCATCCTAAACCGTGCTTATATTAACTAACTAGCTTCTTCCAACTCCTCTCTAAGTAGTCGTAATATTATACTTAAAGCGTCCGTAACAGGAAGGCCTAATTAGACTATTCCTAGTTTATAAATATATATAGGTATACCTTAAGCTCTTAGTTCTAACGCTCCGTCTAACTATTTATCTGTGGGTAGAATATAGTACTAAGTTTACGTTAAACGCGAAGATAGTAGTATATAGTGCTCTAATACTCGCTTATAAATATACTACCCCTATTAGAGACGATATTATTTAAAGGCCCTATTTATATAAAGATTCTAAATAAGAGTTCTGCGAGTTGCGTAGCATTAATTATCTTATATACTAGATAGTAGCGTACTAGCTTTATAAAACGGTCTATAAGGATAAGGATAGAGTTATACTCTGCGCTGTTAGGAGTTTTAGACTCTAGGAGATCCGTAATAAAGTTAAGTAAATAATGCCGCTAGGCTTGGGTGGGGGCCTAAAGAGGCTATAGCTCACTATAAGGTTTATAGCGGCGCGATTTAGAGCATTAGTAGGTATTATAATTATCTAGGTATTTACGGAGGTCCTAGGTAAGGCCGTTCTAAGTATACTTCTATACGATTACCTTAAAAGTATAGTTAAAACTATAGTGGCCGCCTATAGGATTGTCATGATTCCGCTTAAGGATCTCCTATTATAGTAATATATAATTCGGCACCTAGACCTTATTATTTTACCTTAGGAGTCCTTAATTATTAAGGGTATAGTCCTTATTACTAGTAGGAACTTATTTTTAGGTTAACTGATTATATATAGAGCGTATAAAGGCGTCCCTTTCTTATACTCTATAAATAAAATTAACTAGTAACTTAGGGGGTTATTCTATAAACGCTATTTTGGCTAAAGTAGCTACTACTACTTCTTACCGTGGTACGAGACTCTGCGTAAAGTTAATACTAGTAAAGTAATATATAATGCGTAGGTAACTTACTAGGTTATTACGGGGGACCGTAGCCTAGGCTAAGGGGTCTTTGTTAGGAAAAAATTTACTAGCATTTTACCAGCATTTTTAGCATTTCGCAGCATTTCGTAGCATTTAAAACAGACTATACGCATTAAGTAGTATCTCGGCAGCTATATATATATATTATATATAAAAAAATTATTTTTAGATAGATAATTGGATATAGTATATTATATAATAATTTTTTTTATAAATTACTTATAAATTACGTAAGTTATTCTACTTCTAAAAAAAAAGTTTATATTTTTTTTTATTTTTTTTAAAAAGTAGAATAACTTACGTAATTTATAAGTAATTTATAAAAAAAATTATTATATAATATACTATATCCAATTATCTATCTAAAAATAATTTTTTTATATATAATATATATATATAGCTGCCGAGATGCTGCTTAATGCGTATGGTCTGTTTTAAATACTACAAAATGCTGCGAAATGCTAAAAATACTAGCAAAATGCTGCTAAAATTTTTCCTGACGTTCCCTAGGGTTAAGCGCTATTAGGTTAGTCGGAGTAGTTTTAGAGAAAATAGTAGGACGCTCTAGTTTGCCGGCGTCAAGTTTATAAGGGTTGCTTATATACTACACGCATACTACTTACTAGTTTAGTGTAGTAGCACTAGGGCTACCTATAAGGCCTATAACTTATAACTTTTGCTATAATATAGGCAGTATGGTATTAAGGATTATCCTCTTACTACTATTTTTAAAGCCTTTAGTATAATTTAGGCGCCGGGATAGTATATTAGCGGGATTTACTTTGCCTAGCTTATATTTAATCTTAAAATTAAACTTAGCTAGTTTCTTAATGTACTAGGCCTAGTAAGTAGATAAGCTCTTAGTGGTTATAAAGTACCTAAGATTATTATAATTATAGAGTATGCGCGTTATATACGCGGCGTATTTAAGATAATAGCGCTACGTCTTAAAGTATTACACTATAGCGAGTAGTTCTTTATTATGCGTATTATACTATACTTTTAGGCTAGTAAGCTTCTGACTGTAATAAGCGATTAGGTACTAGTGGAGTTAATCTTTTTACCCTAAAGGCTGTAGAAGTATATCGCTATAGGCATAATTAGAAGCGTTAGTAATTACTATTAAAGGTAGATTAGGGTTAAAGTGGTAAAGTAGAGGAGCCTATATAAATATAGCGCGTAGCTTACAGAATGCCTATTACGCGTTATTAGGCTAGGACTAGGGTTAATACTATTTAGTAGGCCCTTTTAACTTACGCTTTTTCTTCTTCTCCCTATCTAATGTTGGGTTGCGATATGCCTATATAAGATATATGTGTAGGGAGTATATAGTATCCGAGTAGTTCTAGATAAATTACCTATAGAAGTTAGTAAAGCTAAGGAAGATCTAGATATCCCTATAGGACTTAGGCTTAGGCTATTCCTTAATAGCTTTTATGTAGTTAGGGTCTATTATAATACCTCTAGGGGTAATAATAAAGCCTAGGAACTTGACGTTCTTAGTATAAAAAATGCATTTTAATAATTTGGCGTATAGGCCCTAAGTGCGGAGCTATTATAGTACCTACTTAACGTGCTTAATATACTTATCCTTATTATTTAAGTAAATAAGAATATTATTTAGGTAGATTATATAAATAGTATCTACTAGGGTTCCTAGAGCTTTATAAATATAGCTTTAGAAAGTTATAGGGGCGTTAGTAAGACTAAAGGGTATTACTAAGTACTTAAAGTAACCGTAGCGTGTCTTAAATGCGGTCTTTTATTTATCTCCCTTTTTAATACAAATCCTATAGTATGCATTATAAAGATCTAGCTTTATAAATATCTTTATATAGCTAAGCCTATTAAAGAGCTTGCCGACTAGTGGTAGGGGGTACCGATTTTTAATTATGATCTTATTTAGGCGTCTATAGTTAACGTATAGCTGTATTATACCGTCTACTTTTGGTATAAAGAGGATAGGCGCTCTAGTAGGCGACTTACTAGGTCTAATTCAGCCCTTTTTAAGAGCACTATCTAGGTACTCTTATAAGATCTATAACCCTTTCTATAAGAGGTTATAGAGGGGTATTTATGGTAGCATCTTGCCTTCTTCTAAGTTGATTGTATGGTCGTACTTAGAGTTCTATAGTAGCATGCTTACTAGCTTATTAGAGAAGATATTAATTTCCTTCTTATATATATTTAGTAGGATAGGGGCTACGGAGGTCGAAGCGACTATTATATAGTAGTGTGCTTCTAGGAGCTAGTAGAGAGAAGGGTGTAGCTAATATACGTTTTATAGGTATACTTACACTAAGAGTGTATATAACTTTACTGCAGTATACTTAATAGTTTTAGGGTTTTAATTACCTCCCCCTTATATATAGGTGATCTGCGCTAGCACCGGAGGGTCTCTATAGGTACTCGCTGCCAGTAACGGTAGGTCCTTTACTATGTTTATAACCGGTATCTTTACGTCTAGAGGGTCTATATAAGTACTCGCTGCCAGTAATAATAGGTCCTCTATTATATTTATAACTAGTATAAAGAAGAAGTCTTCTAGCTATAGCAAATAGACTATTTTACTAGCCTTAATGTTTACTAGGAAAGCGTTAAGGGTAATTATTTAGAGGCGTCTAGGGTCCGAAGTACCCTAAATAAACTATTTAAAACGGAAGCTAATTAATAGATTTACTTCTGTAAGCTAATCCTATTTAAGAATTAAATTATAATTATTAAATAAGCCGCCCTAAAAGGTCTGCGGGCTAATAGTATAAGGGGTACCCTAGGAGTCGCTAGTAGTAACTATTAGATTATAAGTATCCCAGATTATTATCTGGTTGCTATTAAGGAAATATATAATAGGTTTATATAAATATAGCGTATAGTATATAGGCAGGTTAAATATATAGACAATATCTTAATTAATAAGGTTAATTTAGTACCTATTATTATATAAAGTATATAGGCGGACTTTGCCTTAGGGCGTATCTATTATAACGTATACTATAATACGTTTCCTCTCTCCCTCTATATTAGGCCCTAGTTGTAGTTAAGAGAGATACGCTACTAGGGCTTTAGGTTTTTTGAAGGCTAAGCTAACTTTTCTTTATTGGCCTACTTCTAGTGTTCCTTATAGTGGCCGCCTACGGTCCTTTAACTCGCGTATGTAGCATCGGCGTTTAGGGGGTCCCCTAAGCTATCCAGCTTTTAGGTACTCTCCCTAGGAGTTTACTTAGAAAAGCATCGCCCTTTTTAGGTTTTATTCCCTAAGCCTAACTTTATAGAGCCTATACTACGACTGCGCTTTATACGCGATAATTTGCCGTTGCTACTTACGCGATCTTTTACAAGCTTTATAGTATTAAGTAATTGCTCTATATAGCGGATTTCGTTAAAGAGGTCTTTAGCGGTTTTTACCCGTTAGATAAAGTTCTAGTAAAAGAGCTCTGCTTATAGGTGGGCTAGGAAATATAAGAACTAAAAGTTTACCTATTGTTTAGGATTAATAAAAGGGGTATATAAGAAGAGGTCCTCTAAGCTATATATATAGGCTAGGAAGACGTTAAACCTCTAGTTCTCCTTTATAATAGCTATATAGTATATTATAGCGTTATTAAAGCATCTTACTATGGGGTTCCTAATCTGGTCTTAGACTATAGTCTTAAATTCGTCCTATAGTAAAGGACCCTTATTCTTAGTGCCTAACCGGCAATAAACTAGTTAGGCGATTGTCTTCTCTTTTATAAGACCTTTAATAGCCTAACGCGTACGTCGCTTATAGTTATAGTTAGCGTTATTAACCTTAAATCGGTTTTTAACTGCGGCAATCTACCGGTTAAAATGCTGTTAAGTAGTACCGCCAATATTAGGTAGTAACTTCTTAACTAGGGTATTAAGATTTAATCGGCGTATACATTTGCCGTATAACTTATACTTTTTACTAGAGAGGCAATAAAAGGGCTTTATTAAATTAATAATACTCTATAAGTTAGCTATTTTTTTAGCTAGCTTATCTAGCTCCTTTATATTAGCGGTATTAGGTAGGACGCTAGTAACCTTACTATGCTCCTATTAAGCCTAGGTATATAAGTTAAACTAGTTCTTAGCGTTTATAGATATCTAATCGTTTTAAGATTTAGAAAATGGCTTAGATGCTACTAGTGTACTTTTAGTAGTTTCGTCTACACTAGATCCTAAGGCATTCTGCGGTTATATCGCTAGCGTATTACTATTAGGTGTAGGCGTCGGTTTTCTTTTTAAAGGTATTATAGAAAAATTAAACCGGCTATCCTCCTAAGGGGATTGGTAAGGATTTAAATATAAGGTAAGAATATAGATAGGAAGTCTAATAATAGAACAATAGGGTATATTGTATAAGTAGAGACGAATCCTTAAGGGAAAAGGAGGAGTCTGTGTGCGAGGTAGAAAGGGTTTTCCCTAGGTATATACAGAGCACGTACCTTATAGGCGAGTCACCCCTAGGTTGCCTTAGGGTCGCCT
>Ga0307515_10019819_pt1 | contig 12063 bp, 11 predicted proteins | sample 17_EM_MG_FD_194513 | JGI IMG/M metagenome (GOLD analysis project Ga0307515, IMG submission 194513) | Populus trichocarpa ectomycorrhiza microbial communities from riparian zone in the Pacific Northwest, United States - 17_EM | ecosystem: Host-associated > Plants > Roots > Unclassified | place...
AATAATGTCTACAGGACGAAGATGCGTTTGCGTTTAGGATCATAAAATTTTATTCATTTTATGTGAAATTTAAGATTGTTTTTTAATGTATGTCAGACACATCCGATAATCTTCATTTTGTATTTGGGGTTTTTTTTAAAAAAAATAAGGATGATTTTCATTTTATAAAGCATAATTGAAAAATATATTTTATTTATTCTTGTGATTTTTTCTTAAGTTGGGATCTAGGGTTATTGTCCAAGTCTTTGAACATTGTTTAGGGATTTTGTTTTCATAAAAAAAAAAAAAAACTTGAAATTTAAGTTAACCCTCTAATTCACTCACTAACTCATCTTGAATCACAATCCAGGTCTTGAATCATGTCAGCTTTAAATCAGGTTTTATAACTATAATCTAAAATCTCTCTCTTTTGTAAAAGAAAAATAAAAAACTAATGAAAATTTGATTTTTCATTTTTGAAGGTCCAAATAAAAATTCTTGTTTTCAAAATTGTTCATTGAGAAAAAAGAATCATACCAAGCAGCACCTTAAAGGCTAGAAGTTCAATTTTATTATTTTCTGTAAAGAGAAAAAAGAAGAAGTTAGATTTGTTTGGAAAAAAGAAAAAGAAAAGAGAAGGTATTGTGAGATTGGGCCAGAGTTAGAGTATTAGTTAATCACGCGGGCCTTAATCTTGTACAGGGCCATCATTAAGATATAGGCCATTGAATCCAAGCCGCGTCTACCCATCCATCATTAGATCTGATTCCCAAATTTGAGACACTTTGGAGGAAGCGAAGAGAAGCTAAGCTAAGCGAAGATGGTGAAAGTAGCCGGCTTTTTCGCCATGTCAGTGGGAGCCTTTATATTTTGGCAAACTATGGACAAAATCCATGTCTGGAATGCTCTTCGCCAGGATGAGAAGGTTCGTCTCTCATCTCTTCTTCCTTTCTTGTTTTTTCAAGTTTGAATTGAATATTGTTTCTGATCACTTCCTTCGTTCCTTTTCTTTTTCAAAAACAAAAACTAAGTGTGAATTGGAGCTTCCCAATTCATTTCTTAATATGGGTCTTCACCAATTTGTCTAATGATGGTATAAATTTGTGTCTTTGTTCTTGGATAATCTTTATTTCTTACTATGAAAATAGTTTACTTGGTTAAAATGTGGTTGTAATTTGATGTGGGTTTTTTTTTTTTTTTGGTAATTTGATGGTACAGTTGAATATGCCCTTAGAAATTGATTGATTTATTTAATGAAATGGGAGAGTGAGAAAGATAATTGAAATCCTTACTAGCTAGCTTAATAGAAAGCATATTATTAAGTTTGGGTTCCTAGAAGAAATCTTGACCTGCTAGGTTAAGTGATAAGTAGAAATTTATTGATTATGAAATATACTAAAGATATGGTCTTGCGTAATTCTTTTTTGGCATTTCTGCAACTCCTTTCTAATAGATTGTGATGTTATTGCTTGCACATCTCGTTATTGAGATTAGTGACTAATAATGAAAAATGTGTTATGGGCATTCTGTAAGTTTTGGTGCTGCATTCCCCGCAAGACAGCCGCTTGGTTTAATTAGTTTTCTTTTACCAGCTACTTTTGTACCATTGATCTGATTAATCTCCATAAGAAAAACATATTCTATGAAAAAGTGGCTCTATCAATCACTGAGCATCTGTTAATTTGTTGTGGTGATAGGGTAACTCTAAATTTTGGGAAATGATTATGGACTTGGTTGCTGTCCCAAATTGCACCGTCTTTCTCCCCTTTATTGTTTTGCAGAGCAGGATGGTGCTACTTTAGTTATAGAGGTTTTAAAAGATGAAAAGCATGTTATGGTTTGATAGATAAGGTACCTGGAAATGTTTCGATTGTAGGTGAAGTTTCTCCTTTTGATCCTTCGTGTCTTTCTATTGCAAAGGTTCTACTGTAATTTTCATGGGCAAAGACTAGCTTTCCGTTCACTTTTTAAGCTGCAATTATACATTCTTGTGTACCACATCCTGTTGCATGAATTTTGATGGATATGTATTCCCACTATGTTTGCTTGGGAGGAAACAGGATGGGTAGGGAGGGAGGGAAACGATTAAAAGGATGAAGTACCCATTCAATAAGATTGAGTGGATATACATCCAAGAAATGGGAGAAGTTCTATGCTCTCCTCCTAGGTTCACATTTTTCCAATCCTTCTAAACTGGAGGGATAGTATGAGGAAGGCATGAGCTTCTGTGTTTTTATCTGTATTTTTTTTTTCTTGTTTCATTGCTCCTCTCAATAACTAAACAACTAGAGGGAAGGATTGCTCTACATCCTTGTGTTTTACTCCTTTGGTGCTCTTTGTTCTTATCCTTCCACCGAAGAAAGCATAGCTGGCTTTGGATTAGGTGGATTACTGGACATCATTGTCGATTCAAGTTTTTTTCCTTACTGTTTAGCCAGCTTTGAAATCATTTAAATGAGATTTTATTTGTGCCATCTGGTTCTTAAATAGGAAATATCTTAAAATAAACGGAAACCGGTAAGGTGATCTTGCTTGGGCCTTGGACAATGTAGATTGTAATAAATCTGGCCATGAACGATTTGGAGGATGAGTTAGTCTCATGGAGGATGTTCCAGAGTTTGATATGCTTCTTAATGATAAGTTAAAAGTTTCTGATTGTTATACATTAGCATGAATGCTAATTATAGTATGTCATTATGGAGGGGCAAGTTTCTGGATGCAAAGCTTGAAACTTTTTCTTGTATCAGTATCGCTGCTTTTAGTAGACATGGGAATTCATTACAACAATGGGTATAGTTAACTATTCTTGTTGTAGACATTACAGACAACTCATGTCCTGTAGCTGATTTTGTCAAGGCAAAAGGTGGCACATGGATGTGCCAAAGCTGTTTATTGAGTTGATTTATTTGCTTGGAGAAGGAATTACAAGTTTGAGCATTGCAGATAGCATTGCAGACACGGAGACCAAATTTTAATTGGAAGTATTTATGAAAAGTATGCAGAGCAATATACATAGTCAGAAAAATAAACTGTGTTGCTGTTTAAAAACATTTTTTATTCATCTTCTTCATCATACTATTGGAGGTGTCTTTTATACCCACTGTTTTATCAATTCTTACTTGAATTTTCAGTTTTTGTGTATAAATACTTGCCATTAATTGGGTTTGTCTATCATCATTTCAGCAAGAAAGATTTGAAAAGGAGATGGAGATCAAGAGGGTTAGAGAAGAGTTATTGCGACAAGCTAAAGATAAGGATGCTCTCGCATGAGTTACTTGTATGGTCAAATTTCAATTTCCCTCGTTTCCCCAAAGTACCATAATTGGTTGGTACTTCGTTTTACAAATGTTGTCACTGAAAATAAATGAATTGGCAAATTAGTTTGCTCATGCCATCTTTTCTTATCTCTTGTTGCTTATTCTTCTTTTTTGATGGACGACATATGGAAATTTTTTAATTGTTTGTTGAAGTAATAGCTGCTATTATTGAAAGAGTTGCCTGCCTTAATTAATCATACCATAAGAGATCATAATTAATAAGGCCGTTTCAGTACTCTTTGGCACTAAAGAGAAAAGATGATTATAGCCTTTGCATTAGCTCGACTGCTTCATGTGATTTCAGCGTCATCATGTCTTTAATTCTTTTGAACCTGCAACTGCAATTACTGTAAAGCACAGATTGCCCGTGCTATATGGACTTAATTGGGAGTTGGGGATAAAAGAGCTGAGGTTTCGTAGATATGGTATGCTAAAAACAGCATGACCAATTGTCTTAGATGATTCTGCAAAAGTCAATAGTTGCAGTGAACCGTTGTTAATTATCTTCCTGTAAAGCATTTATATGGCTGATAATTGAAGTCCCACGATAAATTAAAGGAGTTATCATGCTGGTCTGTTGGTGGTCCTGTATTCTGTCATTCTCTTCCTTTACCCGTTTGCAGTCACAAAACCATATTGTTCTTCCTGGAAACAGACCTCCCTTGCCCACCTTGTAGATTGAAGAAGCCCAATGCTGTTATCTAATGAAGTTAATAAGATGACCACAAGCATTTGCATGCTCTCTTTTTTTCCTTCAACTCCAGGCCAAGTTACCAGTATGTTTGTGAACTGGTATTTCTCTCCGGCCAACTTCTAGAGATTGTTCGTTGTTAACTAATTTCTTCTTCCAGTTTGCTTTACCAATGCTTCTATACTTGCTCGGGGTGTACCGGATCAATCAATCAAACAATAATGCTACAAGAAAGGTTTCTTGCTATGGTTCTACTTGTATTACCTGGCCTCATCCCGGCATGCCATGTTAATAGATGGCAGAGAAACTGCCGTGCTTGGATATATTGTTGATAGATGACGAAGGAACAGCCTCGCCTTGGTATTTTGGATTTCCTTACTTATTTACATGTCCTCAAGAATTGAGCCGTACTTTAGGATCATTAATCATTTGAAATGGGGTTCATGCCTGCCATAATTTCTTATAAGATGAACAAGGCACGCAACCCCTTTAGTTCAAGCAGAAAATCATGTCCGTCTTGTAGCTCATAAGTGATAGTATATCAAAATCTTTTGTCATTTCAAGAAGGGATGACTAGCTTTCGAAAAATGCTGAAAATCGAACGACAGCTAAGCTTCATGGATGTTTTCGTGACCGCGGAAGTGATAATGTAACCGTGGAAGGGATAAGTACCCAACACCCTACGCTAGTGTAGTCCTACAAGCAATGCCTTGACAAAAAATCCAGTCATTTTCAGTTTAAAGAAATTGGATTTTTCCATTGATTCATTGTCTTACTACTACATCAGCAAACTACCTGAGGATAATTGACCCTTCAATAAATAATCCCACAAAAAAAAACGCAAAAGGTAGATGCTGAATGGTCACGTTGGTGGTAATTAAAGAACATTTCATCCACTTTTAACCTCAATTTGTGGGAAAGTTTGGCAGTTGCCGGTGGGCACACATGTGCAAAAAACGTGGCTCAGTGCCATAATCTGGAGAGAGTTCTTCGTCCTCATGTTTCGTTGGGTCTGAAAATAGATTTTTCTTGCAGAATTCACTCAATCCCTTTACAGTTTTTTCTACCAAACCATTTCAAAGACTTTATGATCAGTGGATTCAGTTAAAGCCGAAGCAGTTGCAAGCAACTTTATTTCCGAACTTGCAAAACTATCGTGGCTCAAAAGCTTCTATGGACGCAACCATTTTAGTAAATCAGTGGTCACCGCCCCTTTTCTCTTCCCCTCTCTTTCTTATATCATAACATGGTGCGATAGCGTGTTCTGCATGTAAGGATCATCCTGTAAAATGCCCTAAGCCCACAAGTTTTTTATGTTATTAACTGCTCAGGAACTACTTGTATCCTTCCTTCTGATATATACATGTGAACCAAACTCACTTATATTTGGACTTTCTTGTTTAGTTGAAATCACTCCATTTGTACACACACAGTTTGTCTTCCATATTTCTCAAACACTATCTCCATATCCTCCTCCATTATTATACATAAATAGTTGATGCCCATAAGGAACTTGTAACCTCATTAATTAATGATCCTTTGTTCTATTCTACAACTTGATCTACATATCTTCCACTGTTGTTTCATTTCTCTATATAAAGCAACCAATAGTAGTTCCTTGTTCCCCATCTTGTGTTGAGTTCTAGCTTAGCAAATGGAAATGAAGAAATTCTTATTTGTTGCTCTTTCTTTAGCCTTGGTTTTAGGAATCACTGAAAGTTTGGATTTTCATGAAAAAGATTTGGAATCTGAGGAAAGTTTGTGGGATTTGTATGAGAGATGGAGGAGCCATCATACCGTTTCAACAAGTCTTGATGAGAAACACAAACGTTTCAATGTGTTCAAGGAAAATGTTATGCATGTTCACAAAACTAACAAGATGGGTAAGCCCTATAAGTTGAAATTGAACAAGTTTGCAGACATGACTAACCATGAATTCAGGTCTGTATATGCTGGATCAAAGGTTAAACATCATAGGATGTTTCGTGGGACACCACGAGGAAATGGGAGCTTCATGTATGGGAAGGTAGAAAAGGTCCCCACATCTGTTGACTGGAGGAAGAAGGGCGCTGTGACTGCTGTTAAGGACCAAGGTCAATGTGGTAAGGCTCACTTTTCATTTCTTACAATGAAGGTTTACCTTATTTTTTAAATTCTATAATTCGTTCATTCATCACAAAGCACATGCATGACATTTGATCAAGAAGAAAGAAAGGCTACATCCCATTTGAGCATAGAACTATCAAAAAACAGCACTGCAAATTTTCATCCTTCCTTGCTTGCTTGGATTGCTTGCAATTTATTTCTTATATCCTTTTCAATGTGGTACAGGAAGTTGCTGGGCGTTTTCAACCATAGTTGCAGTTGAGGGTATTAATTATATTAAGACAAATGAGCTAGTATCTTTGTCTGAGCAAGAGTTGGTGGATTGTGACACTACAGAAAATCAAGGATGTAATGGAGGGCTAATGGAATATGCTTTTGAGTTCATTAAGAAAAAGGGAGGCATAACAACAGAGTCTACTTACCCTTATAAAGCTGAAGATGGACATTGTGATGCTGCAAAGGTTTCATTTCTTATTATATTTACATTAAACTAAATTTGATTTATTAACTAATCAATGCTAAATTACGATCAGCATAACATAAAAGTAAAACTCCTTTTTTTACAGGAAAACAACCCGGCAGTGTCTATTGATGGGTATGAGAAAGTTCCTGAAAATGATGAGGATGCATTACTGAAAGCTGCTGCAAACCAACCAGTATCTGTAGCCATAGATGCTGGGGGTTCAGATTTCCAGTTCTACTCCGAGGTAAATTTCAGAAAGTTACTGAAATACTTTGTGAATTTAGCCTCAATCCGAGAATTCCCACATTGCAAAGATGATGAATAGAATGTTCATTTGAGTAGTCTGTCAAACGACTAGCATTTGAAACAAAATATTTAAAAGCTTAATGGGAAATGCAGGGTGTCTTTATTGGAGAGTGCGGAACCGAGCTGGATCATGGAGTGGCAGTTGTGGGCTATGGAACAACTCTTGATGGAACTAAGTACTGGATTGTTAGAAATTCCTGGGGACCTGAATGGGGAGAGAAAGGTTACATCAGGATGCAGCGAGGCATCTCTGACAAGGAAGGACTCTGTGGTATTGCAATGGAGGCTTCATATCCTATCAAAAACTCCTCAACTAATCCTTCAGGAACCAAATCTTCCCCCAAGGATGAACTCTAAACTACATAAGCAATATCATTGGTTTCAGAATTGCTATCCATTTCAGTTGTTTTTCCTGCTGTATCAGATTTGCCTCTTAAAAATAACGTATCCCTAATTTGATCATGATGTAATTTCTTAAAATATTATACTATATATTGAAGAATAAATTTTTGAAAAACTTCACAGTTGCAGAACTTAAGAAACTTGAAACAAAACAAGGAAAGCAAGTCAACCATGTCCTAAACCATCCAAGGCAATGTCAGGGCTATTTGCCTTGTCTTTACAGAACCCAACAAAGCTGTCAACCATTGCATTTGCTTTCTCCCAAATAACAGCTGCCCGCTTTACCAGGCAAAGAATCATGATTTATGATTTCTCTATCGGCAAGTTGCTTCAGGACACGTTGACCGGCCATCATTATTTATCAGCATTGCATAAGGACACGGAATCTGAGATGAAAAATTGAAATTTCAGACTAATTCTTTTCACCTAAAAAGTTGAAATTTCACATTTATGCTAAAAAAAGGCATCATTTCAGTTTACGAGAATGATTTAATTAATTGACAGATAACTACAGTGTTCTGAATCGGCTTATGGATGATGTTAGTTGGGTAACTGTAGGAGGATGTTTATACCATGTACTCTCTATGGCGGAGAAAAAGAGAAATCTGACTTCTGATGCACATAGAAATGACTGGAGCCTAAAGTTACCACTTTCAAATTTCAATCTAACAATGTTCATTCAAAAGAGTTTAGCAGGCTTAGTTTCATGATTGTATGTTTCCCTGGCGAGTCAACGAATGAATTCACTCTAAAACAAACAGAAATGCGAGTTAAAGCCTTTAGAGGAAGAGTAGTGCTCCATGATTGAATTTCTTAATTCCTAATCATATGTTCTCCAGACAGTAAACAAAGGACAGGAATTTTCTGTAATTTCTAATTGGAGATCCAGCATCCCTTTATCCAATCTGCTGCAACTACTCACATGTACAGGAATTGGGCCGAGCTAAGTTCACTCACAATTCATTTACCAGATGGCTGAGACAATGAAATGGCATCCTTGTTCTTCAAGTTTTGAAAATTTCTTCGTGCTTTCAAATGTTAATTTGACTTGATAACTTGTTAGATAAGAAATGAAAGCTGAAAGATTCCTAGGCAAGATACAAGAGGACAAGTCGGTTCTTAAAATGAAGAAATTAAGAGTTACAAGCAACCAGTACTCCTATCAGCTACCGCTTCCCTCATTTAAAGAAAACTTCACTCAATTTCATATCTTTTCAACACTTCAACTTCTCTAAAGAACCCTGATAAAGAAATGGAGAGGGAATGACGTAGCTAGAGATGACACTATCAATATGATGACAAAAACCTGATAAAATTCCTTCAATATCAATGGAAAGAACTGAAACTATATATGGTGATTCTTGTACATTGACCGATTATTATATACAGATAATTGATGCCCTTAAGGAACTTGTAACTTCTTCATTTTTATTTTTTGTATTCTGGTTTGTTCTACTCATCTTCCACCCTTCCTCTCCTTTCGTTTCTCTATATAAAGCAATCACTAGTTCCTAATTATTTCCCATCTTGTGTTGAGTTCTAGTCTAGCAAATCAACGAAAATGAAGAAACTCTTATTTGTTGCTCTTTATTTAGCTTTGGTTTTAGGATTCACCGAGAGTTTTGATTTCCATGAAAAGGATTTAGAATCCGAGGAAAGTTTGTGGGATTTGTATGAGAAGTGGAGGAGCCACCACACTGTTTCTACGAGTCTTGACGAGAAACGAAAGCGTTTCAATGTGTTCAGGGCTAATGTCTTGCATGTTCATAATACTAACAAGATGGATAAGCCTTATAAGTTGAAGTTGAATAAGTTTGCAGACATGACAAACCATGAATTCAGGACCGCTTATGCTAGCTCTAAAGTTAAGCATCATACTATGTTTCGGGGAGCACCGCTGGGAAATGGAAGCTTCATGTATGGGAACATAGACAAAGTACCAGCCTCTATTGATTGGAGGAAGAAAGGCGCCGTCACTCCTGTTAAGGACCAGGGCAAATGCGGTAAGGCTTATTTTTCATTTCTCACATGAATATAGATTCACCTTAGTATTTCCCTTCTGTAGCTCGTTCAGGCATGCAACAAACATGTACAAGGGAATATACTCGTGCTTTGATTAAGCAAAAATAAAGGTTACCTCCCTTCTGAACATAGCACTGTCAGAAAAGGGGGGTAGAACAATTAATCGCTGTTTAATTGTAAAATGTTTTCAATGTGGTACAGGAAGTTGCTGGGCATTTTCGACAATTGTAGCTGTTGAAGGTATTAACTTTATTAAGACAAATAAGTTGATATCTTTGTCTGAGCAGGAGTTGGTGGACTGTAACACTGGGGAAAACCATGGATGTAATGGAGGGCTAATGGATTATGCTTTTGAGTTCATTACGAAACAGAAAGGCATAACAACAGAAGCTAATTATCCTTACCGTGCTCAAGATGGACACTGTGATGCTAACAAGGTGTTTTTTCACATTCAACTAATATGGTTGATGGAAGTAGTAAATGCTCGAGCATGATCAGCACAAAGTATTACTCTTTTTATGTTTTTTGCAGGCAAACCAGCCAGCAGTGTCTATTGATGGACATGAGGATGTGCCTCATAATAATGAGAATGCATTACTAAAAGCTGTTGCAAACCAACCCGTATCTGTAGCCATAGACGCTGGAGGTTCAGATTTCCAGTTCTACTCAGAGGTAAATTAACTTCGGAAAAGTTCCTGAAAACTTATCAATTTAAAGAAGGAATTGCCACCAGACAAGACAATGAGAAATTCAAAATGCCTAGGCATTTGTGATTAAACATTTACAAATTGAATATCAATATCAACGCAGGGTGTATTTACTGGAGAGTGTGGAAAAGAGCTGGATCATGGAGTTGCAATTGTAGGCTATGGAACAACAGTTGATGGCACCAAGTACTGGATTGTGAGGAATTCCTGGGGACCTGAATGGGGAGAGAGAGGCTACATCAGGATGCAGCGTGGCATCTCTGACAGAAGGGGACTCTGTGGTATCGCAATGGAGGCTTCTTATCCCATCAAGAAATCCTCAACTAATCCTATAGGACCCGCAGATTCTCCCAAGGACGAACTCTAAACTACACATATACCATTGACTTCAGTTTGCTGTCATTTCATGTTGCTTTTACTGTATCAAAGTTTGAAACTTTCAGGTCTCTTGAACAAATACAAACTTTTGTTAACGATGTACCTGCTTCAAATCCATTTACTGGTCAGGGATTAATAAATATTTCCAAAATACCTTGTCTGCATAAATGAAACAAAAAAAAAAGGAAGTTCATTCATTGATACTAGGATGTCTTTAGAATACAATACACAATAAGCTTATTGATACTTGGTGCAAGTGGACAGGACAACCTAGTAAAGTGAAACCAAACTATCAAGACCAGTTTAAAATGTGGAATCCAATTTGAAACAAAAGGAATTTTTCACATTTAAATTAGCCCCAGTAGTGTAATTCCTATATTATTCATCCAAAAAGGATGTTTTATTTTTTTAAAAAAAAGAAAAAGTTTTAACCATAGCATCTAATAGGGTCATTGCAACCTTTTTCAGCAGACTGTTTAACACCTTGACCTCCACCTTTCTCCAGATACTGCTGATGGTACTCTTCAGCTCTGAAAAATCTCTTTGCTGGCAGAATTTCTGTCACAACCTTGCTATCCTTCAATTCCAACTGCTTAGCTTCCTTTGATTCCTGGGCTAACTTAGCTTGGGCCTCATTGTAGTAGTAAATCCCTGATCTATACTGTGTACCAACATCACCACCCTGTAAAATCAAACCAAAACATCAATCCATCGGAAATTTGCCAGCAAAGTCAAGCAAGACGAATACCTGGCGATTGAGGGTGGTAGGATCATGTCGAGACCAGAAAAGAGAGAGGAGGTTGGTATATGGGCAAACTTCCGGGTCAAATTGGACACGAACAACTTCAACGTGGTTGGTGGTGTTGGTGCATACCAGCTTGTAAGTTGGGTCAGGGACGTGACCCTGAGAGTAGCCCACTTCAGTTTTGACCACACCAGGCAGTCTCTGAAAGGCAAGCTCAACCCCCCAGAAACATCCAGCTCCGAATTGAGCGAACTCGTGATTCGGGTTGTCTGGCTGGTCTAGATCCGGATCCAGAGCAGGATTGGTGGTGCTGGTTGCCATTTTCTGTCGTGGACTGTATTAGGCGCTTGAAAATACGAGTGTAAATAAATATTGTGGAGGATGATTATGCAAGCTGGTAGGGAGCCCTTGATTACGTTGGCAATATGGGATTGGGTACTGGGGCATCAATCACCATTCGCCAGCTCATTTGGAGTGCATTTGTTTTTATATTCAAAAAATGATTTTAAAAATCTTTGAATTTATTTTATTGTTTTAAAATAAATTTTTTATTTTTTTATATGCTGAAGTTAAAAATAAATTTTAAAAAATAAAAAAATATTTTTAATAAATTTTTAAATAAAAATACTTTAAAAACCAACCGCAGTAAGAATCTCAAATATTTTTTAAATATCATGACAATTATTATCCTTTTGATGGGTATCCTGATATTAATTCCAACCAATTACTCCTTTAATTAATTAGGTGCCCTCCTTTGAATACTTTTGGAATCTAAAATCATTCTACAGGCGTCGGTATTTGATTTTTTAGAGTTTGGTATACGATTTTTAGACGTTTTGCTATAATATAATTGGTGCAAATGTAATTTATATGAATGTGATTTTTTATATTTGATATATGAATTCTTAAATAATTTCTTTTATATAAATAATTATGTCTATAAACAC
>Ga0307515_10019820_pt1 | contig 12063 bp, 1 predicted proteins | sample 17_EM_MG_FD_194513 | JGI IMG/M metagenome (GOLD analysis project Ga0307515, IMG submission 194513) | Populus trichocarpa ectomycorrhiza microbial communities from riparian zone in the Pacific Northwest, United States - 17_EM | ecosystem: Host-associated > Plants > Roots > Unclassified | place...
CAGACAGACAGATAGATAGATAGGTAGGTAGGTAGGTAGGTAGGTAGGCAGGCAGGTAGGTAAGCAGGTAGGTACTAGGCTAATTAACGATTTAGAGGCTCTAAGTAGATAGCTCTATATTTTATATAGTTATAATATAAATATATTTAAAAGTATATTATAGTAATCTATAGGAAACGTGTAAAATATATAAAATGTATAAAATGTGCGAAACGTATAAAACGTGCAAAACGTATAAAATATACGAAATGTACGAAACGTGCAAAACGTACAAAACGTATAAAATGTGCGAAATGTACGAAATGCAAGGGCTACGTATAGGCTTCGCGCGGATTACTGTAAAAAATATAGGCTTTATATAGGTTGCTGCAAACTGCCGTAAAAAATATAGGCTTCGTGTAGGTTGCTGTAAACCACCGTAAACCGTATAGGACTATATACAACCACCGCAACCGTACAGTTTGCAGCAAATTGCCGCAAATTGCTGCAAACCGCAACAACGAGCCAAAAAAAAAATTTCCTAATGTAGTTGATGCGGGTACTGCTAGCGGTAGCGGCGGTCTGTAAAATAGGCATTTAAGTTAGTTTATAGGTTTTATAGGTCTGTAATAAAGGCTTAAGTACTACTTAGAGGGTTTAAAACTTTATATATTATAATAAAGGAGAATAAATAGTTAATAAGGCCAGTTAAGGTATCTACAGGCTTATAATAGGCGTATTTATAGGGTTCCACTTTCTAGTAAGCTGTAATAAGCTTATTGTATAGGAAGTCGTCCATTTAAAGCTTAATATTAAGGCCGTGCTATAAATACCGGAGGTCTTTAATAAGAATTTGCAGGCACTCTATAATCAATTTTTTAGTATTCTTATTAATTACGGTCCGCAACTTAATCGCATTCTATTAGGTAAGGATATTACGCTTATATTCTAGCCCTTTAAAGTAGTTATATATAGCCTTATATAGCTTATTAAAAGGAACACTAAGGGGGTTACTCTTAAGGTTAGTGTAATAGTGGTTACGGGCTAGGGCGCGCAGCATAGTAGAGTAGGCTTAGCTAAACTCCTATTTAGGAATATTAGCCTTCTAATAGAGGTCCGTAAAGATAGTTAGTTTAAAGTTAAAGTTATTATTTTTACTACTATACTTAGATTCGTTGGTATAGAGCTTAGCTAGGTTAGCTAGCTCCTTACTATAGGTCTTTACTTAGGTAGTTTGCGTATCTATAACTTAAGCGACAAAAGGGTTTTAGTCCGTATTTTAGTTTATAGGGGTATTACGGTCCGTAATTTAAGTATTAGGTATGCTTTAGCCTATAAGATTAATTCTAAAACTACCTTAATCTGTAGGGCGAATTTAGTTAAATAGGTCGTCTATAAGACCGGAGATCCTATTAAGTTTAAAAGAGGTAAAGAGTCCGCTGGTTTTAATGTGATTTAGGATCTACTCTTTAGTCTATTCCGTTTAGTCTTCTTTGCATAGTATATTATATAAAGACCGTGCGATAGTAACTCGTTTATCCTTCTTAACCTATATACCTTAGTAATGTAGAAGGGTTTATAGGTTATAGGTGGCTACAAGGTTATAAGCCTTAAAGATAGCTTCTATAAAGTCCGCAAAGTCTTCCTTATATTATTCCTATAGATCGTTATTTAGGAGCTTAAAGTGTCCATATTTAAGGATTTTGAAATTAATATAGTTATTAACGCCGTCCGTAGACGTAAGGTCGACTCTTTAACTCCACTTCTTTTAACCTTCGTTAATTTACTTACTTATATCTACTATATTATATAGCGTAGTATATCTATATAAGCTGTAATGGGTAGTAGTAGCTTATAGCGGGTGGAAGAGGTCTTATAACGGTCCGTAAAATCAATTAATGGGTCTGTAATAGTTTATAGGAGGGTAAAGGGTTCCGTAAAGGTCTGTATTTACGTTTATAAACTTCTAGTAAACTATACTAAGACTTAAATAAGTATATAAAGATGGTAATATAGTCTATAATCCCCAACTTCCAACCTTCTAGTAGGTCGTACTAGGATATAAACGGGTGGTTGCTGTCGTATATCGCTTAGGAGGAGGTATTAAGTAATTGCTAATCTATGCGCGCTCACTAATTAGTGTTTATATTAATTTAATAATACAAGTAAGTTATATCTAGGGGCACGAAATACGTATAGTATCGTATACTCTTTTAGATAGTAGTAACGGTTAATTCTATTAAGGTAGACTACATAGTCTATATATTAACGCGCCTCCCCCCTAATTAGTTAATATATAAGTGGTTAGTGCACTAAACGCGTAACTACGCGTCTGGTATACCACGTGCTATAATTATACAATATTATATTTTAGTCTTTAAATTTAAATAAATAATTATATCTTAATAACTAGCAGTTTTATTAATTTTAAATTTTAATATAGGCTTTAAGGTATATATAAAAGCTTAATTTTTAAAATTTAGAGTTTTTTATTCAGTCGTTATTGAGATATTTCGTTATAAATTTTATAGATTTTGGTGAGGAATTGGTTTCGATAATTCGCTTATGTCGATAATTCGCTTGTAGAATACGTTATAGCGGCCTTCCTAATATATACGTACTAAGAGGTTATAAGATCTATAGTACTATCTAGTATTATACTTAAGGTAGTATAGGATAAAATAGCTTTTACCTAAAAACTATCTAAAAGGTTAACGAATTTTATTTATAAGATATAGTTATAACGGAACCTTATAGCAGGTACTACGATAGGCTTATTATTAGGCTAGGTGTGTAGGTAATGCAAATTAAAGTTAACAACGTAATAATAACTAGTGGAGTAGTTGCCTAATAGATTAACTCTAATTATATTCTAAGAATTACTATAAGGAAAGAACTATCTAGAGTAGGGACTGTAGTCCTTTAAATATACAACCGTACTCCTAGGAAACCCTCCTTATATATAAGGTATGCGTACTCTATCTGCTTTATTACGGATTATATAGATTATATTACGTGATTTAGTTATTATTCCTCGTTATATAGTTCTACCAGCTCTATTCTAGACTGTGCTTATATTAACTAACTAGCTTCTTCTAACTCCTCTTTAAGTAGTTGTAATATTATACTTAAAGCGTCCATAATACTATCTCTCTCCTCTTTACTTTTGTCCTTAAAGATTCTAAATATCTCTAAGTCGTTTACTAGAGGTATAATATCCGTTTAATTAATTTAGTTAATATTATTACTTATTATACCTAAAGCAATTTCTCTTTCTTCTATAGTTTAACGTGCTTATACTATTACTGCTATACTATTACTAGGTAAAATAATATTATCTCCGTGTTTTTGTTATATAAAAAAGGGGTTAGTTTATATTACGCTAGCAAGTCCTTTATCTCGGCAACCTTCCTTTTATTTAGAGTGCATTAAAGCAAATATTTATTCGTCCTATAACATTCGCTCTATTTCTAATACTAAGTATACGCATCCTATAACTCTTAATAGTCTCTAAGTTCCCTAAGTAATTTGTTATAGGGTTTTATATTTAATCTACTACTATAAAGCTTAATGGTAAGCTCTTAAGTGCTCTTAATAAACTGCGTTAATTGCAAGAGGCGGAATAAGAGGCTGCGGCTGCTTAATAGCGTGCCCTTAAAACTCGTCTTCTAGTCTTTACTTGTCTTCTACGCCTTAAATAGGTCTATAAAAAGGTGTATTTTAAAGAGTAGAAGCTTATAGAATAAGGTTTATAGGAACTTAGTAATAAAAGGATAGACTCCCCTATAAAGGAAATAAGTCTAAATAGCTTAGTAGCTATTCCTCCTAGATCCCCCTTAAGTGACTTTTTTCGATCCTTTTTTATTAATATTGCCTAACCTAATCTCTTTTAATACTCCTATATCTTTCCTATAGCGTTCTTTAAATTTTCTAATAGTTCCTAGGTAGTCTCGTTATAGCCTATCTACTTTACCTTATACTATATTTTATTATCTACGTCCTTATAACTAACGATCTTTAAAACTTACTATTTATCTTTTTCTTACCCTCTATATATGTCTGCTTTATAAACCAGTAGCTTAATATTTCTATATACTGGCTCTAGTATTGCGATATACTATATAGGGTAGATTTTTATTCCAGCTAGTAGGTTTAACTTAAACGTAACCGGTAAAATCCTCTAAATAATTTTAAAAGGTCCTAGTTTAACATAGTCTAACTTCTTACTTAGTTATTAACTCTTAAAATTTTTATATAGTAGCTATACTTTATCTCCCTCCTTAAGATCTGGTCCTTTAGATCTCTTAGCGTTATAGTACCTTTTTATCCTTTACTATACTACTTTTATTATTTCCGTAAGGTTTTTATAAAGATTTATTAATATCTCTATTTTTTGTTTTGCTATACTACTTATCTTCTTTATTTAACGTGGCGATAATAATATCCTTAGTTTATATTTGTAATTCGCCCTAAATAGTAAAGTGCCTATTTCTTCTTAAGGTGTTATATTATATATAAACTGTATAACTAGTAATAATAATACCCAATTATTCTATATGTAATTAATATAGTGTCTTAGATACTGCTCTAGTGTTTAATTTAATCTTTCTATTTAACCGTCTATCTGCGGATAATATACGGTAGAAGTTGCTACTCTAACTCCTTATTTTGCTAAGAATACCTTCTAAAATACTACTATAAATCTTAGATCTCTATCTAATATAATCTTGCTTAGTACTCTATATCTTATAAATACTTCCTTAATATAAATTCTAGCGACATCTTCCGCTAAAATTTCTTCTGTACACGCTATAAAGTATCCCCACTTTATAAGCTTATTTACTATTACTAAGATCGCGTTATAATCTTACCCTATAATAGGATCTCTTAACTTTAGTAACTTAATAATAAAGTCCTACGATATAACCTCCTATAGTCTCTTTAGTATTTTAATAGGTTATAGCCCTTTATATAGCTTATACCTTATTGGTTTATTCCTTTAGTAATCTAAATATTCTTTTATAACCTTTTATACTAGGTTCCAAATTTTATTAATAATATACTCTTCTTAGAGTCTTAACACTAAGCCTATAGCTCCATTATGTCTTTAAATTAATCCCTTATAAAAATCTTCTATAAAGTACTCTGCTATGCTTTTTAGGATATACTTTACTTTTCAGTTTTTGTATATATCCGTCTATAAATCTTCTAGCTATACTTCTAAAATTCTTTATACCTAAAAGCTTTCTAATAACTTATAAATTCTCTCTAACTTATTTTCCTAAATTATTATAATCTTTAGATAATTATATCTAATTAACCTATTTATATCTTTTTGTAGTAAAGCCCCTAATGGCTTCTTATTATTTTATAGTTTAGCCTTTTAACTTAACGCATTGGCCTACGTGTTATCTATACCCTTAATATACTAAATTTTAAAATAGTATTCTATAAGCATCTCTGCCTATTTAACCTATCTTTAGTTAAGTTTCTTTATTATTAGAAATTCTATTAGGTTCTTATAATCTATCTTAACTATAAATAGTTTTTCTATGCCTTATAAGAATACTCTCTATTTCTTTAATATTATAACTATACTTAATAACTCCTTATTATAGATGTTATAGTTTAACTCTAGTAGTGTTATCTTTTAACTATAGTATACTACTAGGTGCCATCTATCTAGATATTTTTATATAAAGTATACCCCTAGTATAAAGTCTAATATATCTATTTTTATAACCGTCTCTAGACCTAGTTAATAGATCTTAAAAACTAGCTCCTAGGTAAATAACTCCTTAACTCTTTTAAATAGTTCTTAGTATTCCTTTCCCCATGCCTATAGTTCTTTTTTCTTTATTAATCGCATAAATGGCTTAATATCCTTTAACCATTGCGCTATAAACCTTCTATAGTAATTATAAAACCCTAAGAATAATCTTAACTATATAACATTCTCTAGTTCTTACTAATTTACTATAGCCTTAATCTTCTTTAGATCTATACTAAGCTGGCCTAGTTTAATAATAAATTTAATAAAATCGGTCTTCCTAGTAAAGAACTCGTATTTTTTAATTACTACTAGCATCTATTCTTCTTATAGTCTCTTTAAGACCTATTTAACGTATTCTCCGTATTCTTCCTTAGTTATTAAGTAGATAATAATATTATTAAGATATACTATAACAAATTTATCTAAGTATTCTCCTAATATATTGTTAATTTGCTTTTAGAACGTTACTAGTGCGTTTATAAGCCTAAATTATATAACTAATAGTTTATATAGTCCTTCCTTTAACCTAAAGGCTGCCTTTTATTTATTACCTTCCTTAATTTTAATCTAATGGTATGCTTATCTTAGATTTATCTTTATAAAGATTTACGCATTATCTATTCTATCTTAGATTTCGCTAATTAAAGGTAAAGAATACCTATCCTTTCTAATAATGCTGTTTAGCTATCTATAGTTAATATACAGCCTTAGTTTACTATTCTTCTTTAGTATAAATAGTACTAGATAACCCGCTAATAACTGCGATAGTCTAATGTATCCCTTTTATAAGTTTTCCTAGATAAACTCTTTTAACACTCTACTTTCTTCTTTAGTAAGCTTATAGATTAGAAAGAACCTTAGACTTATTTCTAGTTCTAATTCTATCTTATAGTCCCATACTATATACTCTAATAGCTTTTTACTTTTTAGTAACTATAGTTTCTTACTATACTTATGGTATCTCTTTAGTATATAGCTTAGCCCTTTTTCTGTTTCCTTGTAGGTCACTCCTACTTAGTACTATACTATCTTAGCCTATTATCGCATCTTATAGCGTTAAGTATCCCTAATATTAACTTAACCTATAACCTAATTAATCTTTAGATTATATTTCTGTAACTAAGGCATTCCTAACACTGCCTTATTATTCCCTAATAGTAATATATTAAAAGACATCTCGATTTATCTTCCCTTAATAGTTAACTAAATAGGTCCTATTTTAAGATTAATAATGCCTTCTCTATAGGCTATCGGATCTCCTAAAATTATCACTAATAGGTAAGGATATTCCTTTTTCCTATATAGTAATCCTATTCTCTTAACTGCTACTAGCAAGATATAGTTCCTTATTGCTCTACTATCTATTAATGCTTTAAACTATTAATCTTACTATTTAACTTGTAAATTTAAGTGTCGTTTTTAAATTCCTTTAAGGGTTTAAGGCTCTACTACTAGTTCCCTCTAGTCCTATAGGCCTCTACTTTTCCTAACTATTAGCTACTAGATCCTATCTATACTTAGTCTAACTTAGGCCAATACTTAGTTTACTTTTTATCTTCAATATACTATAAATAGGTGTTCTTTAAATATTCCCACTATTATTATTTATCTAGGCATTCTTCCGTAAGGAATCTTCCTAGCTAAAGTATTAAGTCCCCTTATTCTTAAACTTCTACTAGGTGCCAACTATATATATACTTAGCATTTTAATACTTCGCCTTATCTATTAACTAATATATCCTTACTAAATATTTCCAATTCTTATTTTTTGGTGCTTTATATATATTGCATATATTATCTACATATACTATCCACGATAGTATATAATATACTTAATATCTTAAGTCAACTCTTAGCTCGTCTTTATCCTTAAGTTTAAACCTTTTTTGTGTTAATCTAAGCGTTATAACTTTATTTGCAGGTACTAAGATTTGTCTTTTACTTCTCTAGTTCTCTAATTACTCCTTTAGATCTTTTAACGTTATAATTAAAGCTCCTTTAATGTAAGTTATAGCCTTTTTTATAATTGGGTGGTTCTAGACAACTTTTTTATCTAACTATATATAGAAATCTTCCCACTTATTGTTATATTGTTACCTATACTACTTTTAATATAGCCCTTTAAGTATATACAGTTCGTCTATAAAGAAGTATCTTTTTATTACTATATTATAACAGCCCTTTATATATCGTTCCTTAAACCTAGTTAAAATCCCTAAATCCTCTTCTTATTCTAGTTTAATAAGCCACTTAACTTTTAGTGTGCCTGTCTTAGGCCTATTAGTGACCTTCCGTATAGGTGCTCTGTCCCTTATACGTCCTAATATACTAGATCTCTTATCTAGTTTCTATTCTTACTATATAGTAATTCTTGCTCTAAATTCTACTATAGTTTCTTTCTTTTCGCGTCTTATAAGTGGATCCTTAAAGTTCTCTTACTTCTTAATCTTGGTATTAAATTTTTAATCTTTAAGCTAAACCCCTAGTTTACTTAGTAAGTCTTCTAGGTCTATATATTTATTTCCTAGTCTAACTACTATTTATATTATAGATTCTCTAATTTATAATAAAGCCTTACGCTTCTTATTTATGGGTGTCCTTATTTATACTTTAAATTCTTAGTCCCTTAGATTCTTTAATCCTGAGCTCGCTTCTAACTTAAGCTTTACTCCCGCCTTAGTCTAACTAGGCGTCTATAGTGTTCTTATCTCGTCTTAAGAGTCTTATACCTCTAGAAAACTCTATTCTAAGCTTATTTATATATTTCCGAACTAAGCTACTACTCTGCTCTATTAGTTATTGTCCGTTATAGGTCCTTAAGCTATCCTCATTCTATCTTTAGAATCTTAAATCTCTCTTATCTTATCTTAAGAATCTTAAGCCTTTAGCCTTTTGCCTTTATTGAGTGGTAAGCTAGCACTAGCAGTTGTCTGCTTACTTAATCTCTTTTAAATACTACTCCTTCCATCTTACGAAGCGATAAATGCCGTATTTAATGGTATTATAATACCCGTTACTAAACCTTACTTTATAGCGGTCTTAGTCTCTACTTCTATAATTGCGTTATTAAGGTTTAGATACCCCTAGTTAGTTCCTTTATTATCCTTATCGCTATTAATTAATAAATACTCCAATTCTATTATTATTATTACTAATTATTATCCACACGTTGCTATAATATCCTAATCTAGCTTATAGAGTTAATCTTGTTTTTTATCTAACTCTCTAGTTCCTCTAAGTCCTTTTAACTCTAGCTTTTATAGCTAATAGCTTGCGCCGTACTTAGCGTCTTTATAAATTTAGCATGCGTTATTATAATAAAACGCGAAACTTCTAATTAAACATTCCTTTATTCCTTATAGTATACTATTATCCCTCTATACGTATATATTATCTACTATTAGTTTAGTTCCCTTTATTATATAATAACTCTGACTATTTTTACAATCCCTTATAAAATAACCCTGTTTTCCGCAATTTATATAAGCTCCATCTTTAAACTATTAACTTTACTATAGAGTCTACCTAAACATCTTCTGCTACTAAGATCCCTAGTTTAGCCTATACTCCTTAGTCCTGTAATTATTAGATCCTTAACCTTTAAATTTCTATAGTTTTTTACTCCATCTCTTATAGGCTTCTTTAGTACTACTTAGGTCTATTAGCTCTACGCCATACTATAGTTTCTAACTTAGCTTTAGTCGTTACGTACTTTGCGCCTTATATAACTATAAAACTCTATCCTAACCTCTCTTAGTCTATTCCCTTTAGTAGATCCTATTGTCGATCTTTATCGCTTAATCTATTAATTCCCTTAGGGTATCTACATCTTCTATTAGAATAATTATATCCTAAACTTTAGCCTTAAGTCCTTATTTATACTATGCTATAAACGCCCTATTATTCCACTTAACTTATATAGCTAGCGTCTGGAACTATATTATATACTTAATTACTAAGGTTTATTGCGTAATATCTTAAAGTTTTCTTTCTGCTATAGTTACTGCCTCCAAACCTCTAAATATTTATATAAGTTGCTCCACAAATCCCTCCTAACTTAAGAATATAAACCGCACCTCTTAATTAGTGGTCGTTATTCTATTTGCCTATATTTTTATAAGGTAGGGCTTAAACCACTTAAGTGCCCTTCCTAATAGGAATAGTCCTATATAAGCTATTCGATCTATAGGTATTACCAGCTTTGCTCCTTTTTATATAACCTTAAAGTGCATTTACGTAAGGAATCCTTTAAGCTTTAATCTCTCTCCTAAGAATCTTTTAATTAATAGTAACTTAACCTTTACTGCCCCTATCCTATTAATCCTTTATTTAAGCGTCGTATTGTTTTTTATTAACTAGTTAACTATCTCTTATAGTTATCTAACCGTTATAGGTTATTGCGAGTTAGTATTTGCTATGCTAGTGTCGCCTCCTAACCTTAAAGTAGTTGCCGCCGTTAATAGCGTTATAGTGGCTGCTTTTAGTGGCATGTTATTTAACTTCCTGTATTTAATACTATAACTAGGTAGTGATTATATAATGGAACCTTATAGTAGGTACTACAATGGGCTTATTATTAGGCTAGGTATATAGGTAATATAAATTAAAGTTAACAACGTAATAATAACTGGTAGAGTAGTTGCCTAATAGATTAACTCTAATTGTATTCTGAGAATTACTATAAGGAAAGAACTATCTAGAGTAGAGACTGTGGTCCTTTAAATACACAACTATACTCCTAGGAAACCCTCCTTATATATAAGGTACGCGTGCTCTATCTGCTTTATTACGGATTATATAGATTATATAGATTATACAGATCACATCACGTGACTTGGTTACTATTCCTCGTCATATGGTTCTACCGGCTCTATTCTGGACCGTGCTTATATTAACCAACTAGCTTCTTCCAACTCCTCTCCAAGTAGTCGTAACATTGTACTTAAATCGTCCGTAACAATAGTAAAGAAATATATTTTATACTATTTTTAATATAGAAATAGACTAAAACTATAACGGAAAGGAAGCTACTAGGCGCTACTATTAGGAACTAGACTTAATAGGCCTACTACGTAAATATAGTAAGGTTTAGGTACTATAAGAAGTAAATCTATAACAGAAGATTTTTATAAAGAATTATAATAATCCTTTAGGCGGCTACTATAGTTAAGCTAAAATAGTAGAATTACTTTAACGTAAATACTATTAGCTAAAACTTAATTAGGAAGTAAAGAAGTATATTAGCTACTATAAGAAGTATTAACTATATAAAATCTAAAGGTATAAGTTATAGGGTTTACTTAAATTGGTTTCTCCTACTAGCGAACTATAGTAATATTATACTATAGATTTTATTACGGATTTTCTGCTATTTAAAGATAAGTAAGGACAAATATATAATTTAGTCTTTATACTTATTAATAGGGTTTTAAAGTACGTTTAATACCTTTCTGTTAATAAGAAAAAAGCTAAGTAGAGCTCTTTAAGTTAACTAAATATTATATTTGGTATATAGCTAAGGAAGGGTAGAAGAATATATAGGGGGAGGCATACTTAGGGGTCAATTTTCGTCCAAATTCTTGTTAGAGGCTATATCTAAAGCAGTGTATATAGATTAGTATTAGAAATAATTAATTTTAGTATAAAAAGGGGTAATTTTAATAAGAGCAATATACTATCCTTTTATATAACCTTAAGCTCGCCATACCTACTAAAAGTTATCCCTTAGGTCGTCTAAGTCGTCCCCTAAGTCGTCCCCTAAGTCGTCCCTCTAACCCAATTACTTACCTAACCGCTTACTACCACCGTTACCACCTCTCTATTTTATTATAACCTCTACTATTACGGATAAGGCCGTTTAAAGAGGCGTATAAGTCTTTCTATACATCAGGAAATTTTTTTTTTGGCTCGTTGTTGCGGTTTGCAGCAAATTGCCGCAAATTGCTGCAAACTGTACGGTTGCGGTGGTCGTATATGGTCCTGTGCGGTTTGCGGCGGTTTGCAGCAACCCGCGCGAAGCCTATATTTTTTGCGGTAGTTTGCAGCAACCTGCGTAAAGCCTATATTTTTTGCGGCAATCCGCGTAAAGCCTGTACGTAACCCTTATATTTCGCACATTTCGCACATTTTGTACGTTTTGTACGTTTTGCACGTTTTGTACGTTTTGTACGTTTTATACATTTCATACGTTTTGCACGTTTCGTACGTTTCGCACATTTCGTACATTTTATATATTTTGCACGTTTCCTATAGATTGCTATAATATACTTTTAAATATATTTATATTATAACTATATAAAATATAGAGCTAT
>Ga0307515_10019821_pt1 | contig 12062 bp, 1 predicted proteins | sample 17_EM_MG_FD_194513 | JGI IMG/M metagenome (GOLD analysis project Ga0307515, IMG submission 194513) | Populus trichocarpa ectomycorrhiza microbial communities from riparian zone in the Pacific Northwest, United States - 17_EM | ecosystem: Host-associated > Plants > Roots > Unclassified | place...
ATGATAAATTCAAATATGCCCTCAAATTAAACACAACTCCCAACTCTAGTTTTGACATCATTTTTAATTAATCTAAAAAATAAATAATAATTTAGAAAGTGAAGTAAAATTGACAAATATAATTCAAATAATAATAATCACATTTTATAATTAAAAAACACAAATTCATTCATTTTGAATAATAGAATTTGGTTGAATAAACATACTGGTTCTTAGGTATCTAAAGAAAAAACAATTGATGGCTCACAATTAAACCTATCATGTTTGAATCTTGTTTAGTCAAGCCATCTCGAGTTAATAAAAACCTAGTGGTATTGAATAAAATTTGTCAAATCAACATTATAGTTGATTCAACTATCAACTTGACTCGATTAGATTTTAAATTTGGAATTTTTCGGATCAATCTACAAAATCGGATAAAATTTTACTAAAAATATACAATTCAACTTTATGCACATGCTTTTTAAACATAAACACTTTTTTAAAATAATTCAGTATATGCAATAACTGATATTCAGTGATATAATTTTATATTTTTTAAATCACATAATTTAATATTAATAATTTAGATATGATTTAGTAAGAGAAGATTGTTAATTTTTTTTATATCATGGATATAACCTCTTAATTAGTTCATGACTAGATTATTAAAAGACGAAAGGCTATATATTCATAGAAGTCAGAAATTGATATAAAAGATTTTCAATATATATATATATATATATATATAAAAGATAGGAGTTGAAGAAGTAATATGAATTGTAGCTGGTTTACATTTTCATCGGGCAATGCACAAGTAGTTTGGCCATTTTAGAATGTCAATGATCATTGAGTAAACTAATTAATGTCTTTTAAAGATGTGATTAAATAGTTAATTAGTTGAGTAATAGTGAAATCAACAGGAAATTTAGACATTAGCGTGTAATCAAGCAGTTAAGTGGAAAATTAAACATCTAGTAATTGTTCACTTTATGTCAATTACTAGTAAGTGTGCAAGTATAGATGGCCAATTAATTTGTAGAATCAGTGATCACTAATTAATAGTGTAACGGCTCATTCTAAATATAAATGTATGCAGCAAGAAGATAATAGTCATATATTTAGTAGTATCATTAATTAATACAAATTAATTAGCTAGTAAATCAGAAATTCATGTTACTTGATAATCCGTAGGGGTTAGCGCGCGGTATGATTAGTCAGTGGTAGAGTAGTTGGTACAACCGATTGCATACTCTCATTTTACATTTATAATTAATTAATATATTCCTTTTCACTATATATAGCCATTAGCGTGTGTGTGTGATAATCTCATTTTAACAGGTAATTAAAAGTAACTGATAAACCACCAACTACAGTCAAATATTATTGATGCAGTGATCGGTTAAAGAAGCCCTGCAACTAATTAATTTCGAAGTATCATACTACTCTTCTGTGCTTGGAAAAGTAGTAATGATGGTTTTTTAAATGGTTTTTGTTTCAAAATTTATTAAAATAATTTTATTTATTAAAATTTATTCTTTATATCAACATATTAAAATATTTAAAAATATAAAAAATTAATTTAAAATAAAAAATTAATTTTTTATAAAACTCTGGTTACATCGTTGTAATATAGAGGGCAATTAATACCTGTTATATATAGTGCAGTGCAGGTGGTCAAATTTTTCTGAAGGAAAATTAGTTAGAATGTAATAATTAATTAATAGTTAATAGTTAGGATAATATATATAACCTTTTAAAATAATAATTAATTGCCAAAAAAGTTTCAATTGACATTTTATTATTACGAAATTTCTTATTCTAGACAGTTCTTTCAATTATATATAAAACATGAATATAAATAAAAAATACATACATGAATAAAAGTTTTATAATAAGTTATTTTTAACAAGCATTAATTTCTTTTTGTAATATTATCAGTATTTTTCCAAAAGATTAAAAAATTAATAACGTGAGTCAATAACAAAGAATAACATATAAATAATTATCTAAGTATTCAATTTAATAATTTCATGAAATTTGATGTAATTTAATTATTCTTAGATTTTAATACTTTATGTTTTTTATTAGCTTGCTTTTAAGTCATTTTTAGAGTTATGATAGTCAAAATAAAGTGACAATACAGTGTTATATAGCTAGCCTAGCTAGGAATGATTTGAGTAACTTATTTTATGTTATTTATGGTTTTATGTGGTGTTTAAATAATAAAATAATAAAAAATGAGACTAATATGTATTTTAGAATTCATTCTAAAAAATAGCCTAAATTTTAAGAAATAATAATTAATTTTTAAGAAATTTAACCAATATTGGCCTTTTTAATTATCAAAAAAAGGTGTGTGGTAGAATTTACTTAATACTATATAATAATGTTAATATTGTATAAAGGATATGATAAGCCATAAAGTTTTTGTATATAGTTATATATGTGGATTTGTATTTGTTGTCAACCTTTAGTTAATTTATTTTCATGTTTTGTAACATTGCTCTTCCGAAAAACACCTCCGCGTCGAATAAATTGCAATTTTTTCGTAAGGCTTTATATTTGTAATGACTTTATCACAATTTGGCCAAGTTTTGTGACTTTTAATTAGATGTTATTTGCTCCTTCTGGAAAAGAAAAGGAAATGTGATTTTTTAAAAAAATAAATGTTATAAATGTACGTACATAGTTTGCCCATATTCGCAATCAAGAGCGAGTTATTCAAAAGATTAATCACAATATTTCGATACGGTACTAAAATTATGCCAATGGATAATGAATTTATTCCCTCCTTTTCTTTTTAACTTAATTACCTAAAAATCAACGACTCTAGCTCTCGATCCCGCCCCTGACCATCACGTTCAAAATTGATCATGATCGTTCAAAGATTCATTCATAATTATTAACAAAGAAAAACAATCGATCGTGCTCTATCAATCCAGTCTTGATCATGACAAGGCTATGACGAATTATGCTAGCATGAGCTATCAGGCTTAATATCCATCCCACCTGCAATATTTACGGTGGAGGTGCTTGTTAGGTCTATAGATCAATTAATGGTCCAGATGCCACTTGAGGTCATGCATCGAGTATTCCCGCCAAATTGAGGACATCAAGAATGTTGAAGTGTAATTTGTTAGGTTCAGATATCCATGACATGGGAAGACGATTCTATAGGCATACGATTCCTTGATTCTTTGTTCCGGAAAATGCCCTGAAATTGGTGGTAGAGTGCATTTCATTATATTAAAGAGGAATATCCCACTTTATCGAAAAATATTTCACCCCCATACTTAACATCTTTGCATTCTTTGAAATGGGATGAAAGCCCATCTTTTCATTATCCTCTTTTCCACAGGTTGATGATTCAGATCGAGCATATACCTCGATAAGCAGTACATATTTAAGGTTCCATTCTTTGAATAGTATTCTTTCATGTGGAGTCATATATATTTGTACTACAGCAATATTAATTAGATATTACAGCCACCTAGGATGTTTTCCAGGAATATGCTCTCCTTTGCACCCTTCATCTGTAATTTAATCCCACACATATGGCTTTGACGTGCTGGCCAGGCATTAGGGTTCTGATTCTTGTCCTGTGAAGATCATGTGTTAGGAACCGCAATCTTCTGAAGTTGGGGGGAACAGAAGACTGGGAAAGATTGAAGCCTATATGTCAATACATCTATACGATATGAAATTGAATGTGTAGCACTTTATGTCAGGAATTTTATCCTGATATAAACTATGGAATATCTTGAACAGCATATATAGAAATTATAAGCTTAGTGCAACGTAAATATATATGGATTATATTTTAGGTATATAAAACAGGTAATTAATACATAATAATTAATAGAAAACAGTAGCAATTACTCTTTTAACATCTCTTACCCTTTCATTCTCTTAATCTGTTCTTATAATCAGTATTGGATAAAGATTTGGATTCTTTCCTTCCCTTAGATGTATCTATATATAGAATCATTATCTTCCGCTGGAGCCTGGAGCTACTATCTAATGAATTAGCACTTTATGTCGCCCATTTCAAGTTAAAAAATTAAGAAAGTTAGGTTGTTCGAAAAGGATAAAAAATCCTCTTAACTAAAAAAGTAAAGATGCTAGCTAGCTGTATTGATTATGTTTAGGAAGCTAATCACTTATCATATGGCAAGTGGTTAGCAATTAAATTCTGCTGACGAAGAATCATGTAGCTTCCTTGATATGTAAATATTGCAAAATGTAAATTAGTAGGGAGACAGCAAAATAATTCATACCGTTTCACGTGCACTGGGATTTGAAATTTGGTTCCGCGAATCAGAATTCTAACCCTTTTTCATAATTTTGTAAGTATCTTTGGCATCCATGACTTGGATTTTTACTTTGAAAAACAATTGGTGTCACTTCAAGTAAAGACTTGAGAGCGTCCGTCGTCCACGATTTACATTTGTTTCCTTGAAGAAAAAAAAACAAGAAGAAATTGGTGTCACTTCAAGTCAAGATAAAGCTAAACCTAAATTGAGAAAAGTTTGTGATCCTATTAATTTCTAGATGTTATTGGGGAATAAGTTCATAATACGTACGTCCATTGTCTAATTTTCCAAACCTTGATGCTTCGATTTGCATTGATATGGAATCAATTAGGCAAGATATTATATAAAATAATAGATTATTCGTAAAAAACTAGTCTTAATTAATGTATAAAAAATTAGACAAAATAGTATAGAAACCATGCATTCGAATTAGAGGCTGTTAATTACATTGATAACGTCCTCTCAGTATTTTTTTCTTCTTCTTAATTTCAATCTCTAAAAACTATTGGTTTTTCAATCAACATCCCTTTTTTTTTTTATGTTACATCGATCCAAAACATCCATGAAATTAATAACTCAAGCATGTTAGTAATACTAATAATGGGAACGATGAAAACCAGGTCAAACTCTTCTATTACTTTCTTTTGATTTTTTAATGGAATTCGAGAGAAATACTTCCACGTGTTACTTCAGTGGATTTTTGGGGATGAAAGTTAACATAAGAATTTTCATTAATAAAAAGGAGAGAGTTAAAGGCGGTCTCGAGGTGTCTGTACGTGAGAATTTGATAATTACTCAAGCAGAAAAGATTAGTTTACATGAAATATGATCGCCTAATATAAATAGTTTCCTCTCTGTATGTATATGTTATCCAAATCGCCATTGTTGACCATTAAGAAACATGTGAGACTGTATCTAGTTTATAGTTGGCAATTTGCACCCGATAAAAAAGTTCCGACAGGATCACTATTTTTATTTTCTTTGTAATATTTAGCTGAAACTCAAAATCGTTGTTTACAATAGTGGAAATCTCGGTCGGACAACCTTCAGCCCGCACCTGCTTGTTAGAAGAAAGCAAAACTAGTCCACTTATTACTAATCATGCCGGCGTGAAATTTAAATAAAAATGGATCAAGAAAAGTTCATCTTCTCACATCATTGCAAATATGATGAGGATAATAATATCATAGACGTTCGCAATTAAATTGGACCTTCCTTTTCTTTGTGTGCATATCAGCCATGTTTTTAGCAGGGTAGATCATAGGGCGTTTTCTTTCTTTCTTTTTTAATGAAATCATAGGCCATTAGCTGAGTTTTTCGCATGCGAAAATTGTTCCGTGCACGAAAGATTGAACGGGATAATCTTGGATAGGATTTTCTAAAACAAAATGTTAAGAACTGCAACCATCTGGGAATAATGGCTTTGTAAATCTGGCAATTCCATTCCAGCTTTCCCGTTGGATGGGCGATCTAAATGGGTTAGAGAAGACCATATTCATGCAAGAGAAACAAAAAATAATGTTATACTATAAACTTAATGCCCTACAAAGTAAGCATCCATTGAAAAAATCTATGATTGATAAATATTATCTTTGATGTAATTACGATTGTAGATCACCCTTGTTTTGTGGCTTTAAACTATTCATTGATCATCCTGTCACCCACCCACTCTCCAATGACAAAACAACTTTTACAGGGCCGTGGGTTGCTTCGTTAATTTTTATTTGAGAACCTGTAATTAAGATGGACTATGCAGGTATAAGATTTGATTCATCGATCATGGATAAGCATATCTTTCAGCGATTCTATAGTGATAAACAAATTAAAGCTCAAGATCAATACCTTAATCATTAATTAACCTATTCCTATGAAAGCATATATATATAACCCAGCAGATTTACTGGAAAAATGGAGTCCCGGCGAAAGGAAAAGATGCATGATACTAGCTAGCTAGCTAGCTGCTACCCTTCCCTGCCCAGAAAAAAAAGTGAAAAGAAAAGTAGGGGTATCGAAAGGATATTCCTACACAGTAGATTTTCTTGTCTCGTTCCAAAAGTTAAGAACTTAAAATAAACCAACTACCTTCCAAGCCGTTCCAAGCTAGCAAACAAAACGAGCTTGGTCTTTTTCACTCCACCATAAGTAGAACAATTCTTAGTTCATGATAAAGTTAAAGAGAAATGACCCAATTTGTTTTTATATAATGGGATAAATGTTTTAATTGAGCCAATCATATCTTTTGTATATTAATTGATTTTTTCAATTTATCTTTATTTTTTCTTTTTTTGAAAAAAAATCAGAAAAATATCATGTGATTTACATGTGACTACTAACTAGTATTATTCTGAAAATGCTCCTCAAACCAATGAACATGTGCAACTCATCTTTTTCTCAAAAAGAATTAAAGAAAGAAAGAAAAAAAAACTCACCCTTGGTGTTTGAAGTGGTGGGTGGGTGGAAAATGGTGGCGGCGGTCTGGTTCAAGCAGTGGGAAGGCAAGTATTTAGGGTTTTAGTGTTGTTTTTAGATGAAAAGTGACGGGTTTATGGTGTTAGGTTTAAGCTTTTGATGATTAAAGTGTATTTGAGGTGATGGGTGAAAATGGAAGAGAAGTGGCAGTTTTGATGGTGGTCGGCGGGTTAATTAAGGCTCGGTTTTGGCCAAGAAAGGTGAAAAAGATCGATTTTAAGGTCTAGTGATGTGGATCGGCATGTTAGAACTTGATTTTAGTTTAAATATAGAGGTTTTTTCAGTCGGAAAAAAATAATTTAACACAACTCAAATATCCGAACCTTGCTATCCCAGCATGTACAGGAACTTCCGTCATTCGAGTCACGTGACTCAACATGCTGAGTGCTGACTTCGATCAAGGCTTTAAGGTGGGTTGAGAAAGTGGGCTCCTCCCGAAAAGGCCTTTCCTTTTTTTATATGTCCAATAAAGGCCTTCAGCCCAAAATCCAAAGCAACGTCCAGAAGAAAGATAAGGAAGGATCTCTTCCAAAAAAGGCCTTCAACCCCAAACTTAACTGGATAAATCTCAAGTCCCATTGCTTGTTTAGGTGCCAGATATAACCCTGTCTGGCAAGCTTCGACCAAAACCTTTTTTTTTTTTTTTTTAATTTTTAATTTTTTTATGTGTTAAAAATAAAAAATATTATTTTAATATATTTTTAAATAAAAAATATTTTAAAAATCACTCATTGTATAATATTAAATATTATCTAAATCCTGTTTAGTGTTATAATGTTTGTTTGAATATATTGTTTAGACTTTGAATCCTCAAGAAAATATCCAACGTACACATTGATTTGGTGATTTATTTATTTATTTATTTTTGCAGTAGTTATATATTGTTATTGAAAGTCCTTTTTGAAATTAAAAGACAGCAGAGTCTTGGTGATTTGTTTTTAAGGTAATGCTCAGTAATGCTAGGTTTACAGCAATGCAATGCTGACGTGGACTTATCCCTCATCTACACTACAAGAGTTGATTAGAACTTAATCTTATAATTTAGTAAGGTTAATTAATAAGTTCTAATGAACATTGCAGGTTCGTTTTTAATTTATTCTATCCCTTTTGTTTTAAGAAAGAGAATAAAAAAATAGATAGAAAAGAATATCTCTAACTTAAACAAGATTAACGCAAACCAAGAAATATTTAATTGTTTTTATATACAGAAATAATTAAATTATTTTGGACCTAAGTTAAAATGAATTGATAATATACGGCGACGTGTCGTAAGAGCTTTTGTTAAACAAACCAAGTCAAAAGACATCAAAAGGAAAGAAAGTTACAGATCCAACCCTCTCCTCTCCGATTAAAAAAACCAGTCTCAAAAGCCATCCTATGTGACCAAACCCTTGTGCCAAATACCGACTGCCCTGTCTCTCTCCTTTCCATCATAACAGGACTCCCAAGATTTTGCACAACCTATGTCCCAAACTCCACTCTGTTTTTCTCGTCAAAAGATTGCAACTTGTTTTTGACAACTTTGCTAATGATCATCCCTTCTAAGCAAAGCCTTTTGTTTTCTTAGAACATTTGCTTTTGCTGGCTTAATCTCCAATTCCAATTCCGTGTCTTTTTGGGAAAGAAAAAAAAATGCCTTCTCATATCCTGCCTGTCACAAACCCCAACCTCCATTCTTCGAAACAACATTCCTATCTCCGTATTGACCCAACAACAATGCCATTAAAACAAGATGACCCAATTACAAGCACCAGGCTCGTGTCTTCTCCCTTTGAAGATGAAACCATCATTTCTGTTAGGCCTCTTTTGTCTAGAACTCCAAGTTTTGCAGGTACTACTACAACTTCTTCTTCTGCTAGTTATCAGCAAAGAAGGCGACGTGTTGCCAGTGAAAACTCGCTCTCTTCCCTTTCAGATGAGTCTATTGGTCAACGCCAATCTCTTGCTCGTGAAGTGGATCGTGCTGCTCCTGAGACATTTCTTCTTACTAGATTGGGCTTGAAGCTTTTAAGATATATGGGGTACGGTGAAAATTAAAGAATTTTTATGTTTGATTTTGTTTTCAGCAGAAGTCCATGTTGAAATTCGAAAAAAAATCATGATTTAGTGAATGATTGGCTGTTGTCAGAATGGTTGGGTTTTCATTTTGGTTGTGGTTAGGCCACTTGGAAGTTAATGTTTCATAGATGATAAGGATATGATCATGTAGTTGATGTATAAACATTTAGATATGTTATTAAAGTTGATCTTATGGTTGGCTGTTGGCTGCAGAATTCTTGTTCAATATGAAAAATTGGAACTCCTCGGAAGCATCAGAATATACAGTATGGATTAGAAATGAGGGGCTGTTTTCTATTCTGTTGTGTTAGGATAGGCTTAAGTTTAGTGAAATGGAGGTGTTAAGATGTGATAGTAATTTAATAGTGTTTGATCTAGCATATTGGTTGGAACTCCTTTAGCGAGGATTTTGCTTTGATATAGGATCTAGCTTAATTTTTAGTTGCTATCCTTATGGACAGAAACCTTAATCCGATTGCATTGGGGATTGCTTAATTTCTACTAGTTCCTATCTTTCTTGCTTCTAATCCAAATTATGTGCTGTCCCTCCCTGTACATGTGCGCGTATGTGTGCTAGCTCTTTTGGTTTATTAGAACATCATGTGTTTTTCTTTATTCTGTGACAGGTAACTGTTCTTGGGCAGCTTTGGTAGCTTCTGTGTCCAATGTAGAAAATAGTGGTGATTTTGAGGGTCAATTTTTTATGGTGGAGAGTTGTGAGATTAGGCTGTGGGTTGAGAATGCATGGACATATAATTTATAAAAATGTAATTGGATCAAACTAAAGCGAAGAGAAATTGAGCTCCTCAAGATCTGAACAAATAGGTTTTTGAATACTTGCAGAAAATACAATTTCTTCTTGTTATCTATATGTTCATTCAGGCATTTGGAATGTCACTTGTATTTCTTTGCATTTGTTTGAGATGTGCACTAAAATATGTCACAACTATTTTATGTTTCCTGATCATTATTTTTATTCAGGGTAGGGTACAGATGGATCATGAGATTTCTTGCCCTTGGTTGTTACTCTTTGATGCTTTTTCCTGGTTTTATTCAAGGTCTGCAACATTCTGTGATCCTTAGCAAAATCTTAATGTATAAATATCCTATTCATTAGTTGCAATTTTCAACCCTGTTTATTAGCTGGAATTATATAATATCGGGTTATGTGGGCTTTATTAATGAATATCTAGTTTGTTTGTGAGAGTATTAACTAGTCTGCTTACCTTTTGCAGTTGGATATTACTATTTCTTCTCCGGTCGGGTTCTGAGAAGTATAGTTTATGGTGATCAACCAAGAAACAGGTTGGATTTTTTTTTTATGCATTTTGTCCATGCAGTAAGTTCACATGACCTTTGTAAATACATGAATTTGTGGCATGACTGGTGAAGTCTTTTTTATTCAGGCTTGATCTATATTTACCAAAAAATACAGATGGTCCAAAACCTGTTGTTGCATTTGTAACAGGAGGAGCCTGGATTATTGGGTGAGTAATCTGTGTTCCTTGCAGTTAATTTTTGAATTTGCAAAGGCTTGATTTTGTATTACTCATCTTATTTAGGTTTTGTGGCTTGAGTTAATATCACAAAGCATTCATTTTCCAAAATACAAGGCTTAATAATGGTGTGTAATCTATTTAAATGCATGATGATAATAATGGATGCGTGTCTTGTATACTATATAATAAAATTTATATGAGCAGAGGAAGATAAGTGACATTTATAATTACCAGTAGAGCTAAATCAAGTGACAAAACTGTTACTTTTTTAAGGTACCATGATATGATCTAATTGAGTTCCAGGATCAATGGGAATTCCTGTTAGCTTTTGTTATTCAGCAATTAGTGCTTAGTTGGACATGGATCATTTATATGTTTGTCGAGTCAAATTCTATGAATTCCCTTAACAGTTGCTATATCCTTCCATTCTTCATATCTGCTTATTAGTCCTTGACATGTTTTGAGTCTCATTTTTGTTGATGCAGTTATAAAGCATGGGGGTCTCTTTTAGGACAACAGTTATCAGAAAGAGATATCATGGTGGCTTGCATAGATTACAGGTGACATGTTTTACCTTGTCAGCTTTCTTTTTTGCAATAAATTTCTTATCTTGTTAGGAAAAAGGAAACCTTGTTTTGAGAGAACCTGATAAATTTACTTGAAGTTCAAGTTGTGCGCTGTAATGAAATTATAGTTATAAGCTGTCATTGAAGCGCAATCTAAGATGTTGATAACCCGGCCCCTGGAGGGCTTATTGGGCTGTTTTATTTGATCATTCTCAGCACACCTTTTCTTGTGCAATTGATCTTTCTTTTCTGGATTTGTTATTGAGATATCAAATTTGCACCAGCCTTTACATGCTCTGTGCATAAACACTTGCATTCACAGTCACGTACATAATATGCAATTTAAGATAGTGCCTTGCAACTCTCCCTTGTTGCACGATTGTCATGAAACTAGAATGACAGAGAAGCATGCGGATTTTCATATATGATTGTATCAATACAAGGATGAATGTTTTGCTTGGGATTTTTAATGCTGTATTATGAACAACCATTGAACCTTACGCAAGTAAAAGTCAACCATTTTGGCATTAGCAACATATATGCACTTTGCCGCTCAATTCTTTCCAAGGCCAGATTCTTTGTTAAACTTTATCCTATCATGTACTTTTCATTATCTAGACTGGCTTTTCCTTGTGTTTGTTTTCATGACTTAATGTTTACAGCTGGATCTGATTACTCCTTACCAGGGTATTTATTGGTTTTCATCATCACACTCTGGACATCCTTCTTTTCCCTCCCTACTGAATGATGCTTAATTTCACTCTTTTATTTTACCAGAATGATTTTGTTGCAATTCCACCATGTCCTTAAAAGGGTTTTCTTTAATTATAGTTTAATTATCAACTCAGGGCTATCTTTTTGAGCAGAAAGGATTTGATATTTTGCTTGAACCTTTGCTCGTGTTCAATTTCTTCATTTAAAAAATGGACTGGCATGACTTTGATTTGACATTTAGGGACCTTATGTGTATAACTTCTATGCATATTTGGCTTCTTCTGTTGATTTCTCTTCTCTGTTGATTGTAAGAAATTTTGAATTTTTTTATCAGTTTTTTTAGATAGTCTGGAGATATTAGTATGCTCTTTTACCTATCTTCAGTTTTCATCATCACACTCTGGACTTTTTTTTACTTCAGAAGCATGTGTTATTATAATGAATATCAAAATTATGTGTTT
>Ga0307515_10019822_pt1 | contig 12062 bp, 12 predicted proteins | sample 17_EM_MG_FD_194513 | JGI IMG/M metagenome (GOLD analysis project Ga0307515, IMG submission 194513) | Populus trichocarpa ectomycorrhiza microbial communities from riparian zone in the Pacific Northwest, United States - 17_EM | ecosystem: Host-associated > Plants > Roots > Unclassified | place...
TCTGTCTTCTTCATGTACTATCTCCTTTATCACTACATTGTTCTTTAATAATACATAGAAATGGATCCTTTAAAACATGCTATAAAGTGTCCGGCAATTGTAGATAATAGTACACTCAATAATCACGTCCCTTACAATCCATGTTCGTTTTCACTGGCAGTTTCACTCGATTGGCTGCTGTCGTCTTCAAAATGAATGTTAGCTGTATTACCATGCAGCAGATAGTGTACTAACCAGTGGATGTTTCTTCATCATTCCGCAAATCTGGAATAAAATCTTCCTTGTGCTCGCCATCCTAGGCAAATGTATCATGATTGAAAAATAGAGCGCCAGGAAGAGGAGAATGTGTATATTCAAATCCAGCGGGCAGGGTTGGGATTTTGGAACTTTGGGCGCGATTTTGATCGCTGGATGGCCCAGGTGGCGTTCCAGGTGGAGGTGGCGTTAGTTCTGGTGTCGGCTGTCTGGGTCGGACTTGAGGAGGTGCGCCCGAGCCTTTGCACCTCCAGCGTGTCCGTGGATTCTTGGCGGTGCCATTTTGGCAAGGAAGGATGCCGTCAGTTTGATTTTGATAAACCATTGCCGTGGGTCATTCTATTGCAGGTTTCATCTTTCTATCCCCAGGAAATTCAACACCCCGCTTCTTCTCTTCCCGGACTTCTGCGCAAGGCTTCTTAATCAGCTGTTGCGTTTCCTCGATCACCGCGCGCGAACACCCTCCTCTGGCCATTTTCGCAATATTCAATGCCAGGTGCATATCTGACTGTTCTAGCTGTACCCGACCTCCTTGCCTTGCCATAGTTGCAGACATGTTGAAAACCTACAACATATTAGTTGCTGCTTCTGAAAGTGAGAATCGGCAATTACCTCTACCATATATGCTTCTGTAGCCAGCTCTAAGGTGTTTAAAGCCTTTTTGGTCCATTCGCGAGGACGCTTATCACCAAATTTGTCCGCAAAAATGCGAGAGCTGACAACATGGTGATGTTCAATTGCCCGTACTGTGCGGACAAAGGACTTCGTCGACCTTGGGGGTTTCCCGTTAGGGGAAGCGAGATATTGGTCACGTAGCTCCCTCCGTATACCCGCTGTTCATTATTGAATCAATTGACGGCCATCGCACCATAATGTGGACATACTCACATCCAATTGTGTGCTGCTTCTTGTTCGTGCTGCTACCGGTTTTACGGACGATTTTTAAATGTGCATCCTGGGTCATGTTTTCGGTGGCTACATTGGCAGCTTCGCAGTGCACTAACTGGTGCCTACGTTGTTGTTGTGTACCTTGAAGTGACACGTTGAATGAAGCGCCTGTCATTTCGCTCGATTCTGATCTGTCTCGCCTGTCTGAGGTGTTTGTGTAGTCATGACTTGCTGGTGTGGAAAAGGAGAGGAAGATGATAACCAAAAGAAGTGGGAAGTTCTGAGGAAAATATAGTTAGCTTCAAGTCAAAATAGACTGACCGACCGCCAACTTGGACGTTCTACTCATGATGAATCCGCCTGCGTATAGCTGCAGGTTGCAGGGATTTCTAACAGTCCCACGATTTGCAGAGACTCGGTTCGATGTTGTATGTTTGCTTACAGGGATAAATTGAAGTTCATGACAGCCGAAATCTCATTAAAGTTACATATAAACAGGATATCCTTCGACGGAAAGGACGTCTGGTGATGTTTGTCTCAAGAGATCACCGGGATCATACATGAAACTGACACTAAAAATCGAGTCAAATCGTAAGGCTAACATGACTATTCCCTATTTAGTGACGGTCAAAACACAGAATTTGCTTTGTTCGAGTTGATCAAGCGTACCAACCTTGACATAAAAGACGCAGCTTGCCTCCATATGGTCCATACCTTGCAACATCCAACATCTCTCCCAATAACAGTCAACACGAAATATAATGGTCAATGCTCCAAAAAAGAACCTTTCCCCTCTCCCGGCGGGCAAATATGGCAAATCACCAAAGCAGTCTACACGACAACGTCATCAAGCGAATGAAGGGAAGAGCGGGCTGGAGGCTGAAAGGGTCCGAGCCCTTGGAGCATTGCGTAGCTTGTGATCCAAAAAGAAGCTTGCGGCAGAGAAGAAACGAGAAACGCACTTTTTGAGCAATGAAGAGCAAGAGCAATGGATAGAGGATTATGTGGAGAGAGAGACTGCGGTGGCAAGAAAGCGAGTTGAAGAGGCAGAGACAGCGATTAAGCAGAGGCAAGAAGATATAAGCAATGTTCAAAAGGCGGAATTGACCACCAGAGAGCCCGAAAAGACATTTGAAGAGATGCTGAATGCTATCGGAGACAGTCTGAGCGATCTTGCAAGTTTCGACGATGAGGAGGATGCGGAAGATGAAGAAGAAGACGATGATACAGAGCAGGGCAAGCTGAGTGAAGATGACGAACCCGGCTGGGTGATGGGCACAATCTCCAAATCGGTACAACGCCGCATGGAGAGGTTTTGGTAGAAGCAGATGAAGCTTGACAAATTGACAGAACCGGGATGGGGGGATGCGGCCGACTACTTCCGCGAAAGAGATAAGAAGTACGGAACATCTGAATTGAATGTTCCAGCAATCATCAAGTCGCAAAGGGATCATGTTGCAGCGGCACCTTCGCCGACAACATTTGGAGAGCTATTAGGGACTCTTGATATCATCCCGGGAATATCGCTAATGCGGCAATGTACTTCTCGACCAGGCAGTAGCCATATGAGAATAGGCTCAGGGATACCATAGTTGCCCAAACGCATATCTTCTTTCCCGCCCAGCGCGGAGTCCGATTCGTTGCTCATGACGTATGCCACGCCAGTTCAACCAGTATGCGCCGACCACTGCATATTGCCTCCCGAGCTAATTACCATATAGAAATCGGATTCGGACGAAGAAATGGTGACAGCTCCTGCATCTGCGGAGGAATAGATAGCCAAATTGAAAGTTTTGACAATCTAGAGCTGTGAAAAGCAATTTGCGTTTCTATTTTGCTATGTGTCAGCTTTGTCTTGGTTTCAGTGTCCAAATTGTGAGACATGATAATTCATCTTTGCATGTGCAAGGGTCGTACGCGCTATTCTAACGTGATCAAAACCAAATCACGCCACAAGACAACCAATGAGCTGGTTATCGTCTTTCCTGTTACTGTTAAGTGCGAAAGTAAAAACTAAATTTGTGACGAAATTTACCAACAACTTTTAAGTAAGTGATGTCATACGAGTCATAGAAGGCGCGGTCAAAGCGCAATACGAACCTGTATGCATGACAGCCGTCATGCTGCATTAATCCATGCATTCAAATGCACAACTCACAGCTTAGCCCTGGTCCACAAGGTTGAGATGTTGAAAATTGCTTGTGGTAGGTCATGGAAATCGAGGAAAAGGAGCTGGATCAGGAAAGCTGCGACAGTCAGGCAATATTAATCAAAAATTAGTGGCCGGGTCTGCATGCCGCTAATTGCCGGCCGAAAGCGCTGGAACGCAATGTGGCTACGTCATTTATCGCTCATGTCACGCAGGAAGTAATGAATCAGATAGTGAGGTGCGACAAAGGATCGGGATGCAAAAAATACTACGTAGAAAAGAACAAATGGCTGTCAATAATTTCAATATACGTTTGGACTACAATGATTAAGCTTACATTGACAGTTAGGCTGTGTGTAATGTGAGTGTCAACGGAGCGTCAATGATTCATAGTCTTTCACACTCTGCAATCAAACAGCAAGATGGTCACATCCTAACAAAGTGAATGTATTGGACGTTTTTCAGGTTGAAAGGACAAGTTAAACGCTCGTTGCCATACCCTAGAAATGAGCGTCAACTAAGCGTCAACGATTTTTTGTCTTGCATCTTAGATAATCCAAAAGCTGGGCAATTACTAACACTCATAATCGCAATATTGGTCGCCTTTCTAGGCAAATCTGGTAGGGATGACATCGTGACTATCTCCTAAAAATGAGCGTCAACAGAGCGTCAACCATTTTTGGTGTTGCATTTGGAATAATCCGGAGGCTGCGCAACGACATCTACCTATTTTGAATGTATCGGCCGCCTTTCAACAGAAAAATGCTAGAGAGAACATCGCGACTATCTCCTATAATTGAGAGTCAACAGAGCATCAAGATTTTTAGTCTTGCATTTATAATAATCCAGGGGCTGCGCAACGACATCTACCTACATTGCATTTATTGGCCGCCTTTCAACGCAAAAATGCTAGAGAGGACATCGCGACTATCTCCTAAAATTGAGCGTCGATGGAGCGTCAACGATTTTTGGTCCAGCATGATGCCTAATGGAAGGGCTGTGCGTCGGCTTTAATCCAGAATAGAAGTATTGGCCGGCTTTATAGGCAAAAATGGTATCGACGATATCACTACTGCCTCCTAAAAATGAGCGTCAACAGAGCGCCAACAGTTTTTGTGCTGGCGCAGTAACCTACACAGCAACATACTGCACTGTGTTGCACTGAAATTGAATTTTTGACGGTCAGTCTTTCCAATATGTCCTCGTATACCACTTCACAACTATGCATGCAATGTCTCACAGGGCTTACTTCTTTGTTGCTCGTAGCTCTTGAGTCAATATTTAAGAACCAGCGTTCTTTTTGATCATACTGTACTTACTGACATCCTTTCGATTCCAATTACGCAGCCATCCAATTCCTACCACCATGTCGGATTTACAATCTCTGAATACCTCGTTGCTAGAGGTAAAGATATCTTCCAAAAATGAACGTTTCTTTATTCGTGATTTGAACGACCTTACTCTACAAATCATATTCGATGCTTGGTGGGCTTCTTTGAATGTGGGCTTGAAGTGTTCTATTGCTTGGAAGAATTCTAGACATGCGCCTTCATGGCGGTTCTATCTGCATTGCGGAATTGAGGAGACCGGCAGCCCTGGCATCATATGCATCATTTGTCATCAAGTTCTTCACCATCCATCAGAACATGGGACCAGCTCAATGGGCAAACACTTGCTGGCAAAAGCGCACATCGCAAAGTTGAATGAATTGACAGAGTCGGAGGTTACTGAATTGACTAGTCCAACAGTCGATGAAGCAGCACTGACCATTTTGAAGAGGCAAGGAAGTCGTGGGATTACAATAGTAAGTTCGCAAGAGAAATTGATTGGCGACATTGACTTGTAACCTATATTGACTGTATTAACAGACAAAACGCTCCAAACTAACAGATAAGGACTTTGTAACTGCCGAATTTCACCAAGACACATGGAATCGCTACCTGATGTTAGGATTTGTTTTGGCTCATATACCATGGAACGCTATAACAACTCTTGAGCTACGGCGATCATATAACGCATTACACAGCGAGCTGGTGCTACCGTCAGCCAGCACCCTCAGCAACATTTGTCGGAGGGAATACTCACTGACTGTGGATGCAATTAAGAAGCAGTTGCAAACAAGAAATAAAGTTAGTTTAGCTTTGGACGGGTGGACATCAACAAAGAAATTGGCAATAACGTCGGTCATTGCATACTATATAGATCACAATTGGGCAATGCGGGAAGTGCAACTAGCTTTCGATGAGGTCAGTAGCCTGTTCTTTTTCTATTTCAACAGCTAATTCAGCATCATAGGTCAAGGGTCAACATACTGGAGCAAGGCTAGCCACACATTTGAAGGGAGTTCTAGATCATTTTGAGCTTACTGACGGCCGCTTGCTCGGAATTTCAACTGACAACCCCTCCTCAAATTATTCGATGACTCGGGAACCACAATCCACACTTCAGGCCTCAGGAATCGAGTGGCCTGCATTGAGAAATCACATACCAAGCAGGGCGCATGTCATTCAGCTTGCTTTAGGTGCATTCATGAGCAGTCTCGGAGTCAAAGGCCATACAAAGTCATGGGAAGCACATGAGCGTGATCAGCAATTTGGAGAGAATGAAAACACACATATTAGGAAGAGTCAAAGACTTGGAAAAGAAGGCAACGCTAGAATCAATAAGGTGTCCACTATGAAACCAGGTTTGGCCAAGATAATTGGGAAAGTATGTATTTCAAGATACTCTGAAAATTCTGAAACTAACTATCATATAGCAGTGAATGCTAGCTGTGTTGATTACGTTGACACCTGGTCGTCGAACCGAGTATATTGACTGTCAAAAAGCGAAAGTACGAATCGCAGTGCTTCCTATTATCGATGTGAAAACACGGTGGAATTCGACATTGGAGTTGCTTGAATGAACCTATCGATTCCGAGAATTCACCCGCAAGTGGCTGAAGAATCCAACATCCAGCAAATACTGGTCACTCTACAAAACAGAGGATGAATGGACAATCGTCAAGTACGTCATGGAAGTGTTAATGGGATTCCGATACTGGACTCTGTGGATGTCGAAATGACATACAGTCACACTGCATCATGTTATCACCGTCTATAATGACATGTTCGATTATATGGATGGCGTTCTGCGAGCTTTGGCTAAGAAGAAAACCCAGTGGAAGGAAGATTGATACTTCGCTGTGACGTTTGCGCGACAAAAGCTGTCCAAATACTATGCCGAAGTCTCTCCAACGATGGGTATGCTTCTTATTTCGGCAAACATTCTTGATCCTTTTCGCAAGTTGCGATCGTTTAGGAAATGGGACAAGGGAATTGATATCAATCCTGATGACGAGACTTCTTATACTACCCAATACCAAGAGGCATTTTTGGAGTATGTGGACAACGAATACTGCGCCAAACACAGACGATTGTCGGTCACTAAACATGAAACATTGCAGAGCAATGACTTCATCCATTCTGCAATGCCTTCCCAATCTGGTCAATCATCTTTTGATCCATATGATTTGTCCAGTGGTGATGAAGAATACTGAACGCGTAAAAATTTGGCCGAAACGACACCAGGATGAAGTGATCGTGCAGCACGCTTATTGACCACTGTCAGGCTGTATTTGAATTCGCAGCCTGAATCACCTAAGAACTGGGGACAAGTTAATCCCAATCTCGATGATTACCACTCCGACCCGATGGAGATTAGCAGTACATTTTGGATCACGGATATTGCGGAATGTTGGCAACAGCACGAGGAAACACACTCAAAGTACGCCGATCTTTCCAATGTGGCACAAGACATAGTCACAATCATACCTCATGGTGTCGGAGTGGAGGCCAGTTCTTCCTTTGGACGAGACTTATCGGCTGGAGGCAGTCATATACCACCGGCGAAACCCTTCGGGAACAGGTTGTAGTAAGGCAGTATGCTCGTGCCAATAATGGGATATTGGCAGGGGATGACCCTGTATTGGATAGGTCGGAATCCGATAACGACTTGGAATTGAAGATAGAGGCAGGGGAAAAGAAATTGCACAGAATGGCCAAGGTCCACGACTTTTTGGAGATGTGGCAGGGCAGCCAAAACCTACGTACTACACAGAAGGAATCACAGGCTCAAAACAAGCAAATGACTGCCATAGGATACATTTCGGATATGGAAGAAAGCGTCAAAGCATCCTGGTCAATCTTTCAACATGATGGTGCGGCTGCATTCAAATTGTAGGAAAGATCGCCGTTGCCACCAGCTTTGTCTGCAAAGCAACTCGCTGGAGGACGAACTCAAGTATTGAATGTTCGCCGAATACGCAGAATCGACCGTCATCCAGCCGAAATTCATGACGACAGTGCACCCGAAAGCGTTTCCGACACTGAAAACTGGCTCCACTGGAACGGTGACTTAGATAATCCAAATGAGAGTGAAGATGACTGTGATGCAGACAATGAATTAGATGTAGAGCTAGAGAATTGCTTCGAGGATCCGGAATGCCCTGGGCAGCGGGATGTGTGCACACACCTTCGACAACCACACTCAACGCCTGGTTTTGCCAAGCTTTCCCCTCTTTGGGGGGGGAGCGGGGTTTTACTTTGGGTTCACGATTTCCCTTCGTCTGTGTCCGCTTGCTTTTGCAAGTGTATCTCGTCGTTTTAAAGCTCTCTTTACTACTCAGCATTGACGGACGATTGGTAGTCTCCTTGTGTGGAGCTACTCGCCTTTTTCGACGCCTTACGCCAGTTATCGAAGTCTACGACATGCCTGTGGACATACCAGTATGTGAGGTCCGGAAGCGTCAAAGCCATGCCCTATGAGCGCAGTATCAGTGAAGTTCCGTCAAGCGGCTGCCTAAAAAACCCTGCGAGACTTTGAGTGCTGAGATACACGCTCCGTACAAACTCTTCGAACCGACTACGACGGACAAGACCCACTTCTCGGTCACCGCGAGGACGAACTACAAGAGTGGCCTTTAACGTCTTATCTCGGAATGATAATATAACCCTCCGCCCCCCCATCCCAGCCAAGCCCAATGCTGGTCAGCGCGCCGTGTATGGCCTAGGGAGTAGTTTTCATTTCTGGACCTCTGAGAGCCCTGCCTTTCTCTAACTGTTCCCTGAGTTAGGCGGTTGGGGTATTCCACTGCGATAACATCAATGAGACCCTGGGCCAGGCGTGAGCGAGGAATTTTTAAGTGGTGGTCGTCAGATGATGGGATGTGCAGGTTATCCTCCAGCAAGGGGGGCCATTTAATTTGAAGCAGTGATATGGGGGAGAGTGCAGTTTTTCCGGGGAGAGTGGCAGTCACGACTTGGCCGTGCGGGTTTTCATTCAGGGGCTTTTGGGAGTTGTCAGATTCTTAAGGTCTCGTGGGATAATTTGCGCGGCAGCGGCAGCGGAGGGGAATTCTGTAGCATTATATTATATGCCATGGCCGCTAGCGGCCGAATGCAATATGATTACAAACAAACAAGCAGCGGGATGTATGTGCCGCTTCAAATATACCCGGATTGATTCAGCCAATAGGGAGGTCAAACAAAAGGACTGAAAAGGGGTTAGTGACGGTCAATGCTACCGAAACAAGGAGGATTCGTGGAAACAGAAACCAGTAGGACAGAATGGGACAATTTGTTTTCAGCAGGTTCTTTATGTTGCTTGACCGAGAATTTCACTTAGAGAATTATGATGGAAGAATATTGACCAGTTATGTCTAAATGGTAGTCGAGAAACACAAGCATAGCAGGTGAAATGTGTCATTGAGCGTGATACAGACTTTTCAATACAATGAGAGCGACCCGTGCCAGAATATTACTAAGGCCACAGGATCCAGTCATAATCAGCCCAAAAAGCATCCAATGAGTTCAAATAATCATCCGAAAAATTATCAATGGCAGCAGATTTAGAATTGACATTACATTCAAATAAGCATCAATGGAGCGTCAACGATTTTTGGTCTTATAAGTAAGGTAATTGAATATTGAATTGGTCACTGCAATGCAAAACCGACGTGTTGGCAGTCTTTATTGGCAAAACATATAGCAACTCGGTCACTGTCCCATTCTGAAAATGACCGTCAACAGAGCGTCAACAATTTTTGATCTTGTAAGTAGCGTAATTCGGTACTGATTTGGCTTCTGCCATTCAAAATCAACGTGTTGGCAGGCTTTATAGGAAAAACAGATAACGACACGGTCACTGCCCCATTCTGAAAATGAGCGTCAACGGAGCGTCAACGAATTTTGGTCATGTAAGTGAGGTAATTACCATTCAATTTGGTCGCGAGTATACATAACCAACGTATTGGCAGCTTTTATAGGTAAAAAGGAATGCGACACGGTCACTGCCCCATTCTGAGAATGAACGTCCGCGGAGCGTCACCGATTTTCTGTCATGTACGTAAGGTAATTATTAATCAATCTGGTTGCTGATTTACATAACCATCATATTGCCATCCTTTAAAGGCAAAAAAGAAAGCGATACGGTCACTGCCCAATTCTGAAAATGAGCATCAACAGAGCGTCAACAAATTTTGGTCATGTAAGTAAGGTAATTACGATCGAATATGGTCACGTATACTCATATCCATCGTATTACCAGCCTTTATAGGCAAAAAAGGAAGCGAAACGATCACTGCTCCATTCTGAAAATGAGCGTCAACAGAGCGTCAATGAATTTTGGTCATGTAAGTAAGGTAATTACGATTGAATTTGGTCGTGAATACACATAATCATCATATTGCCAGCCTTTATAGGCAAAAACGAGAGCGACATTGTCACTGCCCCATTCTGAGAATGAGCGTCAACGGAGCGTCAACGATTTTTGGTCTTGCATCTTGGTTAATCTAAATGTCGCTTGGTGGTACAAAGTCATATCGCAAGTAATGGCCGCCTTTTCGGCCAAAATTGTACACGATTTCTTTGTTACCCCATCATGAAAAGAGCGTCACCCGAGGCTCAACAATTTTTGGTATTGCATATCGGGTAATCCGGGTATCGCGCAGATATTTGAGCTCATAACAGAACTATTGACAGCCTTGTAACGCAAAAACACAAAACAGACATGGAAAAATACTGATTCCAAAATTATCAATATTTTAATCTGCAAAACATGCAAAAAGTGATTATTGGATGTTGAAAATGCGATTTTGATAACATACTATTATTATAAAGCAAAAAACAAGAGCATTATATGAATCTACAGATGGACACGCTGGACAACCCGCTGATAACCCGCCCAATTTAGACGGGTTGTGAGATGTCCATCGAACCGTACCTGAATTGATGGTTCGGGTGTATTGACGACCTGGACCGCCAAATTGGAAACAGGTCGGTTCCGACCCCTACCCTGACCCAAAGCGCCGGTCCGGAACTGTTGCTAACACTATGTATAATGGTTATACTTACCAAGTTCAAGCATGCTAGCGCTGTCTGAGCGCTGTGCAGTGCTTCCGCAAGCTCTAGAGAGTATAGCTTGCAGCCAGTAGTCATCGGTACTCGGTAATTGTCATTCAAAGCCCACTTTGGTGACCATCCGGTTGACTTCACACATGCTCTCTCAAATGGCAGTGTCAGTAGAAGTTTGGTCAACTAGGTAGACTTGCCAGTGAACTTCTCGGTAGACTTCTTGGTCAACTTCTCAATGAGTCTCTATGTAGACTGCCTCCTGGTGGGCTTTTGACTTGTCTGAAGGACTTGACTTGTCTGACACAGCTATCTCCCTCATTTGAAGGTGTGTTGCTCTGCTAACGACTGAAATATATATTGATTGTCCATTGCTATAGTTACTCGGTGTTACGGGGGTACAATTCCTTAAGTAACTATACTTATATCCTTAAGTACGTACAGGGGTACGGCCGTAGATACTGTTCCTCTATAGTTCGTCGCTGGAGGAGCTTGCACTACTACTCTCGACAGAACTAGCCTTCACTGATTCGTGCTGATTTCTCTGATCCGGATACTTTCCCCTCTTGGAAAAATATGCTGTTCCTTTATCTAGCTTAACAGGACGATAACAATCCTGGTATCTGTGGTTCCCTTTCCTGTTTGCTGGCCAGGCACAACTAAGGCACTCTCGTGCTTTCCTTCGTCTTATAATCTCTTCTTTGTCGATGCCGACTAACCGTTGCTTTGCTGTTGTTACTTGCTTCCCAATAGGACTATCCTTTTTCTTCAAGATCTTCTTAGAAATCCGCGTCGGATTGACCCGTCCGGTCTGGGTTGTTCCTTTCGATTTCAAAGCAACAATATCCCTTAACCTCCGGGATTCCTTAAGATATTCTTCGCACTCTTCCAGTACTTGATCCCGTCTGGATTCTTCCTGAATATCCCTAGGTACTGGCGATATAGATTTCCGTTTATCTGATTGCTCTTTACTAATTGGCTCCGAAGTCGTAACTGAAACGTGAGGCGCTTTATTTGATGTGACCGTCACTTCAACACGAGATTGAATATTATCGATGTAACTAATCAATCCCTGTTCGAGACCAATAATCGAGGCTAGCCACCAAATACACTGGGCTGCGAAAATCTGTTGATTCCTCCTGGCGTGAGATAGAATCTTTTCGAAGGCGTAAACAATAGCGTCGGAATCGTCTTCGAAAGTTATAGTCATTGATCAGAAAAAGGAATACTTAATGGTGCGGGGCTGCCGCTACACAAAGCGAATAAATTCTAGGTATAGATATAATAGGTATAGGTATCGTAAAAACACAATAATAGATAATGGTGTTCTTCCGCTGGTAGGTTTCTGACTGTTCGCTGCTAGAGCTTGTTTCTTTCATTGC
>Ga0307515_10019823_pt1 | contig 12061 bp, 12 predicted proteins | sample 17_EM_MG_FD_194513 | JGI IMG/M metagenome (GOLD analysis project Ga0307515, IMG submission 194513) | Populus trichocarpa ectomycorrhiza microbial communities from riparian zone in the Pacific Northwest, United States - 17_EM | ecosystem: Host-associated > Plants > Roots > Unclassified | place...
ACGACGGAGACATGAGGTCGAAAGAAACCTTAAAAGTCCAGGAAATTAGGAAACTCATCAATATTGGCCTATCTTAACCAATTTTCAACAGCAAAATTAACGCCAGAAAAACCAATATGGAGGTAGGGAAGTCAGGGCAAAGATAAGTAAAGAAGGATTATGAACGAGTATTTTTAGAATATTATAAACAATTAAGATTTGAAGAGGAATCACTGTAGCAAATTAAAGAGGAGACCCTTTGATTTGCTTTTGCTCATTTGAAATTCAGATTAACACTCTTGAAATGATTTCAAATATAATAATTGTTTTAAATTTCGAAATTGAATTTAATTGCAAGGTTTCCAATAGCCTGCTAATGTTTTGTGAAACAACTATTATAAATTAAAGGATAAGGATGTAATCGCAAAGAATTTAAAGTATGAGCACTCATGTAAGCAAGCTTACCGAGCGTTTGGAAACGCGATTGTAGCCGTGTTTTCAAAAAATTTAAATTTTTTGTTGCTAAAAATTAATTTTTTTTTGCATGTTTTGGATTATTTTGATACGCTGATCTCAAAAATAATTTTAAAAAAATAAAAAAAATATTATTTTAATATATTTTAGTATAAAAATTACTTTAAAAAACAAAAACAACTGAACTCTTGAACAGTGATAATCAGGAGCAAAAGCTACCACAGGAAACCAGGAATCATTAAAAGTGTAAAAAAAGAAAAAGTATTTGTTTTCCTCCACGTAATCCATATGCATTGAACTGATTAAATTATTTCAATTAACGGTAATAATGTTTTTACTACAGTTATTGTTACCACTTACCATGTCACTACCTTGGAACCATACCGGATTTTTTTGCCTCAGAAGAAAAACTTACCCCTTCCTATATTGAACAAGAATTAAATATGTTCTTCATAGTGATTAAATTTCTTTTTTAGTCGCCTAATGTTAACCCATAGGATAATTTTATCTCCAAGGAAAAAAAGATAAAAAAGAAAATGACAATCATGGAAATGGAGTGGACCACGGGGACGGATCCGAATACTCCGCAAAATACGATTTTACACTTTAATTAACGTTATTCCTCTGTCTCTCCTGTCAAATATAACACCAAAAAAATAATAATAAGAATTTATTTTTCTTAATTAAATTGCTTTCACAAATTCAGATCCAACATCTCTCGCTCTGTCCGTCTGTCTGTTTCTCTACATTGTCGTTGCCGTTGATCTACAATCGGTTCAACCAGTCTCCGGTCACATTCGACCTTAATTTTCTCTTCCTCATTGCTCAAATTCGCAGGTCAGTTCCTGTCATCCTTGTTTTTTTGTGAAGGAAAGAGTGGATATCGGCGTGGAATGTCCTTGCTTGGAACTTTTGAGTAGGCTTTAGGACCCCACAACAATGATGTCGATTGATGATTTCTTTGATCCTTTTTTCGTTGGCTATAAATACAAAAAATCCGAAGGGTGTGTTTTTGTCACTTATTTGAATGAATTTGGATCTAAATATTCACGTTTTCATTTCATTTTTTTTTAATGTTTTTTGTTTGTTTATGTGAATATGACTTAAAGATTGAGGTTCTGATGACGGGAAGGAAAATGTGGTGCGAGAATGATAGGAATTGTCTAAAGTTTGAATCTTTGGATTTGATGGTGTGGGGTCCCAAGGAAAGAAACAATCGCTTCCATTTAAAGATCCTAAATTTCTTCTTTTTTTGGTTCACTGTTGCTTCCTTTTTTTCTCTGTTTTGGCATTTCTTCACTGTTTGTTTTGTAATCTATTATTGTTGTTTTCGGTTTAAAGTGAATGAATGAGGTGCATTTTGTATTTTGTTTGCAGCAGGCATTGATTCTTTAGGAAAGTTTTTTGGGTATTGAAGAGATATAAAGGGGTGAAATTTATGAAGAAAAGGGATAGGGAGCAGAGATGGTAAGGAGCCAATCTGCTGATTCCAGTGAGTATGAGGATCAGACACCTTCTCGAGAAGTTTGGGCAAATGGGATTTGCATGAAAACTAGTGAAGTTGAAGCAAAGCTTGATGAGGGAAATATTCAAGAGGCAGAGTCTTCCTTACGTGAAGGGTTATCGCTAAATTTTGAGGTTGAGTCCTTAATTTTAATCTTAAGGTGCTGTTATTAATTTATTGTTATCGGAATGAATGATTGGATTATTCTTTTCTTTAGCTTGTGTAATTTAACTAAAGGGAAGAGTGTATTAAATAGCTTCATAAATTAAAGCTCTTTTTATTATTTTTCTTTTTCAAGATTGAGGTTGAATGTGTTGGGAATGATGTTTGATCTTCCTACTTCACCCAGTGTCATTTCTCATGCATTTAAATAATGTTTAAGAAACGAAAGACATGAATGATCTATTACTCAGGTAATGAGTAATTTTGGTATCTACAGGGGTATTCCAGAGAATGGACTTTTTCAGAAGGCTAATCTTTACCTGTTAAGTACTTCCATGAAGGTTTCTATTTCAAAGTAGTTGATTCTGCTGAACCTACTGGCTTTGGCACAAGGATGATAGCTCTTGCACTTAGTTTTAAAGATACTCATTTTTCTCTAAAAAATCGTCATCCCCCGGGACCCATGTGCTTTTTACCATTTCTATTATACCTTCAAATACCACTCGTGTTGTTTCTGTTGACAAATATATTCCTTTTCCCCCCCCTGTAAGTGTGCTCTTTATGGCCCATTTTTCCCTATAATTTTAGGAGTTTGGGTAAAATGTCAATTATTCTTCTCATATTTTCCAGAACAGATTGCTCATACCTTGTGACTTTCATTTTCAATTCTATTGATTTCTGTGATTTTGGAACTCTTTCTTTCAGGCGTTATTTTTTTCAACTTAATGTGCTATTCCTCCATGGAAACTTCACTGTTATCGTATGTGTTTACTGTGACCAACTGCATGTGCCTTTTATGGTATGCTGCATGCTAATCTTGATGTTGCTATTGTATTTTAACCTGTTTTTCTATGCAAAATAAGCAGAACACAGATATGATACAGGGTCAGATTGCTCAGTCTATTCCAACTCTAACATTGTTGTTTGTATATAAAATTTTCATAGATTTTACTAGTACTTTTGCCATTAAACCTGTAGGTTGTCAATAATCCTTTTGTATTTAGATTCCACACCTGCGAAATGATTCTGTTCGAATTTATTTTGCTTAAAATTGAACTGTTAATGGATTTTTCAACCTACCAATTATCACTGATATTTACATGTTGAAATACATTAATTGATATAAAATGAAGCAGCATAATGACATTTTTTTCAAACTTTGTAAATAATAGAGGTGCAGATGCAATATGATGGTCTGTGTTTATGAAACTTGGCAGGAAGCAAGAGCCCTTCTTGGAAGGTTGGAGTATCAACGAGGAAATGTAGAAGCAGCCCTTCATGTGTTTGACGGCATTGATCTCCAGGTTGCTATACAGCGACTGCAACCATCCTTTTCTGAAAAACAGCCTTCTAGGAAGGGTCGTTCTCGTGGTGACTCACAGCATGCAGTATCACAGCATTCTGCTAGCCTGGTGCTTGAAGCAATATACTTAAAAGCAAAATCTCTTCAAAAGCTTGGGAGGTTAAATGGTAGGCTGATCTTCCAATGATTAATAATGACTGTTGATTAATAATGACTGTTGGCTTACTGACTTTGTACCTTTGGATGCCCCATTTTCTTTTGAACCCTGCTTTGTGGTATCTTGCAGATGCTGCTCATGAATGTAAAAGGGTGCTTGATGCTGTGGAGAAGATATTCCATCAGGGCATACCTGATGTGCAAGTAGACAACAGATTGCAAGATACTGTTCGTCAAGCTGTAGAGCTCCTTCCAGAGCTCTGGAAGCAGGCGGGTTGCTATCATGAAGCAATGTCAGCTTACAGACGTGCTCTCCTTAGTCAATGGAACCTTGACGATGATAACTGTTCAAGGATTCAAAAAGCATTTGCAGTGTTTTTGATGCACAGTGGAGTGGAGGCTGGTCCACCCAGCTTAGCTGCACAGGTTGATGGTTCCTATGTTCCTAAACACAATCTGGAAGAGGCAATTTTACTCTTGATGATTCTTGTTAGGAAATTTTACCTTGGTAAGATTGTATGGGACCCATCAGTTTTGGAGCACCTTACATTTGCACTATCTCTATGTGGCCAAACTTTTGTTTTGGCGAAGGAACTTGAGGAGATCATGCCCGGGGTGTTTCATCGTGTTGACCGTTGGAATACTTTAGCTCTTTGTTACAGTGCAGTAGGACAGAACAAAGCAGCTTTAAACCTTTTGAGGAAGTCTCTACACAAACATGAACAACCTGATGATCTCATTGCACTCTTGTTGGCTGCCAAGATCTGCAGCGAAGATTGTCATCTTGCCGCAGAGGGTGTGGGATATGCACAAAGAGCTATTACTAATGCTCAAGGGCGCAATGAGCATCTAAAAGGTGTGGCCATTCGAATGCTAGGTCTTTGTTCGGGAAAGCAGGCTACTACTTCTCCATCTGATTTTGAAAGGTCCCGTCTTCAGTCTGAAGCCTTGAAATTATTGGATGCTGCAATATCTTTGGAGAAAAACAATCCTGATCTGCTTTTTGAGTTGGGAATGCTGTATGCAGAGCAACGGAATTTGAATACTGCTCTGCGCTATGCAAAGCGGTTCATTGATGCAACTGGTGGCTCTTTGCTAAAAGGCTGGAGGTTACTTGCTCAGATTTTGTCTGCTCAGCAGCGATTCTCAGAGGCTGAGGTGGTAATTGATGCTGCTTTGGACGAGACTGCAAAATGGGAGCAAGGACCATTGCTTAGGCTGAAAGCAAAATTGAAGACCTCCCAGTCTCTGCCCATGGATGCAATTGAAACTTACCGCTACCTTCTTGCATTGGTTCAAGCACAAAGGAAGTCTTTTGGTCCTCTTAGAAGTGTTTCTCAGGTAAGCTGCTTCTTTTTTCACACCCACATAATCATCTTGTGATCTTGTACTGTTGCATCATGAAATTTAGCTCAGTAAATTGCTTTTAGGGTACAGTGTTATCACAATTCAGCCTGTTTACTTATTTTAAATTCATCTTTATCCTTTTTTTCTTTCCATGACAGGCTGGGGATGATAGAGTGAATGAATATGAAGTTTGGCATGGCCTAGCTGATTTGTATTCTCGGCTTTCACATTGGAAGGACATGGAGGTGTGTCTGGGAAAAGCCAGAGAGTTGAAACAGTACTCTGCAGAAGTTCTTTACACAGAAGGCAAGATCTGAAACTCTAGTCACTGCATGAATAAATTTTAATACTTTCTTTTGTATTCAATATTGCAATACTTTCTTTTATATTCAACGTTGCTTAAAATTATAGAAAATGAAAATTCATTCTAGGTTTTGTGTATTTGAATCTGGTTGTGTGCACTTGGGGAAAGGCCAGAACACTAGAAAAAAGCCATCTGCGTGCAAGGGCAGTCTTCTTACCGTGAAGGACTTTAAGAAATGGAGTTTAAAATTAGTAGGTTGTATTGAATTAAGATGAATAGAGCAACTTGAAGAGATCAGGATGCAGTTTCTCTGAAGGATTGCTTTTAAAAGCTTAGCCTCGAGAAAAATCGCTATAATTATGTGGAGCATCCTGTCTTCTTGATGCACCCCAATCGTTGTATTTTATCACTTATTTTTAATGTGAAAATTCATTTGCATTCACTTTCGAGAAATTCGAATAAGCATAAAATATTTTTATGGACTGAAGTTTACTTGCTCTCTCGTGAGTAGGTGGTATGCAAATAAATTCAGAGTTCTCTTGAATGTGCATGAATGCATGTCAAAGCCCATTACTATGTGATCAATAGTAATGAACTTGGTCGTTCCATTTATTGTTATTAAGCATATGCCGTTTGATATCTATTATATTGTGCTTTAGTTATCGGTAAGCATACAGCATCCATTTGCTGGTTGGTTTCTCAAAAACAGAATAAGAATTTATATGCTCATGGTGTTTTGTCAAGTACAGCGGCCTCAAATTAAAATGCTTATCTTGTGTGATTCTGCCAGGTGTTATGCTCCAAGGACGTGGACAAGTTGAAGAAGCCATGTCTGCTTATATTAATGCTCTTTTATTAGACCCATCATTTGTGCGTTGCAAGATACTGATTGGTGCCTTGTTATCCAAGAGGGACTCCAATGCATTGCCTGTTGCAAGAAGCATACTCTCAGATGCCTTGAAGATAGAACCTACCAACCGAATGGCTTGGTATTACCTGGGGATAATTCATAGAGTTGATGGACGGATAGCTGATGCCGCAGACTGCTTCCAAGCAGCCTCCATGCTTGAAGAATCTGATCCCATTGAAAACTTCAGTTCTATTCTTTGACTGGTTTCACTTAAGGTTTGAAATTACTTTGTGTGGGATTGTTGCAGTACATGAGTAATTGTCACCAATGTCAAATCTTGAAACGGTTTTGCAAATATGTTCCTTTCACTATGTTGGATATTTTCCTAATTTTTAATCCTCTATTCCTTTGATCATGAAAAGGGGCCAGAGAGGAGCGATGAGGGGGCTAGGTTGCTTAACGGAACGCAGGAAGTTTAGAAGACGAGGAAAGGATTGAAGCATGGATGAACACTCAGCTGTGTAAATGTATGGTTTTTAAAGTGAGCAATGGTTTTTGAAAGATAATTACAGATTCAAATAGTTTATCATGTATCAATTGTATATTGCTTCTTTTTTCCCCTTCAAATTAGAAGAAAATTCACAGTAAAAGTTACCTTTTCATCTTTTAATTTGTACAACAGTGAATTCTTTTTAAGATTCTTGATATCTTGGAAGATTCTATATCCTTTTTTAGGTATTACATCTCTTGTTTGTATCATTGGCATCTACTGAGTAGTTCAAGCGAGGTAATCTTGACATGGTTTCCCACTTCACCACTAGCATGCTGTGGTAAATGATTGGAGTCTCTGGCTAAACGGAAGATGGGAGATTTGGCACAGTTTTTAAATAATAATAATAATAATTAGATTTGTTAAAAAGTAACTGTGTTTGTTAGGCATCATGTCCACCATGGAATGCAATTTCATGGTATTGCTATCCCTGTCATCTTTACACTAGCTAAACCATGCCACTCAAGAGTATAGCAATATTCTTTCGCAGCCTTGGCTAGTGGACAACGAGGGAGGAAAACAGAGATACCCTGTTGTTTCGAAGGTGATCCAAGTATTTTACACTTTCTTAAAATGTAAGATGTAATAATATTTGTTAAAAAAATTGATCATATTTATTATATAGCACACAATTTCCCACAAATTAATGTTTTTTTTTATTTTTCTGAATTCAAATTTATTATTTTTATGGTTTTTTATTTATGATATACTTTAATCTATTATGTTAACAGTAGCTTTTTCAACAATTAATATTTCTCTTTCATCTATTATGTTATGTGATATGAAAGTATCTATGATACTTTCACAAAAAAATTTAAAAAATAAATTTAAATTGATTATTACATATTTTTGTGCTCTTAATTTATAATATTTTGTTAACAATTAATCTCTTTCTTTTCTTGGGTTAGTTGAATTTATTTATTTATTGTTTATTTTTTGTGCTTTTGATTTATGACATTTGCATATCTTTTTAATAAGATTTTATTGTAATGATAATTAAAATCAAATAATTCACATGCTACATACTATCATCATGTTTTAACAGAGGCGTCATAGTCAACAACGCACTCCATATCCTAGTTTAACGATTAATTAATTGAAATTGAAACTGCTTTTCATTTGCTATAATAGTAATAAAATAATAAAAGAGATAAAAACCGACCCTTTTTATTTAAATAATTATGCAAACTAAGAGCCCTTCCCACCAAGCGAGTGGGAAGCACTTGGAATAACATCTCACACAAAGACTTCCATGGAGGCAAGTGCCACTAAACAACAGGACAAGATTCTTCTTGTTTATGCTTGTACATAGATAACAGCCTGTATACATAGAAGGGGACAACACAGCCATCAACGATGACGGATTGATTTTTGACGACAATCTCCAATCCAAAAGGTCATGTGTTAGCCAGTTGCCATGTTTACAAACACAAGAATCATCGCATCTAATAAAGCAGGTCACCCAGAAATTTACATTCGGGAGATCAAGAGCGGGACAGACACCGTTGCCTCCTCGCCCATGACTGGCTGAAATATGTCCAACTCTCCATAACGCTCCAGAACACGCATCCTGCAAGCTTCTGCGGCCATCAATCCAGTCGAGAACGCACCATGCACTGACCCTGGGTAGCTAATGCTTGTAGCCTCTCCTGCAAAGAATAGGTTATCTATTGGGATCCTTAGCCTCTCATACAGATCATGGGATTTGCCTACTGTATCATAGCTATAGGAACCAAGTGAGTTGATATCTGAGCCCCACCGAGAAACAAGATACTTAATCTGCATATTCGAGAAAAATGAATATTATTTCATGAGCTCTATAATAAGCCCAGGGCAGCAAGTTCAAATTCTCAGAGAATATCATAATTCCATGAACAAGAAATGCAAGCATGTGGAACTCAGATTACCGGTGCAGATGCATCAGGAAGGATCTTCTTGAGTTGTGTAAAAGCAAAATTAGCAGCAGCTTCATCAGACATTTTCTCAATGTCCCTGGCCAGCTTCCCTGCAGGCATATAAACAAGGACAGGGTGACCAGTTGCCTTGTGAAGATTCAGGAAGTAGCTGCAGCCATAAGATGTCTCTGCAACCACACCCAAGAACTCTACATTTGGCCAGAACACATGGTCAAAGTTCAACACAATCTTATTCTCAATCCCAACTCCAAGGTCCTTGATGGCTTTTTCCTTCCAATCCGGAAGTTCAGGTTCAAAAGTTATGGTCTTGGATTTCAGCACACCAAGAGGAACAGCAACAACAGCAGCATCGGCCATAAATGTGCTCCCATCTTCCACTGTTACCTTCACTCCATTATAACGCCTTACTATTTTTTTCACCCTAAAAAATGATAGGGGTGAGATGTACTCGCTAGAAAAAAATAAGCAGATGCATTGTGCTGGCAAGTGTGTACAAACTAGAGCATAACACAGGGCAAACAAGAAATGGCTATATTACTATCAACTCATACCTGTGGCTCAAGCGAATGTCAAGACCTTTGGCAAGAGTGTTTATAACAGGAAGGTAGCCCCTCACCATAAGCCCATGACCTCCAGGGAGCAGTTCTTCCTACAAAAGATGATGCATATAGTAGCATGTCAAGACATAATTGATGGTCAACTCTACTACCAAGAAGTTAAAAAGACTACTACTAGTTCTAGCCTGAAAAGCAAATATCTAAAAAAAGAATAAGGATTTGGTCGTGCGAGTGAAAGTTTCCAAATCAATTGAGTATAGAATAAACCATTTCCCCACAAACCAATCCAATGTTTTGTGCAGGCTTAAGTAAGTAATAATACCTTAGGTTTCATATTCCCAAGTTAATTTTGGATAAAATGTGGGAATGTACAATGCAGTAAAATTCCAGGTCTGGTGTCAATGAAATTGAACATTTAAGTTCACCCTGTCATGTTCAACCCGAACAACTATATTCTATAACCTACTTCTGCTCTACATAACTGCTAAGTGTTAATGTCATCAATGTACGAGAGTCTATAAGAAGACCAGTAAATGCATGTCATTTTCCGATCTTCAAAAAGAAAAAACAATATTGCATTTTAATAGTTAAAATTCGGGTCTGCCATAAATCTAAGAGTCTACAAGTACCATACTCTTATTTGGTGCTATCACAAATATGTGGAAGTGAGATGATAATGAAAAGTGATGATGCTCAGGATTCTGAATAATGACATTCTTGATAAGTGAAAAATTACCTGATCCCAGCATTTAAGTGATATTGTCTCAGAATCAGCAGCAAACCATCCTTCCATTCTGCATAAATACCACTGAAGCACCTTAAGGGCAAGCCCCTCCAACCTGTATGTCAAAAGCAACTTTATTAAACCAAAATTTCCTGGTCAAGAAACATACAAATTACATTACAAGAAATGACTATTCCGATATGTCATTATGGGAATATGACCTTAAATCTGGTCTTCTTTCAAAAACAATTGAGAAAGCACGGAGTATAGACATGTCTTCATTGTTTTCAAGTCTTACTTTATCTGTCTGCACTCAAGGAGGAACAGCAACTCAGAAACGCCCATGACACAAACAGAACAGGCTTGTGTTGAAGCGATGGAAATAATTTCACAATCGCAAAGAACACCATCCTCTTCAAGGGTTCTATGCCAGAAAAACCTCCAAAGATCAATTAAAAAAAAAACTCAAGATACAATAAGCCTCAGTCAAAGAGAAAATGATTGATTAAGCTAACACGGTCCAATAATGTTATAATATTAGGAAGTGTAGAAAGAAGAGGTGAGAAAAGAAAAGAAGAAATGCATGCCTCCTTTAAGATATTCTCAAATGCTTCGCCAACTTTGGTGACCAATTCTTGTGGAACTTGGTTCCCATCCATATCAAACAGTGCATAGCTGCACAGAAAATATAAAATTTAAACAAAAGAAACTCAAACTGGTATTCAAAGTACCAGCAAATAGAAAATTTAAGAGACGTTACTAAGAATTAAGAAAATGTCAAAAAAATGATTAAAAAAAAATCAACCAAAGTTTAAACTGAACCCAATCAATTGATTTCTCTTAATAGGACACAGCAACAGGTAAAAAAATAAACAGATAGCATCTTGGGAGATAAGGAACACCCTAAACTATCTTTCTACATCACTACTTCAAAAGGATCAGGCAGGTATTCATCATTTATGACTAAATCACGCTACCGAATTGTAATCATGCTAGCTGTTTTAGTTATAATAAAATGAACTTCCGAAACAGCTTACATGACAAATGCAAAACAAATAAGAAATAAAAGCAAAAAATACTATCTTGTATCAATTAACTAATTACCTTTCAAGATCATGGTCATACAAGACAGAGTTATCACCACTGGTACGATACAGGGGTAGTCCTAACCTCCCAATCAACGGTGCCAACGGATTCTCTTTGCATACCCCATGCAACCTGGAACCACAATCAATCCCATTTTCTAATTTTTGAAAACTAAAATTAATGATAAAATCTACCATAAAAACAACGATAATATTTATCACTACTGCTAGTGCTAGTGCTACCAAGATGCGCCGAGGTCGACAGGAAAACCAAAAGAGAAATCGGTATGAACTCGACCACCAAGCCTGTCTCTTGATTCTAACAAGACAACCTGGAATGAAGCGTCATGCAAGGCACGTGCGGCTGCCACTCCGGCAATTCCACCGCCTATCACTATCACTGACGGAGATCTTGCTTGCCCCCTCCCCTCGTTTGAGTAACATAAACCTGTTCATGTTACATTAATGCCAATACAAAGCCAAGATTAATAACTGATCAATCATTCATTGTCACTGTAATTGTAATTACAATTAAAACTAATAATTAATAAAATTATCAAAACTACTAAAAATCACGCATCCCCAAACACGAGCACTGCCCACTAGTGGGGCCCACGGGCAAAACGAGCCAACCATAACCAGAAAAAAAAAAGATAAAAAAATAGAATTCAGATGGTGAAAAAGGGAAGGACGAACCTCTACGTAACTGAGGGCGATTACTCTTGAATCCAGAATCCATGATCGTTGAAAGATGATGGTGGAATGGGGTTAAAGTTAGGATTAGTGGGGTTTAAAAGGAAGAAATTAAGATTACTGCTAATAAGGAGTAATAATAAAGGTTCAATTGATTTATTTTGGAAATTAAAAAGGGAAGGAGGTAATTGAGGAGAGTAATGAAGAATAAATCTCAAAAGACACGTTATGAAATGGTTTGAGTTCGACGACACGAGATAATAACCCAGTTTTCCCAACCAGCTCATGCAGAATCTCTTTTCCAATTCGACAGCTCTTCCTCCTTGTTTACCAGATCAGATTTTCTGCCTTACTCCCTGAACTTGATCGACAAAACTTGAGGTTTGTATTTTGGAAATCTATTCTTACGGTTCAGCAATATGGAGAGAGAGAAGGTGAGATTACTAGAGACCGGGGG
>Ga0307515_10019824_pt1 | contig 12061 bp, 14 predicted proteins | sample 17_EM_MG_FD_194513 | JGI IMG/M metagenome (GOLD analysis project Ga0307515, IMG submission 194513) | Populus trichocarpa ectomycorrhiza microbial communities from riparian zone in the Pacific Northwest, United States - 17_EM | ecosystem: Host-associated > Plants > Roots > Unclassified | place...
GACCGATATGCCAAATTGTCAGCTTGGTGAATAGGTCAACCTATACACCAACTGAGGGTACTGACCGATGTGCCAAGTTGAGGTTGGGAGGAGTTAGGGAGGCGCAATAAAGCACCATATTTTTTCAACTGTTGAACTTCTACATCACCCTAATTCATTATTGTGTCTATTCTACTTCTCTATCACCGTGTCTATCCTATCCTCTTCTTCCAACTCCACCTAAAATTTCCTCGCCTACAACAAACAATAACTACCTTAATTTCCACTCCCGTGTTTACAAGAAGAATCAAGTTTAGTGTTCAGTGTATAGTCACGCTGATGAGCATGACTGGAAATTTATCACCACTTATCACCCAGTCTGAAATTGCCTTGGTAAATCGAACTCCGGATCAGAGCGAGCTGGGGCAGCTGGCAGACTTAGTGCAAGAAAGAGAACCAATACAACAGTTGGAGAACAAAGTACAGCAAGAGTGACAAGGGGATGGCATACGCAGGGGCAGAAGGAAGAATAGATTGAGCGGTTGGCTGGGAGTGTATACTAGTAATTTGGTGGAAGGAATTAGCATTGTGAACTAGGTACACCAGTTGACCACATTGCCAGTAGGCTGACCCATACACCAAATTTCCTGGTTGGCCAGTGGGTTGATCCATATGCTAAATCTTCCCGTTCACCAATAGGTTGACCTGTATGCCAAAAGGTTGACCGCTTTGCCAATCGGTCGACCTGTTGGCCAACGGGAAAATTTGGCGTATGGGTCGGAACACATATGTTAAAGACATACAAAATCCCATTATTACAAGAGTACCTTATGGGTGGCCATAGATTCACCACACAGAGGCTCTCTTTCTGTAGAACATAACCGCCCGCATCGGAATGTCATATGTCTATGGGTAACTGCGCGCTCGTCGCCCAGATATAGATGCGGAAACCGGTGTTTTCTCTCTCGCCAAGAAACTAGATTAGCTGTGACTATCCTAAAATATCTGTGTGAACGTGTTGGCCGACTGATTATGATGTTGGTGAAATCGACTACAGAAAGTAATCACCGCCTTGCCTAGGGGTGCCGTAGCCGTGCTGTGCTACATTCTAGTGCAAGAGAACCGGGGGTACACTTATCAAGAACATAATTTCAGAACGCTGGCACTAGCAGATGTCAGCTGGCATGCGGTTTATTGGGAATATACTCGGTAACGCGGTTTGGAGTATAAGCACTACCTGTGTCTTTGGCCAGTAATACTGTAGGAATAGTGCACATGCTATTATACTCTACTCCAAACCCCAGTACAAGTACATGAGGAATGAAATATATAAGTATTTAACCATTAAACATGCCACATTACAATCTTTCATCCTTTTGTTCAAAAACAGTCCTGCAATTAAAATTTTTGTCCTCGATATACGATTTTACGCTAGACATGGCACACAACCGCAGACCCAAAAAACTACCCCCACATGAGCCAAGCTTGCTACTCTTCTCGGGGGTCTTGGGTTCTTCCTCCTCATCGACCCGCTGGCTTTAGTAGAGTTCCCGACTCTAGGTCCAGTTGCTGGTGAGTTCGCCTATAAACCTGCGAGGTATAGCTGTTAATGTTCTGCAGGATCTTTTGCAGCGATGTGGCAGGCGTCAATTGGTAATGTTGCGGCTGGTAGCTTATTTGCTACTTTGCAGAGTTCCGGCATGGGTGGGAACATTTTCATTCCTGGCATCGGATGGGCCGTGGTTATTGGAGCGGGTTTGGTGTTTTTGTTGGGTTAGGAATGGTGAGAATTGAAGGGGTTGGGAAGACGGCGGGAATGAGGGCTGTTTATGGTAGTGACGATTAAGATGTCAGCTTAGTTTGGGATTCGAGATGTTGGCTGTGTCTGCGGTGCGCACGGCTGGCACGTCCTCTTGAGAGGGCTGTTTGTAGAGTCATGAAAATTTACTCGTTCTGCCGAACATATAACTGAAGGTGGTATATCTGGGAACAATGATAGTGGAAGGTATGGGGATAATGTATGGGTTATAGATATCTGCGTAGATATGTTGGTAGGCGTCTCCTCGATGAAATGGCTTATTTGTGTGTGATATTAATCATGAGGTGATTTTTGTCCCGCAGACCGCTCATACTTACATGACATCTCCGTACTTGGTGCATGGATAATTGTTCTTTCACACGGCCTTGCGGAGAATGATATCGATAAATGAACCTTACGGAAGTGTACAATATGTCACCTGCTGCTTGTCGCGCTGAGGTGACCGAGAATGTATTGGTGGGACATGTTGTGCTAATTTGCGGAGCATCGGCGGTATGTTCTTGTATTTCGTGAGAGATGTACGCATTGATGTTGTGTAACTTGGACGTGTGTGGTTGAATGTTACAGGATATACTTAATGTGTGTTATGTTCAATGCCACCCGAATACAAACAACACATGAAAAGTATACAAAAGTGCAAGTGCAGTTTTTTATATGCTTCTATATGCCTCCTTATGCATTCATAACCGGGGTGTACATTGTACTAGTGTATGTTATGTTAATGTACAATTACCTATTGTTGGATCTTGAACTATCACTCATGCACACTTTCATTGCCGCGGAGTGGTGGAGGAGGCGGAGAACTCAGATCACGAGGAGTCGAGTGATGGGGGGGTGTAAAAGTTGATGTTGTTTTTTTGGCGGTTTTCTTTTGTTTTGGAGATGAGGACTCGCGACTTTGCTTTTGTTTCTTTATGTTACGGAAGAAGCGGGGAGGAAATATGTACGGGATATGCCATGGCCGCTATGCGGCCGAATGCAATATGATTACAAACAAACTTTCATTGCCAAGCCAGCGCTGGGTGTACACTCTCGGATACCACTTTCTAAAGCAGGTTCACAGCAACGTTACTACATAACCATTGATCGAGGCTGCCACATGATATTGGATTCTTAGTCTCGGAGTGTGGTAAGGGTTCCGAGACTATTGGATTCTTGTACAATTGTGGATGCGTATGAGATTGCAAATGAGACCTTTGCAACGTAGTACTCTAATGTACCACACGTGATAGCGGGAATTATTATTTGTGACCGAACAATCCTTTCACTAACATTCAACAAACCAAAAGTGCAAGTGCAACTCTGCATATGCACTAATATGAGGAATTGAACTTGCGTACGAGTAATATGGGGAACGCGGCAACTCAATTCTCCGTCAGCCCCATTTTTAACTTTACGCATTGTTCCCGATTAAGGAGGTCCTTATCAAGGAGCTCTTTTCGCAAACCCCTTGTCCATTCATTTTCATCCAAATATCCCGCATCCTCGGGGTAATGTCTCAATGAAGCCTGTCAGCCGGCAATATTTTCGCTAGCGTATAGCCTAAAAACGTTCTAAAACAGTATGACAGACAATAGCATTGTAAACGCTGAGCACGCATTTACTTAAATACCCACACCTTTCCTTCATTCCCATAGTACGTTCAGGCTCTCGGATCTATCCCAACACAGCGCCAAGGATCACTCCGAAGCTCACAATGTCAAACCGAAATCGATCTCCGACCGCAGAACCGAGCGAATCACGAGGGCGACCTCAATCCCACAGTCAACCTCGCACCCAAGAGGCACCACAAGCCAAGAACCCTCAAGGATCCTGGCTCCCATTCAAAAGCTGGATGAAAAAATCAGAAGTCACATCACAAGGCACACCAGAAGCCACGTCGGAACCCCCGCAGACCAGAAGCCGATCCAAAACCCGGGATCAACCACAACCACAAAACCAGCGAACCCGAAGCCGATCTCGAAATCGAACTGCCCAACCACAAGCACAGAATCCACCGCGTAACCGAAGTCGTTCTCGAAATCGAGCTGGCCAACCACAAAACCAGCGGAACAGGAGCCGGTCTCGACCGAGGAACCAACCACAATCACAACGACAACAATCGGCGCAACAAAAGCCGCGTCAACCACAACAGCAGTCGGCGCAACAAAAGCCCCGCCAACCACAACAGCAGTCGACGCAACAAAAGCCCCGCCAACCACAACAACAGTCGGCACAACAAAAGCCGCGTCAGCCACAACAACAGTCGGCACAACAAAAGCCTCGCCAACAACAACAACAGCAGTCGGCGCAACAAAAGCCACGCCAACAACAACAGCAGTCGGCGCAACAAAAGCCACGCCAACAACAACAGCAGCAGGTGCAACAAAAGCCGCGCCAACCACAACAACACAAGGGGCAACGGGCACAACAAGGCCGGGGACAGACTCCACAGCAAGTCCCGATGCTAGCGTTGCCACAGCTCGGGGCAGGCGTACCGACCAATGTCGTAGTTCAAGTTCAAATGGTGGCACCGCGCTAATTCTCGGAAACCTGAATGGTTTAAATAGCACCTATTTCCCTCGTAAGTCTCACTTTGTAACTTGTTAGTTTGGACATGGGGTGTGTGCTTATGTGTATATGGAAGGTAATGGGCTAATCATGCGACTGTTAGGTATGACATTGCAGTAGTATATTCGCCGTGGTGCAGAGATTTAAGGGATATATGGTTGCCGTGAACGGTGTTGAGGAGATGGAGGACGGCAATGGTGATGATGGTTTTATTGGAAGCAAGCAGAAGTACGCGGGTGGTCATGGCTATGCATATATGCGGATCGGATCGTGAACTTATTTGAAAAGCTCGAATTAAAGCATGGCTGGCTGAAGAGTGTTGTGAATTTCGCTCAACTGCACCAGGCATGTGACTATCACCGTCAATCTCAAGCTCCCTCGTGACTAACTAGGATATTGTACCTTTTTCCAGAATGTACTTACCTTGGGGTGTCGCGTGATGGTTGGTGACGTTAACAGATTGTGGGGACTACTATGATTGCTTTACCCTGCCTAGAAGACACATCGAGTACGAAATGCGTTGGTGAGGGTCACCACGACAGAAGCCATACTGGCTTTAAAGTGCCACATTCGGGTGATATTCAGGAATGCACTCTAACAACACTTAACTCTAACTGGCACTCCTGATATGAGCACCATGGTTATTAGTAAAGCGGATGCGATATCTCAGGACCCTAGCGTACTGCTTCTGAGATTAGCATATCGCTTTGCACCTGGAACCTGTCGAAATGGCACGGATGGTCCGTTGCACCGGCACCGGACGAAATAGGGGTCCTCGGCCTCAATTACAGACTGTATGCTCACTCCGAAGAGTTAAGGGGGCATATAGGTGAGGACTCCCGGAACTGTGGTCATAATATTCGGCAGGAACCCCGAGACTTGCCTCTTGGAGTAATTAATCGAGCGGAAATTGACCACCAAGCCTTGAATTGTACCAGCCAATTTTAACTAAATCGGGTAATTCGTCACTTGTTATCACTCGACTTATCTTCGCTTGGAGTACAATGTGGTCACAAAATCAATTTTCGAAATTCAGTCACGTCCTAAGAACACCCTAGGAAAGCCTTGGTTCTATTTACTTGTAGAGTAGATACCAAAGAGCAACTTCAAATTCTGGACTTTTTTGTTACATACTATGCGGCTGAATGTAGATTGATAAATCATACAATTGTAGCCAAGCCGAACCGAATTGTAAGCGCCGGTACTACTTGCCATCTCAGTTCTGATCAATGGTATTTAAAGGTCCCGAAGACCACCCTTTATTGCATCCTCTCTGTTCAGCGTATTAATTCAATCACCACGTGTCCAACACTGACGGCACAACCGTACCCGACTTCAACGCAGCATCGAGATTTCATTCTGAAGCATGGGAGACGACCATTACAAACCGGATTCCAATGCTAACCGGAACTCTACTTCAAACTTCAACAATAAACACCAGGTATACCGTCGCATGAATTACCAAAATGCTCAGGGCATTGTCACAACTACACTTCAAAACCACCGCGGCCCTGTCAGCGCTGTGCTCCGTGGTGTCCTTAATGCCGTCTACCGCTTCATCCGATTCATTTCCTACCCCGTAATCCGCCTGCTTCGCCTTTGTCTTGGTATCCTCCTGATGTGTAATCCATTGGCTATGCTGGGATTTGGAGCTACGGGTCCAATTGCGGGTGCGTTCCAACGAATATAACTACCGAAAGCGCTACTGAAGAGACACTACAGGAACTCTCGCAGCATTCTGGCAGTCTACAATGGGCGGCATCGTGACGGCGGGCGGTCCGTTTTCCATTTTGCAAAGTGTTGGCATGACATGGGGCCCTGTTGCTATTCCAGTTGCGGGCGCGGTTGTTGCAGGTGCTGCGGTTACGCCGCCGGATGTAAAGGAGCGAGCGAGGAAATGGTGGGAAGAGTTAGTGGATAAAGTACGAGGGAGGGACGAGAAGGAGGAGATGGAGGAGACAGGGCATGACCATAAGGCTCAGGTTGTCGAATCGAATTAAAGATTTGGGACTACAGTGTATTTCTGCGCTCAGTACACAATGAGTAAAAAACAGGAAAGACTACAACTAATACATCCCCCTATTGCTCAAACGTGAGTTCGCCGAGTTGTTGTGGATGAGAATTGTCCATTGTGATTTCAGATGGCTAGAATTATGTATACTATGGCTTGGGGCTGCGGATTCTGTAGCTTCGATTGGCACTCAGCTGGTTGTAATGCTCCCTGTTTGTTATAGTACAAGCATGGTTGATCGATCGACTGGTATTTCTCTCGAGGAGGGATAAAGCACCACTTTACTCTCACCACCCACCTTGGTCAGACACATGGCGTTTTATTTTGCGACTTACTCGATTGCAGCGTCGCCACCAAGTCTTAATATCACTTTCAGTACGCGATGTTGCATGTTTTGAGTAGGTTCGTTGTATCTAGGAATGGGGGTGAGTACATAACTAGTCACCCACAACATTCGTACTTCCATCCGAGCACACTTCTATTGAATTGATTGATAAACATAACTCCAGACCATCTGTAGTGCCTGCACTACCGGCTTTCGTTGATGACCTACTGAGGCCCTCCACTGCCCAATATCTGCAGCTCTGGAACTCTCTCGCGCTCGTCATGTATTGCTCCCTGTGTTGATTGCAAAGATGGCCACGGTGAGACCATGCGCAGATGTCAACAGGAAGGAGGGTAGCCGAGATGACAGAAAACCAGGGCGGTGCGGATGTTACGGTATTGGTAAGTGTCTTCTGCACTCCCAATACTCCACAAAGATCGCGAACCTGGGGTACGGCAGCAGCGTTCTAGCGGAAGCAGCATCCGGGGTCTGAGACCCTTATATCTATTGTCCGCCGGAAGTGGAACTGTTGGTATGCCAAAGACCAGGTTGAAGACCGCTTTTCCAAAAGCACACAGCTTATCGCAAATTGCCTTACTTCATCGACTCTTTATTATTGCGAAAGGACATTGATCAGACCCCTTTACCCCACCAGTGGACTATAGCCCATGTTCATTCACGGCTACAAGTGGTTCGCACGCAAAGGCTAGAAATCAGCTCCGCTTGACGGCCGTTGGTTTTTTAAGTTTAGCGTAAATAGAGATTCCACCATCAATTATCCATTCGGCACATGCATGCCGACTCAAACGCAGTGTTAACGAGATAAGATTCTCCAGGGTTTACAGGGGAATATGCGCTGAAATAGGACCATTGCAGAGCTCGAGATATCCCGCCGATTCCGGACTTGGAGGATCTTCTCGACGTTTGTCTCGTTTGCAGCAACCGAGGGCAATCGTCTGTGGTTGTGGTAGTGAGGTTTCTCGGGTAGCGGTCTAGTTGGTTCATCTCCCGGGTTCATTCCGCTGAAGTTCAATTAGTGCCTTCATATCGTACCGGCCGAGTATCCGCTTCAGGACCAAAAGATGTTATGCGTCTTCTGGTTAAAATCGGAATGTGTCGCTCACAGTATCCAGAGTTACCACTGTTGCTATTCATGGTTTTGCGATATGGAGGGAAGAACCGCATGCATTGACTATGGAACAGAGATAACACAGAAGAATTTTCGGGTATATCTTCGAGTATGCTGGTGTCACCATTACCACTAGCCACTCTTGCTACTGGATATACAACAGGTAATCTGTTGAGATTCAGAACGAGGTCTAGATGTCTCTCGGAGTCGCCGGCACATTTCTATATGATATATCACTCTTGCTACTCGCCACACTGGCGGCTAAGCTACTCCTCTAGCCACTCTGATTCCCTATGTATATAAGATGCAGACTTTACCTTTCAAGAGACTTCATCAGTATCGCATAATTCAACAATCACAACGTTACTGTACCGACAGATGAGGATCGGAAGGCCTCCTCAAATGACAAATTTTCTTACTTACCGGGCCGCAATGATAAATTCTAGACAAAGTACCAAGGTTGAATGACACTGATTAGGGACGAGTGACACTAGAGGGTCTTTTAAACTTAACGTGTCTTGGTTTCTCTCCATTATCTTTTAACTCCCACCTTTCACTAGAGGTGCCTACTTCGTTGCTGGGTTTTGAGATGGTAATATTGAGGAAGATTACTCGGAGGGGAGGAGGAGTAAGAACTTGGTAGTGAGGAAAGGAGTATGCATAGAAACTGAGACCAGGGAAAGCTAAGGACAGGAACCTATTCTGTTGTATAAAATGTGATTTATCTGCGCGAATGACAAGATAACCGTACCTTTTCGCTACCGGATCAGCGTCAATTGACCCCTTAGGGATACGTACCGGGCTCTGATGACCAGTGACGTCCGAACGTATTTGAAACATGACCTAAGATATCTCATTTGATAATCTCTGTCTGAGTTGGGAAATGAAATCCTGGAATACAATGACGAGGACTCTATCTTTGTACCAGGTAAATACCCACGTTACGATTAGTAGGTGGGTAGTGAATTATAACTGACGACTGAATGATTATCATGCGACAGCGTGAGAGTCTATGGTATGAGGCCAGACAGCAATCCATGTCTTTTGATGCAGTAGAGGGTGCGGGATACGGGAAACTTCAAAATTCACGTTGAGAACTCTCACCGAGTTAGCTAATCAAAAGTGCTATCGTCTGTGGGTTGTGAGTTTTCACTGAGAAACTGCATATCAAAGACAAAAGTCTTGGCAAAAAGAAAACGGCACAATAAGTCAACAACAACGAGAGCAATCAGAAAACGGACAGCGGCAATCGACTCCTAACGTCGAATTGACCCCGGAATAAGGTTCCCAGCACCTTCTGGGTCGCCAGAGGAGAGCACGCACAAGAATCCACGCAGCGGAGTGGGTTCGCGGAGAGGCTTGGCAGAAAACACGATTGACGCGACACGTCGGCCAGCGAGCAAGCGACGATGAGGACTAAGAGGCTTGCTTCACAGAAGTGATGACCGAATTCAGAGGGAGCGAGAGGAGTGACCTGGACGCGGGAGAAGCGGGAGACGGGAGGAGCGACGCGCCCATGGATATGGCGATGGAGATGGCGACAGTGGTGACATCCATCGCCGCGGAGACTGCGGGTGTAACCATATTTGAACCGATGGAGAGAAACGAGAACGGAAAGCGGAGAAGGAGGAGTGAGGCCCCGGTGACCCCCAGCGATTGGAGGAGCCGCATGGAGAGAACAATGCAACAGCAAGCGCAGGAGCTAACGCAGCTGCACCGAACTGTTGGACACCTAACGAACTTGGTGCAAGTGCAGGCAGCCCGCGAAGACACACAGTGGTTGGGAATGAAGACGTGGATGCAGGAGAGAGAGCAGAAGTGGGATGCCCGCCACAAGGACGACAAGCCGTGGGGGGCGGGCATCACAAATATGATCGCGAAGGTCATGGAAGGAGTAGCACCAGGCCAGGAAGCGAGAGGGAAAGAAAGAGACAAGACCGCGGGGATGGACGGTGGGGGGCTAGAGGCCTCGCAACATGCGGATACAATGCAGGAAGGAGGACCAGAGACGCGCCAACAGCTGCAGCAGCAGCCGGAGACCAGACTGCCGCTCAAAGTGCAGCCGAAACCGCAGCACGAACCCAAGCCACAGTTAGCACCCACACCAGCGAGACGGTGGGAGACAGTCCCACCCCGAACCCAGAGCAAGAGGGCACCCATCGGCCCAGGCGGATGGAGCATGGCAGAAAGACGCCTGATATTAAAGAGAGACGAGAGTGCACCGCTCCCGGGCCTGGCTCCTACTTCCAGCTCGAGCATGGCAGACAGACGGCTGATCTTGAGTAGGGACGAAAGCATCCCTCTACCCAGGAAGATGGATGAGGAAATTGCATCAGCAGTCAACAGAGCACCGTTCCAGCAGCAGGCCCCGGCACATGTCCGGATCATGAATGCGAGAAGGAATGCGAAGGGCACAATAACCGCAATCACTCACCAAAACGCAACTGCAGAGATGGCTCTCCTGTACCGAGATATCATTATCAAGGCAGCTAGATCAGTGGACAAGGGGATCATCGACGTGGAAGGAAACGAATTTTGGGAAAGACTGAAAATCCACACTGTTCCGCTGGTGAGATACATGGGCAAGGGCACCGAAGGACTACAAAAAATGAGGGAGGAGATTCAGGCAGAGAATGAGGGGGTGGCAATTGCTGCTCAAGTGAGATGGCTAATGAACCCCCGAATCATCAGGGAGAGAGAGCAGAGAGGAGAGATCAAGGCATCATCGGTGGTCTTCATTGTGAGGGGGAAGAAGGTGGCACAGAGACTAGTGAACAAAGGCGTAATTGCTGCAGGAGTACGATACAAAGTCGAACCGTACACGAATGCGGGCCCCGACAGCCTCTGCGAGCTCTGATGTGGATGGGGCCACATCGAGAGCAAGTGCAGCCACCATCAACCGAAGTGCGGCCACTGCGCCGGACCACACCGATTGAGCGAGCACAAGTGCAACGTGGTCGGGTGCGCATCGAAACAAGGGGCAGTATGCAGCCATACACAAGAAAAATGCCCGAACTGGAAAGGTAATCATATTGCATTCAGCAGAAAGTGTGCGAAGAAAATAGAGGCCATCACAATGGCGCGACGGAGCGGGAAAGTGCAACCGTGTGGACGAGAGACGATGGAGGTAACGGGGGCCAACAGAGTAGCGCTCGGCACCAGGCAGGCTAGGGATATAACAAATGGAGAAGGGGAGCCGACGGCCGACGAAGAGCAAGGCGAGACCGGGGAGATGGAGATGGAGGGGACGCAGGTGGAGAAAGAAGTAACCATGAGTGAGACCACCGCAGAGATCGAAATGGGAGCTGCCGCTTCCAATGACTAGAGCAATCCAGCACAATTGCGCCAGGTCTTTCGCGTGGACCATGGCAGCGCTGGAGACGGGAGTGGATCGAAAGGCAGACTTAGTACTTTTGCAGGAGCCGCCGTGGGAAAAAGAGAGAATCGGAATCAGTCACCCGGTGTATGAAATTAGATATCGAAACAGAGTTTGGACAGCGGTGCGCAAGGGAAGTGGCCTTGAAACGGACGAACGGACAGACCTGAGCAGGGGCGCGAACGACGATGTCATGGTGACCGACGTAAAAAGAAGAGGAGAAAAGATGACGAGGAGTATCAATGTTTACGATCAAAGAGATGTACAGACTGGAGAGAGACGGGTGAGGAAGCTAAACTGGCACAGAGCCATCCGACAGGGAGGGGGCACAATAATCGCGGGCGACATGAATGCCCACAGCCGAAGGTGGCACCCGAGATGCAGGGAGCAACGCGATGCGACTTGTTGGGAGGAGATTATAGACGAGTAGGGGCTAGAGATTGGGAATGACGACCGGCCCACTCACCACTGGGCGAGAAACGCCAAAGAAGGCGAATCGACCATAGACCTGACCCTGGCTACCCGACCGATCACGCGATGGACCACGCTGGACGGGAGCCACGCAACAGGCTCTGACCACGAGGTGACCGAGTGGGAGTATAACGTCGACAAACAGGAGGAGGCAGACCACGTGCAGGTCATAGGATGGAACCTGGCCGCCATGTCAAAAGAGGACGAGGAAGCAGCAGAGAAGCTTTGGAGGGAGCTGGAGAGAGAAAGAGCCCACCTAGGCGAGGAATGCACAGGAGACGATGTAGAGCGAGAGGCCGAATGGTGTCAAGAAGCGCTGAGCAAAGTTCTAGATGCCAAAGCGAAGAAAATAAGAATCTGCGCTCGGTCGAAGAGATGGTGGAACGGCGAGATCAAGGAGA
>Ga0307515_10019825_pt1 | contig 12061 bp, 2 predicted proteins | sample 17_EM_MG_FD_194513 | JGI IMG/M metagenome (GOLD analysis project Ga0307515, IMG submission 194513) | Populus trichocarpa ectomycorrhiza microbial communities from riparian zone in the Pacific Northwest, United States - 17_EM | ecosystem: Host-associated > Plants > Roots > Unclassified | place...
TTTAGTCACGTAGTAGTCTCCCCTTTTATCTTATTACCAACACCTTCCTCATGTATTTATATCACTTGATTTCCATAGAATTACAATCAAGTCGTTCTTGCAATTCTTCTACACTGCAAAGCTTACAGGTAGTATGGGAGGGTACGACCACTCTTAGATAAGAAAGTCACAATGCTGTCTGTCGGTCGGTCGGTTAGTTAGTCAGTCGTAATCAATTAGTAGGAAAGCAGTCAGTAAGAAGAAAGGAAAGAATATATTCCGGTAGGTCGTAATGTTAAGAAGGAGAGATGCCGAAGGCTCTATAAATACAGGAGAATGCCAAGCCACTAAGCAGTGGTCCATTTTACCCCACCACAGTAGTAGTAGTGGTAGTGGTAGTTTTGGTATTCCTATCCGTGCCTCGCTTATAAGCTAGGACCACCCCTAAGAAGAATTTTCTGTTAGGGAAAAGAGGGTAAAATGACAAATAAATCCACCTTTAGCTCGCTAGGCAGTGGGAATTGGGTCTTAGGAGTTAGAAAATCGATTGTTTTTGGTGGTAAGATGGGTATGCGTAAGTTTTGAAGTGCGGCGCTACCTTTTAGTAAGGTTGTATGTGTGGTAAAAGGTTCTAATTATCCTATTAATAATTGATATAGCAGTGGAGGTAGTGTTCTAATAACGCATTTAAACGCTCCGTTAGCCCATCTATTTATAGGTAAAAGGTAGTACTTATTCTTTACTATATTTTTAATAGGAGATAGAATAAAAACCAAAATGCGCTATTAAATATAGTACCTCTATTAGATACAATTCCCCTTAGTATACTAAATAAGAACCATTATTCTAAAAATAGGTCTACTAATTCTGCTGCCGTAATCGTTATTATAACAGCAAAATACCCTAAAAACTTTGTATATCTATTAACGATTACTAAAATAGCATTAGCAACCTCTCCCGTTCTTATTTTAATAGGGGGTAAGCCTATTATAAAATTTATTATTAATTTTAATATAGGTCCCTACGGAATAGGAAGCACTAATAACTCGCTATATAGGCGATGTCTAGATATCTATACCCTTTAGCATATATTATATCTTAATATATAGTCCTTAACTTCTTTAGATATTCCATCCTAAAAGTATTTTCTTTAAATGGCCTTAAGGGTTCTATTAGCACTATAATAACCCCTAAAAAGGTCGTTATAAAAGACCTTTAGAATTTTATCTTAAACCGCTTAGTCCTTTAGAATATATACAGTACCCTTAAAGCGTAATAAACCCTTTTAGTCTTACTGCTATAGCTTTTTAATAACTCTAGCCAAGTTAGTCTCCACTATATCTTTTTACCTCTCCCTAGAAATAAAGGCGTCCCTCTATTATACTTAAAGAAAAATATCTAAAAAGATTTCGTATAAATCGCTTACTTCTATTTCGCTTATTATTATTATAGATATAAGGCATAGCATAAGATGTTTTAAACCATTAGTGCTAGTAGATTCTTCTACCATTATATAGTATACCACACTACGGGTAGGTATCTTACCTATCCCCCTTAGATCTAGACACTTACAGCTAATACGCCGTTAAGTTAAAGGTGCGTAATACCCCTAGTATATCCTATAGAATTCTTACTAATTCTAAGGTATACTAACTTTATAATATCTACCTAGCCTATAACCTAGTCCGTAACTATATCCTACAGCTCCATAATTATAGCGCTTTATAGCTATATTGCTAGGACCTCTACCCTACTACGAAAATTTTATAGTTTTAGAGAAAGAGTATTTTTTCCTTTTAAGCAAATTTTGCAATATAGGGATTATTTCCCCTATGCTGTTCTAGATCCTTTCTATCTTATAATCTAGATATCTTAATAACCTATTAGCAGGATTTGTCTGTCCTAGGCGGTATATAATTTTAAAGTTATATTATAATAGTGCCTCTACCTATCTAGCTTATTAACTGCTTAATACCTTTATAGTTATAAAGTATTTTAGGTTATTATAGTCTGTAAAGACTTTAATAGGGTAATTACTTCCCATATAATAATGTTACTAGTACTTTATTACTACGACTATTATAAGTAGCTCTTAGTTATGCGTTATATAACGCTATTTTATAGGGGTTATTTTCCTTAACCAAAATACCACAGGATGCTATTCTCCGTCTTTTAATTAAGATATAATTACCCCTAGGGTAAAGCCGGATATATCCGTTTTAAGGTATATATATAGCTCTTAGTAGAAGTATATTAGGATAGGCGCCAATATAAATAAATTCTTTAACTAGTTTATAGCCTACTTAGTAGCTTCCCTAAATATAAAGGGTCCTAACTTCTTGCTATTTTTAGATCCTTTTAGTAGATTAGTGGTTGGGAGTATTACTTATAAATAATAAACAATAAACGTTTAGTAGAAGTTTGCTATGCCTAAAAAAACCTATACTTCTCTAAATATTATAGAGTAGGGCTATTCCTTAATAGCGTCCACCTAACTTTTCTCTATTAACACTTTATTAACGCTAATAATAAAGCTTAAAAAATTAATACTAGTAGTATAGAACGTGCACTTTTTTAGGTTTATATAGAGCTTATATTCCTATAGTCTTTCTAGTACTATTTATACATAGTATGCATATGCTTCGTAATTATTAGAGTAGACTATAATATTATTAAGGTAGACTATATATACCGTGTCTAATAGGCCTAATAATGCCTTATTAATATAGGCCTAAAATATTACTAGTGCGTTAGTAAGCCTAAATAGCATTACTAGGTACTTAAAGTGGCCGTACTATATTAAGAACGCTATTTTCTACTTATTACCGGCTTTAATCCGGATTTAATAGTATATATCTTTTAAATCTAATTTTATAAATATCTTTACGCCCAATAGCCTATTACTAAGCTCCCCTATTAAGGGTAACAGGTAGTAATTCTTTATAGTAATCTTATTTAACGCCTAATAGTTAATATAAAGGCAAAGGGTCTTATCCTTCTTAGATATTAATATAATTGGTACTCCTACTAGGCTAAAAATTATTTACTATATATTAACGTAATACCGCCAGCTTATTTTCTAATAGGTTATATAGTAGTCTAAAAGAAGGTTATTTATCCCTTATATCTATCTTATGCTTAACTAATATAGGGTTAGGTAAGGTTTTGTCACGGAACCCCACCGTAGAGGCCTCTATAGGAGAGCCCCGTGCTCTCGCGTATACCTCGCGTACAGCTTATATCAGCTACGCGTAGGTATATTACCTCCTTACGCCCTTGACCCTTACAATCAATCGCGCAACGTCTTATAAACTCCTCAAATACATACACTCTATAGCCACTACCCCCGTTCTATAACATTACGTTACGCCTTTTTACTACTAACGCTTAGCCTACGACCAATTCTACGTCTTTATAATACTATAGGCGCTACCAGAAGCAGCGTATCTATAAATTACCTCACTTTATACTTATAAGGAACCCATAATAGTAAGATAATATTCCTTATTAGCTACTATATTAAACCTAAAGAATAATTTAATACCTATACTTAACCTATAACGCCAATTAATCCTAGGAGAATTTAATTTATTAGCCCTAGCTTTAACCCCTAGGGGGATGGACACTAATAATATCTTATTTTTTATTAACTATATAACTACGGATAAGTAAACAAAAGGGCTATTACCTATTAAAATTAAAATACGAGACACTAAGATATTTATAAAAATGGTAGTATAAGACCCTAATAAATACTACTGCCTTTTATAGAACTATTACCTAAAGCTTATATAAGCTAAAATGCGTATTACCTAAGATCGCGATATTATCTAAGACCTATAAGCTTGTAAGGCGCTTACTAATAATATACATTAAGAAACTAAAGACGACCTCTGCGTATCTAAACGCGACGTCTAATAGTTAAAGAAAAATAAGATTGCACTAATTGCTACAGTTACCAAAAAAAGGTATAATTAAATACCTATAATCTTAGCTTAATAAGCATATTTATAATAACGCTAGACACCTCTCTACTATATATAACGCCACTTAAGTCTTTACGCCCCTAGTAACTTTACCTACTTAACGCTTAATAGAGGGTTAGCGCTAAGCAGCTTTACTTAATCGGAACCCCTACTAAAGCAGTAATAATAAAAGCTATAATGACCGGACCTAAACTACTACTATAGGGCCTAATACACGCTACCCTAATCCCCTAGTCTTTTAGGGAGACCGTAAGGAATATAGCCACTAGAAGATATAAATCCGCAAGAAACCAACTTAGAGCGCCTACCTTTTTCCTATAGAAGATATTAAGATTAGCTATATTATCGGGCGAATAAAAGGTATACTATTTAATAGACTCTTCGCCTAATAGGAGACTAGTAGCCCTTAGAAGTAGTAGTCTTACTAAAAAGTTCTTAACGATCTTAATATAATATGCCATAACTATAACCTACTAGCTACTAACTAAGCTAAACTATATACCCTAAAGATAAGCCCTATTAAATTATTTAATAAGTTCTATATTAAATTCTAGGAATATACTAAAGCCCTCACCTAAGATAATACTAAAGACTAAAAGGATCTCCTTAAAAAAGTTACTTATTGCCTTAGTTACATAGCCGCTAGCTATAACTATAACAATATTTATAAGATAGTAGCAGCCCTATAGAAGATTAAACAATAACTAGATTAAATTACTACTACTAACCTTTACTTAAAGACCTTTTTATAGAAGCCCTTTAGGCCTATTAAACCTATATATACTAAGCTACCGACACCTACTACCTTAAGTACTACTAGAGCTAATATTAACCTCTCTATACTAACCTTTCCGTAAAAACTCCTAGATAGAAAGCGCGAGCTACTCTAGAAACTAGGACGCTACTATAAGTGCCGTTAAGGAGGCTATTATTATAATAACCTAAACTACCTAATAGCTAGGTTTAGTACCCGCCGCTTAATATCTAACCTAATACCCTAAACATTAAATATATTGCTATATGCCACTACTATATAAGATAAAGACGTAGTAATAGCAGTAGAATTAGATACGGAAGTAGAAAACGCTAAGTCCTAGCCCTAAGTTATAGGTTAGGACGCCCTAATAATAAAGGGATCTATATATCGACCTACTAAATAGATAACTTAGTAAAGATAAACGGACGGAAATAGATAGTTTTACCTATAATAGGAACTACTGCTAAAAAAATAATATAAAAGCCGTTCTATAATTAACTGTAAAGCTATTAACTAATTTATAGATACTTAACTTATACGTACTTATAACCTACTTACCTTACCCCTTACTAAAGCCCGCGCCCTATAACTCGCTAATAGTAGTTATACTATATAGAAGATTACCTATATAGTATAACTCTACTTAGATATAAATGGGCACTAGGAAGAACTCTAGGCCTATATTATACTACTTACTAACTACCCTATTATTCTTAAAATAAGCTAGCTTAAATAATATAACCCCGCTATTAACTAGGAAAAAAAAAGTAACCTTTAACTCTAAATACTATAAAGAGACTTGCCTAGGATATAGCCTAGCCACCTTTATTTACTTACTAGGATATTAACCTAAGAAACCCCTTATTATCCTACCTATAACTAACTACTACTATATAAATACTGTCAGGGCACTGAGCAGGCTGATGGAATAATACATATAATGCTCTATCAGGAAGGATCTTAGGGGCTCGAAGGCCCCGAGAAGATATCTACACAATAGCCCGCGCGCTGTCACGTGACACGTCGCTAAGCTTAAAAAGACTGCCCAAGTACCCCCCCCTACCAACACACCCCCTTAGGCTCTATAAGCTCTAGCAAATAGGAAACTCCTCCGGGATAACTATACCATGCTCTGTAAGGTCGTGGTTAATAGGTAGGGGTAGTACAAGTAGTAAGAAATGAAATTGGGAAAATGGAAATTTCGAATATTAACGACGCTCAATCGCCCGTCTCCCATGCTGAAAAGTAGTATTAGTAAGCTTTTGAAAATTGAAACTGAGTTAATTGGCATCAATTCCGAGGTTCCGCTGGTCGTAGTATGATTTCTTAATTAGGCCTAGTTGACCTAGGAGACTTTGGTGACTCCGACACCTATCTTAAACGCCTTATGGGCGACCTTTGGTAGAGCCTTTATTAAGCCGTCTGCTGACTAATCCACGCCCGGTATATGGTGTAGTTTAATCCTGCCCTGTTTGATATCATCCTTGATCTTATAGAGCTTAATATCCGCATAGCGCTCTTTTAGCACCGGTTGTTCGCCCTTAGTAAGTGCTTATACGTTCGCACTGTCCGTGTAGATCTAAACTGGAGCTAGATCTATGCCGTTATAGCCAAGGGCTTTTAGGAAGGTTGTGATCTTGATTGCTGCTTATGCTGCCGATTTGATCGCTAGGTACTCTGCCACCGTAGAGGACATCGCTACTGTTGATTGCTTCTTTAAAGCCCATTTAATTAAAGCTCTAGTTAGTTTAATAAACTAGCCCTAAGTTAATTTGCGGTTATCTAGATTATTACCGTAAGCTATATTAACGTACACCTCTAGGTTAAGTCTCCTGGGGTTATACTGCTTGCCGCTATATATTATTTTATAGTCTTTTATACCTTGGATATATCTAAATACTCTCTTAACGTGCGCTTAATGTTTGTTAGGTGGGTTAGCTAAATATCGCGATAGCTTTCCTGTAGCCGTAGATGGGTCTGGCCTTGTCTAATATAAGAGCTAGGTAAAGGATCTAATGGCTTTCAGATACTACTTCTTATAGGCCTTATCTGCGAGGTCTTCTAGATAGCGCTTTCTTAATTAAAGGCTAGTAGCCATTGGTGTCGCTTTTGGGTTAATTCTAGTGAGCTTAAAGGACTTAAGGATCCTCGCCATATAGGCGTCCTGTATAATCGCAATCTTTTAATTAACTTGGTCGCGTACTATATAAATCCCTAGGAAGAATTGAAGCTCTCTTAGGTCCTTAATCTTATATTATTTCTATAGGAGCTCCTTAAGGGCCTTAATAACCAGTATTATCGCCGCCATAATTATAATATCATCTACGTATAAGCAGAGATAGGCGTTCTGGTATTCGCGGTGTCGAAATACGCAAGGATCTTCGTTAATTGGGTTAAATCCTATCGTCTTTAGATACTCCGTTAGGGTATTATACTATAGCAGAGGTGCCTGTTTGAGGCTATATATCGCTTTTAGTAATAGATAGACTAACTTATAATCGTTATCTTTAAATCCTTTTAGCTGTTATACGTATATTAAGTGCTTCCTTATAAAGCTGTTTAGGAAGGCCGTAATAATATTAATCTGGTAAGCCTTAAGGTTATATACCGCGATTAACGCTAGTAGTATCCTATACGTAGTTAAGGTCACTACCGCGGCATATATACTGTTGTAGTCGATATTCACCACTTGGTGGTTACCGTATATAACCTACTATACCTTATACCGGATCACCTCTCTAGATGCGTTATATTTAAGGTTAAAGATAAACTTCAATAGTAGTACTCATGCGCTCTTTAGTCTTTTAACCAGTTAATACGTCTTAGCCTTTTAGTATTAAGTTATTTTAACTATTAGTGCTTAACGCCAGTGAGGAGCTTCTAGTGACTATAGAGCCTCCTTTAACATTCGCAGTATCTTAATCTTATATAGAGCTTTTAGATAAGGTTCCTAAGGAGCCAGCTGCATCTATACATAGGATAAGAATGCGATTACTATATAAGAGACCTTCTTCTTTTGGCCACGAGTATTTACTCTAATAGGAAGCTCTTCTAGTTTAAAAGCCTCTGTCTCCACACCCCCCTTAAGCTATTAGTTAATTTGGTAGACTCCATTATTATCTAAATTAACGTTATTTTAATCGTCATAGTCCTCGTTATTACTTTTAGCAATTAACGGTATTATACTCTCCCTGCCCGCTAAAAGTGAGTTAGTAGTTAACTACCAGGCTGCCTTCTTAAAGGCTTATAACGCCTTAGCTGCGTCCTTTATAGTAGGTGTATTAGTTATTTAAAATATAGTGGCGTACCGTTATATGTCTCTATATAGGTTACTTGCCTTCTTAGAGGTTAATACTAATGCTATAAAGGCCCCTGACTCCGTTAAAGGGCTCTAACTTGATAACCGATTTGACTATATTAATAGACCTGGTTCTAGTAAGGGAGACGACTATAGTGTCGCTCCTTTTAGGCCTAGTTCTTCTAGTACTAAATTAGGAGTATAGAGTCCTTCTAGTTCTCTTATACGGTGTTCCTTTTCTTCTAGTGCTTTTACAGTAGGGTAGGTGACTATAGTAACTATAGTAGTGGTCGGACCTTGTGGTTCTGGTGGTAGTTCCGGCTCTGGCTCCTATATAGTGAGCTTATCCTCTAGCGTGGCAATCGGTAGGTCTTAAGCTTTATTAAATGTTATATTGCGCAATCGTATAATCTTATTCTTAGCCGGTATCTAGATACAATAGATATAACCATTATTGCCTTTATAACCAACTAGACGTCCTTTCTTAGCTCGCAGAGCTAGCTTCCTTAACTATACGCTCTCTAGTCCTTTAATATAGACGTAAGCAGTCATACTATAACGTCGTAGGTATAATATATTTAGTATGCGCATTTTAAACGGCTAGTTATAATACTTAGCGTTAATTTAAAACGGTAATCTGGTCTCTTTTCTGTAAGGTATTCTATTCCAAATTTAAATCGCTGTCTTATAAGCTTCGTCCTATAGGTGTTCTAGTAAATTAGCCTTAATTATTATTAATCTAGCTATGCCTAATATAATGCCTCTAATGCGTTCGGGCGTTCCGTTCTGCTTGAAGGTATAGGGAGCCGTACGCAGTACGTTCATGCCTATTAATTTAGCGTATTTAGTAAGCTCTTTAATGCCAAATTCTCTGCCGCCGTTAATCACGAGCGAGCCGATATATCGTCTAGTTTGGTTATACACTAGATTATTAAGCTCTTAAAGCCCTTCTGCGGTAATCATCTTCTTAGTTCTAAAGAAGGCGTATATATATCTGGCGTGCGCTTCTATAAAGATTGCTATATACTTATTGCCCCCGACTCCCTCTAGGGTGAGGTAGAAGGTATTAGCATACACACGTTTGAATGGCCGCTGAGGTAGTATAGGTGTAGTTTAAGAGACCTAGCGCTTTGCCGTTGCTAGGTAATAGGCCTCGCATTAAGTTAGCGTGCCTGTGAGGTTGAAGTCGCCTATCTTGGCCACCTTTTATAGTACATCCTTGCCTATATGGCCGAGACGCTAATGCAGTATATTAATGTTAAGCTGCTATACGGTAGCGTGTGTAATATATTAAGGCTTTGGAGCTAGTCGAATTATATATAGGCCGTTTATATATATCGCTCTGCCTATAATTAAGTTATCTAAGTATCTCCGAATTGTACGACCACTTATTTCCTTGTTAGGTCCAATATAGAGCTACTTACGCTTCTTAAGAGCTAACTCTAAGAGGAGTTTATAAGGTGATTTGGATATAAAGACGGCCTTAATAGCTACCGTGTAGGTGCTGTTATTGTCTATTAGTAAGGGTATATGCACTATTCCTTTGCCGGTTATATAATAAATAGTCCCTCTTAACGTCCCTATCGCAATAGGTGTTAATAGAGTCTTATAGTTAATAAACTTGCTTTAATTATTGCTTATTGTGATATTGGAACAGGAGTTAAGGAACTAGTCGTCCTAGTTACTGTTATCTAAGTTATTGACCATGGCCATGCTGCTAATAAATAGGCCTTCTGCTAAGCCTCTGCCCGTTATCCTAACTTAAGAAGTTAAATTCGGTAAAGTTGCTTCTAGTTCCTAAGGTGGATCTACGCATAGTATGTCCTTATTAGAAGGCTTCTATATTAGGGGTTAAAGGTCTAAGTAAAGGTAGAAGCACCTGTCCTTGCTACTACGATGTTTTTTACTACAGTGCGTATAATCTTTGTACTTCTTATTTGATGCTGATCCTTCTATATTGGGTTTTAGTTAATTGTCTTTAGATAGCTTCCTGCTGACTAAGGACATTGTGGTGGAGGTAGCTGGTTAAGTACGGCTCTCGTCTATAAGGTTGCTTACCAGTTCCTTAATTATAATAAGGTTGTCCTCCTTTATAACTCTCCTAGCTGCCTCTTAACGATTGGCTGTCTAAATAGGAAACTCCTCCTCTACCGCATAAAGCAGTTGGGCGTGTGCTTGCTTTCTTAATATCGGCATTAGCGCCGCATTTAATTTTCTTATGCCCGAGACGAAAGCTTCTATATAGGCTTTGAGCGAGGTGTAGTCTTTACAACTAAGATCAAGCCATTAATTCTATATTTGGTAGTCATAAACGAGACCTTGCGCGGTATATAGTGATTGAATTGAATTAAGCAAATCCTTAATGGAGTCGCGCGGCTTACCTAATGCAGTAAGTCGATCGCGAATTGATTCCGACACTGCGCCCTTAATTACCTTAAGTCCCGTTATCTGTTTATGACGCCAATCTCTATGCTCCTCCGTCTGCGAAGGTGGCTTTACAGCCGTACCTTGTATCATTGGTAGGAGGTCATAAAGCTTAAGTCGTCGTACGATTTAACGATACCATTCTTTGTAATTGCTGTCCCCTTTTAATACAGGAACAGCCCTAAGAGAGCTTTGGTATTCCTTCTTTTTTTATACTATGTCCGCTATAGTATGCAATTAATCGGTTTAACCGTATCATGCGTGGCGTGTATTTGTATTGGTTTGTTATAAATTTCTGTCGTACCATGCCCGGGTCCAAATTTGAGGATTTGTGGGTTTGTGTTGACTTAGTTAATTAGATAATAAAATGGCAGCTAATAGAGCTTTAATTAAAGCTGCAAGAGGGCTTATAACCTGTTAGGGCACTAAGCAGGCTAATGGAATGATATATATGATGCTCTATCAGAAAGGATCTTAGGGGCTCGAAGGCCCCGAGAAGATATCTACACGATGGCCCGCGCGCTGTCACGTGACACGTCGCTGAGCTCAAAGAGACTGCCCAAGTACCCCCCCCTACTAACAAATACTACGGCCTTCTACCGCATAGTATATAGGAAAGGCTAGACCGTTACTATAGCTTCTTAATTATAACTATATAAGCTTAATAAAGAATAAAACTACGTCCACTATAATAATAGGATAGACATAGTTAACCTTTTAGAAGATAACGCCCCTATAAAACTCCATGGACTTTTACCTTTAGACTTTAAGAAGTTTATAAAACTTAAAAAAGGACTTACTAATAAAGAACTCCGCAAGCTCCTCCCTACATCAGCAAAATGTTTGTGCCTCCTGACAGTACTGACAGCTCCTGACAGCTCCTGTCAGGGCTGTCAGGAGCTCCAGGAAACACTCACACTCGGCATCCTGTCAGGAGGTCGCCCGGACCACCAGGACCATCAGGACCATCAGGACCATCAGGACCATCAGGACCATCAGGACCATCAGGACCATCAGGACCATCAGGACCATTAGGACCATCAGGACAACAATAAAAATTCTAGATTTAAAAATAGGGTATATTAACACTCCAGTATTTACAGCTAGTCAAAAATACAAAAATATTTTAATTATATATGATCTAAATAATCCAATCTGCCTACCGCCTGTGTCTGTTCGTAGGAGCTCTACGATCGCTCGGGCGTCGGGCGATCGACTGAGGAGCCTCTCGCGGAGGCCCCAAATCGTCGATTGGCGATGTTCCCGATGATCCGCTGGCCGTGTGCTGATTTCCTAACTAGGCCTAGTGCCTGCCTGTCCTACCTGTCCGAGCCTGCCTGTGCCTGCCTGTGCCTGCCTGTCGTGCCTACCTGTCTATGCCTACCTGTCTGTATCTGTAATTCGGGGGAGAGGTCGGCCCGATCGAAGGATCTGCTTGATTCGATTGCGATTAATTGTATTGATTTGAATCGTTTTCTATGGGCGTTCGCTGGCTGTACGTTTGAACAGTGGTCGTCTGGGGTGCCTCATTCGGTAACAGGCTGATATCGAGGCTCTGGTTCGATTCGATTCGAACGATTGAATCGATCGTCTGGTTCTGGCGACGGTCCTCTCCTA
>Ga0307515_10019826_pt1 | contig 12060 bp, 12 predicted proteins | sample 17_EM_MG_FD_194513 | JGI IMG/M metagenome (GOLD analysis project Ga0307515, IMG submission 194513) | Populus trichocarpa ectomycorrhiza microbial communities from riparian zone in the Pacific Northwest, United States - 17_EM | ecosystem: Host-associated > Plants > Roots > Unclassified | place...
TCTCGCGACAGCCTTGCACAAGGACTTTCGCCAAGTCACCTACCCCCGATCGCTCAACCAGCCAGATAAAACCAAAGAGGAGTGGCTTGGACACATTGCGGGAGTTATCTCCCTTTGGACCGATGTTGAGGCAAGTTACTTAGCTGCTGCTCGAACACCCCCTCCCGCTGCTAAATCGCTTTCACAGGAGACCATCCATTCCGTCATAGACGCTCCAGGGAAAGTCGTCGCTCACGTCCGTATCCCAAACGTTGAGATTGATACCGCAGCTACTCAACGTTGTGCTCACTCCACAGTGGACTAACAAGGCGAAGACCTCAATCGGGGTTGATATGACCTACGAAGCGATCAGCATCGCACACATCGTTACCGACGAAGACGGGAACCTGAAGATCAAGCAGTTCGAGCAGTTCGTCGACTCCAAAACCTACCTTGATGCTATGCAGGCGTTCGCAGCGGCAGGGGCCAAATAGTTTTCGATGTGTACCTAACAGGGGGGCGCGATAGGCAGGCAGGCTGTAAACTTCATTTTGAATCCGGTCGGTAAAAATGCAACAAGCTCTAGGTATGAGTACAGAGACAGATCATCGATGTTGAGCTGCGGTCTCACTCTGCAGGAGATCTCGCGACAGTAATGACATCAGTACTGGCGCCGTCCGGGTTACTGGGACTTCCATGCCTCCTGCCACCGTTATTCACGGACCCCAACCGCTAGTGCCAGGTGTGTCCTCGAGGGCGGCCTCCCTGAAGCTCATCGAGCATCTTCATAGCTTCATCGAGGTAGAAAGTGGGTAACCGACGGAGGTACTAGCACCGGAAATCTTTGGCCAGGAAGAATTTTGCGAACGCGAAAAACAGTTCGTGCTCCCCTGTCATGGTACCGCGAATGAAGGCTCATCACAATTCCCGCTTTCCTATCTATGCCTTTTGGGGGCGTATCCTCTGGAACGGTCCATCGAAATTGAACCCGTTGTAAAGTCATGTATGCAGGGAGGGGCGAGTGAGGAACTACGAATCGCAGCCAACTATCGAACCTTGCGTCGATGTCATCAGAAGGATAAAATGCGTAGATCGCGAACACGGCCGAAAGATCTCCTGGCGTGCAGAGAAGGGGGAAAGCCTGTCAGACGAGGGAAAAGGTAGCGGGGAGGAAAGAGGGCCTCCATTTCAGCTCGGATCATTGCGAGGATCCAAGGTGGTGTGGACGGAATTCCGAGCCGAACCTTCCGACCCATCCCCCCGAATTGGCAACATCCTCTATCGGACTTCAGACCAGAAAGGGCTAGCAGCGGCTTGTGTGTATGTGCCTTCGCATTTATTGCATCGCGGAATATGTCGACATCGGCCTCCCTCAGCCTGTGTATGGGTAAGAGTAACCATGAAAACTCTCGTCCTGCATGCTCGGCAGGTGAACTTGATTATTTCCAAGGAAATGGATGTCGGTAGCACCAGTGGTAAGTATAACCGGATAAAATCTCTCCGCATTGACCTTGATGGAAATGAAATACGCAACGCATGACGCTCCGTCTCCTCCGCCTGAAGCAGCGGATTTCCAAAGATGCCGTCACTATACATTTGAGCAATTTATCCACACCCTGCAAGAGAATCCTGCAAAATATGGGTTCGCATCTACACCAGTGTTGGAGGGGACTTTGAAGCCTCGCAGATAGCGACCGATGCTACACTCATGTCTAGCCAGGGGCAAGGAACACGCCCAGAGCCCAAGCGCACCCCCAGCTCACTTTCAAACAGTTTACGGAACCTCTTGCAAGATGGCGTAATCGAACACCATCCTTCGCCTTAGATTTCGCAATGCCCATCATACGAAAATGTTTATCTATCCCCACTCCTGGAGTCGGAATCCGTATACACTACTTTCACCGTTCTTACCCTTCTCACTCAAAAAGCATTCTTTGCGTCTGTCCCAATGTCTGCCCCGTCAAAGATCGATAACGTTCCTCACGGTGGCGTGTTGAAGGTCTGGTCAATTTCCCCCGATCATATGACGTCGACCCCTCGGGTTTCTTATCTGGCGATGCTATCAGGACCTCGTTCGGAGAGATGAAGGCATACACGATGCTTTGAAACAGGAGGCCGTAAAATTACCCGCCCTTGAACTCACAGAGGTACCGTGACCCCTTCGTCCATTGGACGCGCTCTTGACATCGAGAACACTTATAGCGGCAATTATGCGACCTCGAGTTACTTCTCAATGGTGGATTTAGCCCACTAGAGGGATTCATGAACAAGGGGGACTACGAAAGGTCGGACTGGTTCCGAAGAATAACTCCTCTTAGCTAAAGCATCGGTACAGCGTTGTCGAGAATCTGCGCCTTGCGGATGGCACACTGTTCCCTATCCCCATCACGCTGGACGTCTCTCAAGAAGAGATTGATACCCTTGGACTGAAGGCCGGCGTGCGCCTCGCCCTGCTCGACCCGCGAGACGACCAATCACTGGCTGTCCTCACGATTGAGGATATCTATACCTTTGATAAGGTCAAGGAAGCTACCAACGTCTTTGGAGCGGATGATATCGCCCACCCCGCGGTCGCTTACCTCCACAAGAGAGTAAAACAGTTCTACGTCGGCGGAAAAGTGCAAGCGATCCAATTCCCCACGCACTTCGACTATGTCGCTCTCAGATGTAGGGATCCCCAATCTTCCGACCCCCATAGGGAACTGACCATTCTCCTCGGACAGATACTCCCTCCGAGCTTCGCGCTCATTTCAAGAAACTTGCTTGGCGTAAGGTCGTCGCTTTCCAAACCCGGAACCCTATGCATCGTGCACACAGGGAGCTGACCGTCCGAGCCGCTCGCCAACGCCAAGCCAACATCCTCATCCACCCCGTTGTGGGGCTGACAAAACCAGGCGACGTCGATCATTACACTCGCGTTCGGGTGTACGAGGCCATCATGTCCAAGTACCCCAATGGTATGGGCCATTTGGCCCTCCTGCCACTTGCTATGCGCATGGCTGGTCCAAGAGAAGCCATTTGGCACGCGATCATCCGTAAGAACTATGGTGCGACCCACTTCATTGTCGGACGAGATCACGCCGGACCCGGAAAGAACTCTGCTGGAGAGGACTTTTACGGACCGTACGACGCTCAGGTGTTGGTATCGAAGCATGTGGAAGAGTTGCGCATTGAGGTGGTTCCGTTCCAACAAATGAGTTATGTCCCGTCAACGGACGAATACCAACCCTCGGACGAGGTGCCCAAGGATATCCAGACTTTGGACATTTCCGGAACGGAGTTGAGGAGGAGGTTAAAAACCGGTGCTCCGATCCCTGACTGGTTCAGTTATGAGTGAGTTTAGAGAAGCTTTGAAAGGCTGTGTGTCGATCTCATCTGATCCCCTTGTTCTAGAGCCGTCGTGAGAACCCTGCGAGAAAGCTATCCGTCTCGATCGAAGCAAGGCTTCGTTCTCTTCCTCACTGGTCTGTACAATGCCGGTCAGGACACGATCGCCAGGGCCTTGCAAGTTACTCTGAACGAACAGGGTGGGCGATCGGTCACCCTCGTGCTCGACAACGGTGAGAGTGGGTCCGTCCTGGGAGTTTTTGATGTAGAAAATTTACCTTTTCTAAATTTGAAGATCTGAAAGGCGCGACCCAAGTGGCCAAAGATCTCGGCAGCATCGCGTTCTTCACCTCTGAGCTGGCCCGTGCCGGCGCCGCAGTCATCGTCACCTCCTTAACGCCCAAAAGGGAAGATCAGAATCAGTTCCTACAAACGGTGCTCCATGGGGCAGGAACGGGTGCCAATGTTTTCCACGTTCATGTCGCCACTCCGATGGAGCATGCCGAGGCGACCGACCGTAGGCAGGTGTACGCCCGGGCGAGAAAGGGAGAGTTGAATGGGTTGCCCGGGGTCGGCGTGGGGTATGAAACTCCAGAAAAGCCGAACTTGTTGGTTGATGTCACCGCCCAGGGAATCCCAGAAATTGTGCATAGTAAGTTCTCCACCCGCCTACTGATTGGTTACCTGGCGTTCGTTGTTGCTGATCTATTGTCTCTCCACGCCGTCAGGTGTTGTTTTGTTACTGGAAGCGACCTCTCTTGTATGAACTATTTGTTGTATATACAGTATACTTAGATATAACGATGCTATTCCAGTGGAATTACTGCGCCGAGGTGATTTGGGCGCCTCCCGTTGCGGAGGCTGAGCATGTCAAAAACACCGCCGCGTCGTCAACTGGGTTTATTATAAGTAGCCTGGAACATGTCACCGCCCCTCTTTCATCCTCTCCCCTTGTACCTCAACGGGGTCCCGCCCCTCAACTCCAATCCGTTTCTCTAACGACACATCACTTTACGCCCACCTCATGAAAACACTCCTCCCACTGGCAATAGTCCCACTCCTCTTGTCCTGTTTGGATTTGGTGGGCGCCGTACGACTTGAAATCCACGGAAGATCTCCTCGATGGGAAAACAACGCCATTGCGGTCGCCCAGAAGAGGGGGGTTACCGTCGAGAAGAGATCCAACATCCACGTTGACAATGGATCCGGCATTCTTACAAACTCGGACGACATCACTTATTATTCCTCTCTCACTTTGGGCGGGAAGAAGTTCGATGTGTTAATCGATACTGGTCAGTCTCTCTTCACGCCTCTCAACTCCGCCCGCTTTCCGTTGTCGCTGACCTTGCTGTCGTCCGGTTGTAGGAAGGTGAATCCTGCAAACCCCCCTGAGCATTGAATACGTATTGATCATTTGGTTCCGATCATCAGCACAGACCTGTGGGTTGGCGGCAATGTCCCTGGCGCGAAATCCTCTGGAAAGAACGCCAAGATCCACTACGCAGTCGGATCTGCCGAAGGTCCTATCCAGTTTGCAAAACTCGAATACCTTGGGTTCAGTGTGCCAGATCAAGCCTTCAGTGAGTTCCCTGCCACCCGGATCGACCCCACCTAACTGATCACCACATTTTCAAATAGTCTCTGCAACCGGCAAAAGCGATGGAACGGGTCTGATAGGCTTAGGTCCCAACCGAGGTTCCAATATCAGGGAAGTCCTCAAGTCTGCGGCAGGAAATGCAGTCCTGGACCGTATCTTCCTCTCCAACACTTCTACGCCCAATTATATCACCACTCTGCTTGGGCGGTCAGACGACCCTACGGATCTCTACCCTGGAGATATTACCATTGGTGAACTCATCCCTGGCTTCGAGAACATCACGCAGATGCCAAAGCTTCCCGTCACTGAGGTCTCTCTCCGGGAAAAGGGTGACCAGCATTGGCAAGTCCTCTTGGACAAGGATGGTATCACCGGTCCGGACGGCAAAGTGATCAACGCCACCTCAATTGTCGATGGAGGGAATCGCTTGAACGCGGTTTTGGACACTGGTTTCAGTTTGACACAGGTCCCCAGGCAGATGGCCGATACCATCTATGGAAGGATCCCCGGGGCGACGTTTGGTGCTGTTGGGCGCGGCGTTGGTGAAACCTGGAAGTTCCCGTGCGACGCCGAGGTCAACCTTACTTTTTCGATCGGCGGTGTTAAGTACCCGATTCATCCCTTGGATACGTCCCTGGACTGGAACGAAAACGGAACCAGCTTCTGCATCGGTTCGGTTAGTGCTCTCCTTTCCCCTTGCACGTGCGTAATGTAACTTTCTTCTCTGCAGTTCCAACCCAGGGTTATCGACAATGACAACTATGACATGATCTTGGGAATGTCTTTCCGTGAGTCAACCTCCCACTTTGTCTACCTGGCAACCAACTCAATTACGTTTCCCTCAGTCCGAAGTGCTTACATGCTCGTGAATTTTGGTGACTTCATCGATGGCAAGCAAGACAAGGTCGCCGATCCATACGTCCAACTCCTACCAACCACAGACGACCTTACCGAGGCCCACAACGACTTTGTTCAGGTCCGACTAAAGGGTATCGACTCGACTAAGGACCAATCTCTCTTGGACACTTTCACCCCTTCCGGACCACCGGACGTCGGGACGTCCAACAGCAGCGGCGGTTTCTCCAACTGGCTTTATAAGCATAAGACGATCCTTATTGCCGTTGGGGCGTCTCTCGGCGGACTCCTCTTGATCTCGATCGTCGCGTTGTGCTGCTGCAGGAGGAGAAGGAAGGCTGGTTTTAGGGAGAAGGGTGGAAAGAAGGGGCGCTTCATGCAGGGTGTTCCAGTCGGTGGCAAGGGGGGCTACAGACAAGTACATGACCATGTTCCTCCGGCCACTTACCTGCCTTCCTACTCGAAGGTATAAAGGTTTTCCGTGGGGTCACGTTCTGGTTTAAGCGATTGGCGGTTAGATACCAAAGAGGAAGCCATCGTAGAGGTTTTGTCGAAGACGAGGGGAAGTTACTCAAGGACACGCTTTCATTGGACCCATTCACAAATGTATCACACTACTTTTATTATTGCCTTGCGTTTTTGCTTTGCTGTTAATCCAATGCCGTTTAATACGACCACCGTACAATTGCTCCTGGCTCCGCCCTGATTATTACCTCCAACCTGCCACATGCCTCGGTAATGGAACAACGAGAATTCCCTGAATTGCCTGTTCGTCCTTTGGCATACCCATCGTCGTCCAACATGGGTGGCACAACGGACACGGGCTCTCGCCTAACCGCACATCACCGACGATGGACCAAACCGCGGGGACCCGAGAACAGCCCCGACAGAGGTCGAGTTGAGGAGGGGTGATTTGGAGAGTCAGTGGGTAACCCTCCTTGGGATCGGTTGGATGAAGCATCCTGAACGGGGATAAGCACTGGATCGCGGAGGCACCAGAGCTGATTTCTGACCTGATCTGATCGAACACGAGGAAGTGTTCGCAATTTCCTTGGTGGAGGAACCAATACGGTTTGTTTAGTTTAAGTGAGAGAGAGGAGAGCGGTGTGGAGCTGAGTGAGGTCGGAGACTTGACCAACGGATCGAGTTGGTCGAGAGATAGTTCCTCAAGTTGCTTTAGTAGCTTGCTATACCAAACGGAGGGTGAGTCCAAACTGGAAAACAGCCCGCGAAAACAGCATACATTGCATAATCCTGTTCTCCTCCGTCATCGCCATAAAGCACTCCTTCAATAAGTACGACAGCACCAGGGTTATTTTGAATGGTGTTCGGGTCATACCCAACCACCTCGTCATCCTCGCAAACCTCCTCTGGCATCTCATTTGATATGCATGGTATACAATTCACTAGATCGCCAAGACTTTGGGAAGACAACGCAGCATGTTGGGAGCTCCGGGCCACAGCGGTCAACCGGTATTGTAGTCGGTGAAACACCGTCACGGTCAACACGGCCTCGTTGTGCAAGGACACAGCAGCTGAATTCGAGGACGATGACCGTTTCTGATGGGAACACGGAACCAGCCTCAGCGGGAAAGAATGGCCAAACCGCAGTCGGGTGTGTTTATTTACATACGGGTTCTGTGAATGGATTGAGGTCCGTGAACCTCGGACCACGCAGAAACGCGGCGGAGTCCAGGAGGAATGGCCAAGATTTGAGTTTCACGGCGTCGAGTTTCCGTTGTAGAGCGGTAACCTCTGGGTGTTCGAATGCGGGTTCTGGCAGGTTCATCCGCCTGCGCTTGCGCTTTCCAGATGTATCTGCGGACTCGTGAATCGCATTTACGGTAAATTCGTGGTTCTTGAGAACGTGCGCCGCAAGGCGAGGGTCATTCAAGACATCTTCCAGAGAAGATTTCAGATCGTCCACACTGTGCTGGTCCTTGTGAATTCCAATTTGGCAGGGTTGGGGGGAAAGATAACGCACCTGCACTCTTGGATAATGTCGTTGTCCACCTCGCCGGTTTGTAATTGTTTCTGGTTACTTGTTGACTGCACGAAAGCGTCGATATCTATAAGGTTCGACTGAGGGCCAAATCTGGACTCGAAAGCGAGGATGCTGTTTGGGTTAGCCATCGCAATTGCCGGACGTGAATCGGATATAGCGGAGTGTCCAAGCTCCGTTCCCGATCGTTAAAGAAGGAGGATGAAATAGCCGACACAGAGCTCTCCCTCTCTCGTGTTCTCCTCCTACCTCCTTGGTCAGATAGTATGCTCTCTCGAGTTCGCCTCAACCGTGTCGTCTCTCGCTCTCAACCTTTGCGACCTTCAAATGCCAGCGGAATTTCGACCAGAGCGTCTTTGACAGCCAGCACACTTAGACTCTCTCGCTCGGCTCTCAGCCGGCCGACGTCCACTTCACGCTCCGCCCTCAGCTTGCCCGCATACACCAGGAACATGTCCGCCCACGCCGAATCTGCTGTTCGTCCGGCCCCAGATCAGGTCATTCAGGACATCGCTGACTACGTCCTCGGCTTCAAAATTACCTCGAGTCTCGCGTACGAGACCGCCAGGCTCTGTCTCATCGATACTATTGGATGTGGTCTCGAGGGTTTGAGGTTCCCCGAGTGTTCGAAACTCCTCGGACCAGTCGTCGAGGGAACCACCGTGCCAAACGGTGTGTCTCTTCGCCGTTTCTTATGGTCCGATGACGCTGATGCGGTCCTTTTACCTACGATCAAGGCACTCGAGTCCCTGGAACTAATTACGAGCTCGACCCCATCAGGGGCGCGTTCAATATTGGGACGATGATCCGGTGGCTCGATTTTAACGACTGTTTCCTCGCCGCAGAATGGGGTCACCCGTCCGATAACTTGGGCGCCATCCTCGCCGTCGCTGATCACCTCGCCCGTCAGGGTCAAAAGCTCACCGTCCACGACATCCTCACGAGCATGATCCAAGCTCATGAGATCCAAGGGTGCCTCGCCCTCCTCAACTCCTTCAACCGCGTCGGTCTCGATCATGTCGTCCTTGTCAAGGTCGCCAGTACCGCCGTTGTCTCCAAGCTCTTGGGTCTCAACCGTGACCAAACCATCGACGCCATCTCCCAAGCTTGGGCCGATGGCCAGTCTTTGCGCACATACCGTCACGCTCCCAACACCATGTCCAGGAAGTCCTGGGCTGCCGGTGACGCTTGCGCTCGTGCCGTGAACATCGCCCTCCTCGTTAAGAAGGGTGAGACTGGCATGCCTTCAGTCTTGACCGCCAAGACCTGGGGCTTCTATGATGTCCTCTTCAAGGGCAAGCCATTCGAGTTCCAACGCCCCTACGGATCTTACATCATGGAGAACGTTCTCTTCAAGATCTCTTTCCCCGCAGAGTTCCACGCCCAGACCGCCGTCGAGATTGCTCACACTTTCCACGACAAGTTAAAGGCTCTTGGAAAGACTTCCGATGACATCAAGAGCGTCGGGATCAGGACGCAGGAGGCCGCCATGAGGATTATTAACAAGAAGGGTCCTCTTGCCAACTTCGCTGACCGAGAGTGGGTGTATTTGCATGAGATTCGTGGGCACTTGTTAATATGTTTTGCGCACGCAGTCATGATATCAACTACATGGTCGCCTATCCTCTCATTTTCGGAGAGTTGACCTCTCAATCCTAGTACATACCCCTTCCACCCCTCCTTCTCTACCGATCGCTGACCCTTGTGTAGCACCGATGCCGCTGCCGCCGACCCTCGAATCGACGCTCTCCGTGCAAAGATCACTTGCGTCCAGGATGACACCTTCTCCACTGAGTACCATGATCCCGAGAGAAGGTCCATCGGAAACGCCATCACCATCGAGTTGAATGACGGTACCGTCCTCGACGAGATCTCGGTTGAATACCCCGTCGGACACAAGAGGAGGAGGGCCGAGGGCACTCCTCTCTTAATGGCAAAATTCAAGAAGTAAGATTTACTCTTGTTCGTAACACCGCGTCATCGATCCTTACGCGTTTGTGAATAGCCACATCAAGCCCCACTTCGACGAGGCCACTCAGAAGAGGATTCTCGACACCGTCGAGAACCCTGCCGAGCTTTACAAGCTCCCCGTCGAAAGGTTCACAGACTTATTCACTAAACCTTAAAGTGTGGTGATGGATTTTTGGGGGGCCATCGAACGTTTCGAGTGTATGGCATTTGTGTCAGATCTTCGGCTGTCGTTGACCACAAACCAGGACTTGTGACAATTTTAGTCAACTTCCGGGGTCCGTTCGAATTGTTGAAAGTCCCTGTGTACCCCGCTGTTCTTCTTAGCCCCAGCGAGCTGTCCTCCAACTGATCAGTGAATATTGAATGTCATTCTAACTTTTTTCCACTTTTTCTCACCAAAAAAAAATAAAACAAAGTAGAATAAGTGCAGAATAAGCAGTCAATTGAGTGACTTTCCGTGGGTTTTTAGAACAGTTTGTAGTTTCTATAAGGGTGCCACTAGCCAAGGTTCATTGGTGTAATTTTGGGCTGCTTTCAAGTCTGGAATGCTGTAGACAAGGATCAGCAAACTTGTCCAAATCGGATCTGACCAGACGGAAGTCCCCGGACCGGGCGGGGGGCGGATATCGCCAGATATCATCCTGACCACTCCATGTGCACCATATAATCTCTGGTGCCCGGTAGGATGCGAGACATGTCACCCGTGCGCCACCGTGCACAATCCCCTAAGTCACAAACCACACACAATGTCCAGCGAAACCAGTCATACCAACGTCTGCCAGTGCCACTGCTGCCCCGCAACAGCGGCAATCATTTCCTACGCTGTCGAGATGGGAAAAAGGGCTAGTTAGTTAGGTATATGCTTGAGGACCTGTAGTTAGGTGTAGAGTGAGTTGACAACAAATATAAGTGTGTGTTACTCTCAAGCCAAGTTAGTATGATCCAACTTATGCAAGTGAGTTCGTGAAGATTCTCTGAGCGGATCAGATCTTCAGGGGTCTTCAGAGGTAAGCCAAATAGATCACTGCACTCTTAGGGGATGATGGGGATAGGTAGTTCAGAAAGTACCCTTGAGGGTTGATGCAGAGGCTGGAATTACTGACACTGATCCTGGAGAGTGTAACTGACACTAGACACTGGCACTGAGATACTGACACTGATACTGATAGAGGATACTGACACTGACACTGAGATACTGGCACTGACACTGACACTGAGTTTAAGATGTGAATAGGATCTGATTACTGTTCCAGAATCCACTCAAGCTTAGAGATAGAGATGGCTAGGTACTCCCTAACAACAGACTGGTTCTGGTACTCCCAGAGGATGTATCCTCTGCTGAAGGGTGACTACCTTGCAGAGAGGGGGCTTCCTTGCAGAAAGGGGGGCTCCCTCCTCTAGGCCTGAGGGGGATCTGGTTTATATACTAATTTACATGGGGCTGTGCTACTAGTTCTATGACATCTCATGGAGTCAGATGAGTCATTTCCCATCTTCATGAAACCTTCCATTGGGTTCCATCCCTTTCCACAATGTTCTCTTTCCTCCCATGCCATTCTTGATGACTCATTCAGAGTCACCTCTTGCTCCCTATCCTTCCTTGTCCTTCCCTGGCCTTCCTCCATGTTCTCTAGCTTTCCCTGACTGTTTCATGACTCTCCCAGAGTCATATCTTCTTCCCTCTCTCTTTGTCTCTCTTCTCTCACCCCTTTCTTCCTTGCCTTACTCTCTCTGGGTTCTGTCACAGATATTCCCTCCTTATGCTTAATTTATCAACAAAAACTACCCATCCCAAACCCATGTGCGACAATGCTGTTGCACATGCAATGGACCAAGAACTTCGCTCCATCAGCAAAACGTCCATCAACTTATCTTAGCCGACTTTCCCATCTGCCAAAACAAGTGGATTCCCCACTGTAAATGGCGGATCAACTTATTAAAGTTGGGGACATAACTTATAGAAGCTAGAAAAAAGTTGGAATATCACAGAAAAGGTGGAAATAAGTGGGAAAAGCAAGAAAAAAAGTATTTTCTCTAGTTGCTGATGTCCAATAGGAGCTACGTTGAAGTAAAAAAAGAATTGGAGTGCCAGGCAATTCTCACTGCAGAATATCGGTGCGTCCACCTTGACACATATCTCTCGGTCGCGAGATTAAGTAACCTCATTTCAGCCGTTCCTACTTTGCCATCATTGAGCTCCATCCTCGGCGCCGGTGTCGGGTTTGGGATTGGTAGTGGGTACCTTGTTCAGGGCCACCTATCCTTGGATTCGATTGTTGGGCACGTATGCTTTCACAATCAGGCTGGTTGGGAGATCGCAAACTTGATC
>Ga0307515_10019827_pt1 | contig 12059 bp, 11 predicted proteins | sample 17_EM_MG_FD_194513 | JGI IMG/M metagenome (GOLD analysis project Ga0307515, IMG submission 194513) | Populus trichocarpa ectomycorrhiza microbial communities from riparian zone in the Pacific Northwest, United States - 17_EM | ecosystem: Host-associated > Plants > Roots > Unclassified | place...
CGCGCCTCCATCCTGGGCGACGATGTGTTGGACAACACGCCGGAGTATTGGGACCCGGTCTGGCAGCCTGACAGGCCGTCAGCACACATCCTCGTGACGCTCAACGCGCAGGCCGGACCCGATGGTGCTCCGGTGCCTCAACTTGCGAGCGTGACCGACGAGATACTCAACAAGGTGACCGCGTTGAACGCTGCAACGCCGGGTGCGATTGCAGTGCTGGAAGGGCATCGCGGCCGATCGAGCCGTTGGCAAGAATTGTCTGCCGTGATGAGCGGGAACCTACCGACGCCAGTCGAACACTTTGGCTTCATCGATGCGATCGGCGACCCCATCTTTTCCGGGCAGTATCCGGAAGGCGCTGAGCAAGGCTTGGCCGTGGGCCAAGGCGCTGTCGATGGGTTGGGCAATTGGCGGCCGCTGGCAACCGGTGAATTCCTGCTCGGCTGGGCGGATGAAGCGCAAGAAGTCGCGGGCGCGGCCATGCCCTCGGACTTCAGCCGCAACGGCACCTTCTTCAGCTACCGAAAGTTGCACCAACACGTCGACGCCTTCGAGCAGTGGGTGGCGAGCACCTCGCAGCAGTTGGCTGCCGCCTGGAACTTCGACAGCCTGGTCGATGCGAAAGAAACGCTGCTGGCCAAGATGGCTGGACGGTGGATTGATGGGGTGCCGCTGATCGCTGCCCCGGACATCGCCGCATGGAAGGCGTTCAATCAACGCTTTGCCGTGGGCTCAGTGCAGCGTGACCGTGCCTTGGTCGACTTTCGCTACAACGCTGACCCGCGCGGCACCCGTTGCCCGGTGACCTCACACATGCGGCGCATGAATACGCGCGACGGACTGGATCCGCGCGCAACGGCCGAGCCCAAGGAGCGCATGGGCAGCGCGCTGAACAACCGCCGCCGCGTCCTCCGCCGCGGCTTGCCCTATGGGTCACGCGATGCCCAAGATGGCGAGCATGGCATCGTCATGCTCTGCCACTGCGCGTCGCTCAGCCGGCAATTCGAATTTGTGCAGCAGCAGTGGCTGAATTTCGGCCTCGACTTCAACGCGGGGAACGACAGCTGCCCCTTGGTCGGCAACCACCCGGACGGGGCTCGCTTTGTCATCGCTGTCGATCCTGCGAGCGGCCACGCCCCCTTTGTCGCCAACGCTCTTCCCCAATTCGTTTCGACTCGCGGGGGAGACTACTTCTTCACACCCAGCATGACGGCGCTGCGCATGATCGGCACGGGCTTGATTGATCCAACATGATGTTGAGGTTCGCAGTTCTCGGGGCGGATAGAAAGTGCGGAGTACCCGTCAGTGCGGATGCAATTCCGGTGGCCTGAATCTTGAGAAGCGCCCGGCGAAGCATTGCTCCAGTCGACCGTCGAGCAACTCAGCCCTTGTCTCCCGCTGAACAATCCAGCAGGTAGGCGTCCGCACGATCGATCCGATCGCGATCACCAGGCAAATCAGCCGGTGTCGTCGGATGCAATGCTTGCTGCACTGCACGCGACCCAGTCAAGCGGCAGCACTCAGCGGCGGTGGCCGCGATCATTTGATCGGGACGTTACGACTTTGCGCCAGATGCAGATTCGCTCGGTTTCAAGCATAGCTGCCGGCGGGTGTGGGCTTGCAACGTGCGATCACCAGCGACGTTGTGAACTCCCCATTGACCATCATCAAGTCCGTGTTTGGGTCGTGTTTCGCGCTTCCCCCGGAGGCCACTATTCCGCTTGTGATCTCGGCAATCAGGTCCGGGTGCCGTCGGCGCAGTGCGCGATTGATCTCAAGGTACGCATAGTCTCGACTTGGCGTGAAGCCTATGAGGCTATACGCCCTGAGCAGGCTGCCGAAGGGATTCCGGTAAGCGGAGCTCGATGGCACCCCATCCTCCTCATCGATGAGCAACCCCGAGAGCGCACCACTCCTGTCAAGCAACTGCCTGAGTAGTTCCAGCATCTGGTCCTCGTCAACATGCACCGAGGGGCCGCGATGACCGCCTGCACCTTGTCGAAACGATCAACGGGAACGATCGCCTCGAAGGCTCCGTCCTTGCGAATCCAGTCGCTCGGCTCGTTCCTCCGGTGCGCCACCTTCAGCTTGAAAGACGTCCGGTTGTAGACGTTGTTGCCGATGTACTTCTCATTGGTCAGGATCTGGTGGACCGTGCCGCGGCTCCATGGCCGGCCGAAGTCCGAGGGGATCTGCTGACGATTCAGCGCTGACGCGATGACGCGCTCGGGCATGCCGTCGTCGAGGAAGAGCTTGTATATGCGGACGACTTGCATGCCGTTCCGCTGCGCGTATTCGGCAATCGCCAGCGACTGGTTCTCGGTCGAATAGCGCTGGTGTTCGGTGGACATGCGCATGTACTGCGCAACGGGCACCGGGCCCTGCTCAGCAGCCTTACCGTTGTTGAAGCGATCTTTGCCCACCATGTCCGCACCGGCACAAGACAGAACGATGAACGGATGGTCTCGCCTATTCGTGACAGTTTGATGAGGTGGAATCGCGACTGGCTTGCGCATGCCGACCAGGCGAATCGGCGCCGAAAACAACAAGCGTGACGCGGCCGGCGGCAGTGAGGGAATGAGTCGTGGCGAGCGCTGATCGTCGCGATGGACGCAAGATAAGGCTCGTCCGCTAGACCACCGTTAGCGGGTCACGGCGTGTCGATGCGCTCGTAGCGCCGCCCGGTCTCGACACTGGCGGGCGCCGCCATCGAGCGGGATCGGACGTCCGCATGCGGCTTCACGCTATCGTTCTGCGGCCAGACGGCCCGACGGTGCGCGCGCCGACCCTGCGTGTTTGCGCCCTTGACAGCCAGGCGGGACTTCGCCTCCTGATCCCCGGCATTCGCGAAGGTCACGTTGTCGTTCGCCTGAGGGTCATAGAAGCCGATGTAGCCACCCGGATTGACGCCAAACGAAGCCAGTGTCTGGCCGTTCGTCTTTGTGCCGAGAAAATCGTTGCGGCTGCCCGGTTCGGAGCCGGGCGTGAAGTACAGCGGCAGCACGAAGTTCGACACGTCGATGCCGTCGATTTGGTAGTGCTCCCCCTGCACCGCGTCCGACATCTCGTACCAATGGAAGACAGTGCGGTCTTCCTGCGGGTGCGGGCCGGCCACCAGCAGATTGGCAAGCGGGTCGGCGACGAGTTCAAGCGCCTCGTGCGAGAGCGTCACGCTCCACGACTCGTTCAACTTCGCGATCAAATCGGTGAAGATGAAGCCGAACGGCAGGCCGCGGGCATTGGCATCGTGATAGCCGAGCGCATTGGGAATGTCGACCTTGTCCCACAGGTAGAGCACCGCGTCGCCGCGCATCTCCGGCAGGTCGACCTTGTCGGGCTTGCTCTTTCCGGTGTTGCCTTCGAGCCGCAGGGTGGCGCCCAGGCTCCAATAGGGCTCGAAGTCTTCTCGGATCTGCCGATTGATCGCGCGGATGACGGGGTGCAGGGCCGCGTCGGTGATGGTGGCTGACATGTTGACGGCAGTGATGATCATGAGTGGCTCCTTGGCTCACACGGGAATGCCTCGCGACCAGACGGCGTCTTGAAGCGGGAGCCCAGTGTGCGCGCCCTGCGCTGCCTTGAGATCACCAACCTGGAGGATGCTTCTCGAGGCAACAATCAGTCATCTCCGCCAGTTGTCACGCAGGCTCGACCCGACCCGGAACCTCTTCTCGCCGACTGGGTCGCTGCAAAGCTGCTGTTCGTGCACAACCTCAGCCACACCTGGCTAGCTCCCCCGGCCGCCCGTCCGGGTGCTCTCTGGCTCGACACTTTTTGGAGATGCACCACTGGCCCCGGATGCGGGAGACTGTGGGCCGGACGCCCGCTTGGCCGGGGTCGTTGCCGCGGCTTTCTCGAAGACCAAGCGACGCGGCCTGTCCGACATGGCTGCTGCAGCCGCAGGCGATTCTTCTTTTTCACTGCGCACATCGTATTTAGCACTCGACTTCGCCTTCTTGGCCATCGCCCTTTTTGCTGGGGCTGCCGCAGCGGTCGGTGGTGAACCAACGGTCGAGCCGGGCGGGCCAACGGGGCGCTCCGGCGGTAGCGATGGAGCGTCCTGCGCAAGGCATTTCGCCACCACGAGCATTGAGAGGATTGCGGCCGCAGTGGCGCCGGCTACGCGGGCCAGCCTGATCGAATCGAAGAGCCTAGTGAGCATGGCCTTCTCTCCCGTAGTGAGTGATTCGTTCATGGACGATGCCGATGATCTTGTAGGCAAGCAGCAGGACGCCCATGGTGACGGGGTCGACGTGATAGCCGGCATAGCGCGCCACCAGCGACAGCATAGTCACGCTCGCAACCAGCAACGCGATGACACCGGCCGCCGCCCGAAGAGGGCTGGCCAGCGCCAATGCGGCCTCGAGCAACACAAAGAACACAAAGCCCGCGAGGTAGTTCAACCATTCGGGGGCGGGCCAATAGTAGCGATCGGCCAGCAATGCTTCGATGTAGTTCGCCTGCAGGACCGTGCCAGGCAGGTTTCCAATTTCACTGGTGTCGTGGCGGTCGATGGATCGACCGGTTTCGCCAACGATCGCGATGCGACCATTCAGGTAGCTCGGGTCCGCGTCCGAGCGATTCACACGCGTGCACGACTCAGCGAATTCTTCGGCGGTGAGTTTGTCGGTGCACAAAAAGTCGGACGCCTGCAAGGTCGTGAAGAGGGGCGCTGCGATCATGTTCATGTACGGGTTGTCGCGGGCAGCCTTCAGCCCCTCGAGCCGTGGAGACCTGGCAAAGAGCTTGGGCTCCCGTGTCAGTGCGCCCTCGACTGCCAGGCTGTTCCTCCATCCTTCGACGTCGGCTTCGCGCACCGTCCAACCCAGCGGAATTCGGCGCGGGTCCTCATCGAGATTGACCAGTCCATGCCGCAGCGCCGGGGATGGTTCGAACGCAAGGGGCTTCACGATCGCTGGCCGCGAACCGGGGGTCGCAGATGGCGGTTGCCGATCGTCCACCTGCAGCCCTGTGACGATGGTGCGACCGGTGCTGATCTGGGCAATTGCAGCGCGCAGCTCCTCGGTGGGTGCATCGAGGGTGCAAGCTTCCTCGGTGAAGTGCTTGTCAATGACGATGCTTGCCGGATTGCGTGCCGCAATGGCCGGAAGCAGCTTGGCCAAGTAATGACGCTGCTGGCACACATTGCTGGCCAACCCCCGTGCTGTCGGGTCTGTCTCAGGGTTGAAATGCACGATTACCGTGAACCGCGGTACCAAGGCGACGGGCCAAGTCGACAACTCTAACGAGTAGAGCTCCCGCAGCCCAAAAAGCGAGCGCAGCGCTGGCCCGTTGGCTTCATGGCCGGCGATCGCGTGATGTGCACCATGCTCCAGCACGTAGGTGACCACACATGCCAGCAGGAACCGGGTGACGCTCCCGGCGATGGTCATGCGGTCAAATGGCGGCTTCGCATTCGTCGAGGCTGGGATAGGCACCTGACCAGCGGTCGTCACGACTGGGTCTGGGCGCACCGAACCCTGGCGTTCGGTGTCTTGACCGGCGGGCGTCTCGTTCGACATGATTGCAAGAGGTTAGCTGCTGCGTCGCGCCACGCCATCCCCTCGATTGCTACTTCGGTTCTCCGGGCACGACTCCTCTCCGGTCAGAGGTTGAGGCGACTACCGCGCCAGAGCGGTCTTGATCGGGAGCTGACGCTGACGAATGCGGGCCGAGACGGCCCGGCCACTGCGCACGCGCATCAGCCTCGCACTGATTACGATGCTGCCGTCCTTGCGACAAAAGAACACGCGCCGACCCGCTCGCCACCAAGGTACGCCTAGTGACGGCGGAAGCATCAGTCGGCCGTCGAACCCGAGTCGCACTGAGAACACCTGCTTGACCTTGGTCTTGGTGCGCTTCATCGATCCTCCAGATGGCTGCACTCCACAAGCTGCCGTCGATTGGTTCGATCGACCGCCTCGCCACAGACCTGGGCCGTCGCATGCGCGTCCGATCTGCGAAGGCTGTCTTGTCGTTCCCGCAGATGCGCCGGCGTTAGCCAGTCCAATCCGTGCGGCAGTAACCCCAGTCTGTCGAGCTTCTTCAGCCTGCGGACGCCCGTCCGATCGCCCTGACAGGTGACCTGCACTTCACGCGTGTAAAGCGCCGCAAGCACAGCGCGGCCATTGCGCAGAAGCACACGCTCCCATTCGGTGAGCGCCGATTGAGGCCCCGTCCCGATATGGCAAGGTTCGACAGCGCTCAGTTTTCGCGCACAACTCATGCAGTAGCTCATCAGCCCGACACCCTTTCGGTCGCGGCCGGCATTGAGTTGATCTGCCGGACCGATCAACGGTGCCGAACAGTGCGGGCAAGCGTTCTCCAGCAGACAGTCGTGCACCGGGCACCAGCGCCAAGCGACGAACCGCCAATGCAAAGGAAAGTACGGGGTTGGCTGCGCGCTCAAGCAACACGGACAGAACCGATACCTCGCTCGACCCCGCTCGACGTTGAGAAATCGTCCGCCATCACGTACCAAAGAGCGCAGTGCAGAAAATATCGCGAGCGGCAAGTCAAACGATCTTTTGTCCTGCCCGCAGATGGCCAGGAGTTCACGGACCTTCCGTCGCCGCAAACGCAGATCCACATCACAGTTTCTGGTATCGATTTCCAGGTAGCTCGACAACTCGGAGAGCGAAACCCCCTGAGAGAGCGCGAGTCGTCCCAGCCAAGAGCTCACCGATTCGAAGGGAAGAACAAGAGGGACGCCCGCGAGGCGACGGACCATCATGACTCCAACCCCTGAAAGAGCGATAGCTGCCCGCGTGGCACCCCTCCCCGGCCATCTGGCCTTGCCTTCGCCGGGTGCGTGATGAGCTCAATCAAATTGGCCGCTGCGGACCGATCGGCGTCCGTGACTCCAACCTTCGTCAGATGTACCAAGCCCGGCACGTGAACTTCTCTTGCCCAATCGAGGCGTCGCTCCGGATCATCGAAGTGCTGCAGCCGGGCAACGCCGCTCTCGATCAGTTCGGCCATTAACGAGATGGGCATCAGCCGAGCGTTGAAAGACGCCAGCGTGGCGGTCGATGGCCGCACCACGCCGAACGCATGCACGACCCTGAACGCACCGTCCACGGACAATTGACCGAGCCACGCAGGAAGCGGCGACGGTGTTGCCATCGCAGCATCGGCGCCTTGTCGCAAACGGCGCTGGACCCACTCGCACCAGAGGGACACGTACGGATGCAGCGCAGGCGCTTTTCCACTGGCGATGAGCAGCCGTCCACACTTGCAGACGTCCACGGTCGGCCGATCCCATTCGAGGCGGCGTTCGCAGCGAAGACAACGGTCGACCAACAGCGTCGAATGGCGTACGCAGGCACATACGCATGCGACGTCCCACGTCGACTGGCAATATCCGTCCTCGTGAACGCACGCCGGGCACAGCTGAACCCAGCGCTCGCGCGCAAGCATGCTCGGCCGCAATGTGTGCCCGAGCAAGCGGCACACGACCATGCCGCCTTCCGTCCGACGCTCCAGGCACCGGTACTGCAGCCATCGTGGATCAGCACCGGTGGCCCACGCCAGCGTGCGCAGATACTGCTGACCCATGCCTGTGGTCTTTCGCAACCCGAGCCACGTGCGAGCGCGGCCGAAGGTCAGGCAATTGCTGGCCAATGTACGGAGGACGAAGCTCATGCCTGCCTCGTCCTCCTCGGCGCTGACGGTCGCCGGCAGGGGCGCGGGGTTAGGCGACATACGGATTGGCCCGCTCACAGTGAACACCGAACAGGCGCTCAAAGGCCAGCCTCATGGTGGCCACATCGAGTTGCTGCTGCCCGGCGTCGACGGTGATCAGGACGGCTTCTGTGACGAGACGCTTGAAGTGGCGGGGATTGCCGCCTGTGGCGGCATGCGTCATGTCCACCGGCCCGGGTTTGTCCAAGAAGGACAGATCGAAGGCCTTCGACTGCTTGCAGAAGGTCCTCACGAAGGCATGCCACATCGCGCCCTTGGCGAAATCCGCCAGCCTCACGTGCGCTGCAACCCGACTGTCCAACGCCGGATCAACGGTCTTCAAGGACTTCAGTGACCCATCGGAGATGATCACCAATCCAACCTGGGCTTCGTCCATCATCTCCCTGAGCAGATCGGTTGCGCCAGTCTCCTTGCCCTCGCGATCTCGGTGGCGGGCCTGGGTGGCGAGGTTCTGTCCCTCATCGATGAAGACCAGCCTCGTCCCCTTCTGTCGCAACACGTCGAAGGCGAGAGAGCGCTTCGCATACACCGTCTGCTGCGTGACTTGAGCGAACGGATACTTCAAACCGCGCAGCAATGCACCTACAACCTGGCCAGCCGTCGGCCGGTGTTGCAAGCGAATTCGCAAGGCCCCGAGACCAAGTTCGAACAAGCTGGTCTGCGGCAGGGAGCGCTGGAAGTACTGCACGACAGATGTCTTGCCCGTGCCCGTCTCGCCCGAGATCACTCCACCTTGAGCAGTCGATAGTTCCCGGGACAGCTGGAAGATTCGATCACACGTCATCAGGGCATCCTTGAATAGAGGGTGCTTCACGTAGATCCTGTCGACCTCCTTGGCAACTTGCAGCGCCGCAAGTGAATAGGTGAACAGACGCCGCTGCTGAATCTGCTGCTCAGCCTCGTCGGGAAAGTCATCGTCGTCTGGCGATTCGATCGGGGGTTTGGTGTGCTTGCTCATGTTCATGCCATTTCGAATGTTTCGAATTCCGGGGGTTCGGCTGCAACCGCCTCGACCACCTCGGCGTCAGCCACGATTGCGCGCGCCACCCGCGGCAAATCAGGCGTCAGGTCTGAACCCAGAACTCGCGCCGACGTCACGCCCGAGAACCGGGCGGCTGTCAGCGCATCGGCGCGGTTCTTGCGTGACGTGGCTTCCAGCCAGTGGTCGTGAAGACGCATCCGCGAGGCGAGCAGCGTCTCTTGAGAGTCTTTGAGCTTCAGCTCTGCACGGGCGAACTTGCGAATGAGCCGATGCTGGTTCCAACTCAGGCCCGTCGTGTACTCCGGCCAGCGGGATGGCGAGATGACCCACGATTCGTCGCGAGGGTCTTGCACGTAGATGCACGACATGTCGTCCGGGTCCCACTTCACAAGGGCTTTGACGGTTTCGCCATGGCGTTTGTGCGTGGGGAGCAGTTCACCGCTGCCGTAGCTCAGACCGTGCAGTTCGACACCGCCGGGGTTGACGGAGAGGAACTTTGACATCCCCGAAATCAAGCGGAACTGGTCCCAGCTGTGCGGATAGTGCGCCGGCGGACAGCGCTCCAGCCCCTCAGCAAACAAGTCGTATGGACGTGCCAGTTTGCGCTCGTTGACTTGGAATGGATGCACGTCCGCCATGAACATGACCAAGCCGTTGACCAGATCCGAGAACGAAATGGCAGCGTCCTTGGCAGGATCGATGTTCATCACGTTGGCAACCCGCTTGTGGATGCGGCCACGCATCAGAGTCAGCGTATTCAGCGTGCCGAAGAAGCGCTCAACGTGGGGCTTCAGCCACGGGGTTCTAACCCGGCAGTACATGAGATTGCAACCCAAGTCCCAGCTCATCGACTTGAATGACTTGGCATGGAACTCCAGGCCATTGTCGAGAACCAGTTCGTCACCAAGGCCACTTGCAAGCCAAGGGTTTTCCAAGTTCAAGCCCTTGACCAGGCTGTCCTTCGGCATCACTGCATTGCGAATCACGCCGGAGATGCTTGTCAGACCCGGCCCGTAAAAGCTGACGTAGAAGCCCAGAACATAGGATGAGTACGCGTCGATCATCACAGTCAACATCGGTCGCCCAAGCGGCAAGCCGGTGCGCTCACACATCACTACCCAGTTCAGCGGCGTATGGTCGACCTCCACTCTCTCCATTGGATAGGATGCGCCCGAACCACCGAACGTTGTGCGGCAGACCATGCGGGCTCGCGCCATACCCTCCCTGGCGGCGATGCGCTGATACAGGTCTGTCTCCTGCACGCGCCGGGCCAGGGTGGCGCGACTGACGGTCGCTTCCTCGGCCGCCAGGAGCTTCTTCGCAACCAGTTCTTTGGCCGCTACGCGGATGCGGTCCAGCGCATGTGCCATCGTGTGGCGTTCGCTGGTGAAGTACACCTCCCGTAAGACCCGAACCACGAGTTTCTCCATGGAGGGATGAAGTCGCCGCGGTGCCACCCGGCGGCGATTGCCGCTCAGCAGCGCGAGCGGGCTGTTGCCGCTCAACTGGTAGGCCCGTGCCCAAGTCATCACGGTAGACGCAGAGGGCCGACGCGCATCATTCGTTCGCATGGCCACTGACCGGACAACAGTCTCGACGCGTCGCCGCTCGCCACGGCGAATGTGCCCCTTCTCCAGAGCCTTGACATACGTCAGCCGGTACTCGATGACGCTCTTGTCAGCCTCGCTCAGGGAGGACAAGTCAATGTCCAGGCCTTCGTTCGGCGGGGGCGCGGCGCGCGTGTCCGCTACCCCAGGACTCAGGACCACGTGATACTTGCCGTCCCACACTCTCTTGAGGAGATCGGCCCGAGTGATGATCAGAGGGCGCCGGGTGACGCAATCCTCCAGCTGGTAGTCGCCCTCGGGGAGTTCCCGGACCAGCTCAAGCGTTCTCTGGCCAGAGCGCAGCGTCAAACCAGCTTGCAAACTTATCTGCATCATGGATCTCCTGTTGGGCGGGGACGAACACGATCGCGGCGTCATCGAGCATGAGGCGGCGACCAGTCGAAAGTTGTCTGAGTGCGATGAGATGGAACACGGTCTCGCGAGCGACGCGAGCCTGCTTGCGCAATGTCCCGATGGGTATGCCGTGCGGCTTTTGTGACACGGCACGGACTGCGCGATCGCAGTCCGCTTGCCCGAAGGCCGTCTTCGCGTATCGGAGAATTAGGGCTGCACGTGCATGCGCCCGCTCCCTCCGGATTGCGGTGTCGTCGGCGACCATGAATTCGTGGCCGCGGGCGCGCAGGTGTGCCGCGGCGTCGTCGAGCAGCGGCTTGTACTTCTCGACCTTGCTGAGTGGCTTGACCTCCACGACAACGCGTTCGCCGGTTGTCAGGGTCACCAGAAAGTCGGGCGTGTAAGTCCGCTCGCGCTCAAGTCGAAGCCGAAATGGCTGATGAACGATCGCGGTCACGAAGGGATTGAGCGCTGCCCTCAAGATGAAGTCGCGCTCGAGCGAGGACTCGGCCTCTATCGGTGCGGGCAGCACGCCGCGCAGATTGATGATCCTGACGGTTCGCGCAGGCGAACGCGTCACGACCTTGCGTGTTGATGGTTCCAATGGTTTCTCCAAGACGAGGTTGTCCACGTCGGCTGCCGAATAGGCGGCAGCCGTGCTTGACAAGTGGGCGTTCGCTGGGAGAAACTCAGATCGCCAAATCTGTTGGGAGTCTCTCTCACCAGCGACGCCGGTCACTCGAAAGGGTGCCGGCGTTTGTCATTTCATGGGCTTACTCCTTTGTTGGTGTTTGGGCATGGCTCCGAAGTACTACAGGCACCCACTGGGCGGCTGCTTCACGGCTTGTGCGGCGCCGCGATGCGCCGCACTGGCAGCAATGTCCTGGGTGGGATCGACGACGGATGCCGCGCCGGATTGACACGCTGTTGCACCGCTCCGTTGAGCCGCGAGCCAAACAGCGACATCACGAGCCAGACCGAATCGGCCGCGCCGGTTCTCCAGCTTGAAGAGTGGAATCGGGATGGTGCGTCGGGCGATTGCCTGTTGATAGGCCTTGAGGCTCGGGAAGCCAAGAGCGTCAATAAGTGCTCGCGTCGACAAGAGTACGCCGTAGCGCGACATCAGCGTCGCTTCGAGTTCGTCGGCGAGTGAGTCAGGGCCCTGTCGCATCGTTGGATTGCTTCTGTAGGTCTTGGTGGACATGCTATTGGCCATGCCACCGATCGTCGATTCCACTTGCACGACCTACCAGAGGGTTTTTTGTAGTACTTTCACGCGACTGCAACCCGCGATTTTCCTCATCTTTCCGTCATGGCGGGCCGTCAGAAGTGGACTTCCAACGCGAGGCAGCTAGACACCATGTCGCCGCGGCAGTTGCATCCGGATGTACGGCGTCTGCGCACCCTGTTCT
>Ga0307515_10019828_pt1 | contig 12059 bp, 5 predicted proteins | sample 17_EM_MG_FD_194513 | JGI IMG/M metagenome (GOLD analysis project Ga0307515, IMG submission 194513) | Populus trichocarpa ectomycorrhiza microbial communities from riparian zone in the Pacific Northwest, United States - 17_EM | ecosystem: Host-associated > Plants > Roots > Unclassified | place...
ATTATAGAACCCTACCGTAGGGGCCTTTATAGGAGAGCCCTGTGCTCTTATATATACCTTATATACAGCTTATATTAGCTACGCGTAGGTATATTACCTCCTTACGCCCTTAACCCTTATAATTAATCGCGTAACGTCTTATAGACTCCTTAAATACATATACTTTATAGCCACTGCCCCCGTCCTATAACATTTAGCAACTTCCTATAAGGGCTATATATAAGATCACTTAAATATATTACTTGCAATTACAACTTAAGGGCCTTAAAGGCCTAAAACTTTATAGGTAAGTAGCTATAGATTTAAATATATAATTTACTAATATATACTTAATTAAGTAAGTAATAGAGAAGGTAAAGGGGAAAAAGGCTAAAATAAGGGTAAAGAAGCTAAAATCGAAGCCTTAAAAGGTAATAGATAGAAAGGCGAAGGTCAATATACTAAATAGCACATAAGGGCAAATAATCAATTTAATTTGGTTAGGTGTAGTTGGCTTTTAAAGTAGTAGTAGTCAATTTAGTAAGGTAACCGAGTTCCGGGGTTACCGAGTTCCGGGGGTAGACTTTAGGTTATTAGGCTTAGAGGGTTAGGTCTATATTTTGTGCAAAATTCTAGGCTGGCGGCTCGATTAAAGTTTTTGTAGCAAGAGTTTAATAGAATTGTCGGTCATTTTAGCCTTATATCCACGATTAATTTTACGAAAGTTCTTCAAAGTAATCAGAGCGTAGAGAGTATAAAATCTCACCGTCAAACTAATGCATAATGTTTTACCCTAGGATATTCCTACTGAAGTAAATACAATCATCTCTCGGAATATCAGGCCGTCCTACTGCATGATGTCGATAACCGAGACGCGCTCGCTGTTTATATAAGTAGATGTATATCTAGTTCATAAAGCAAGTTATTTATTTACATGAAAAGTTGATAGAGCATGTTATATAAGCCTCTCATCAACTTTCATTAAGCTCGGACCTGTATCTTCTCAGCTATATCTAAAATTTATCGCGCCTAACTCCTACTCCAAACGAACTCAAGCTTCCATCTCTCCACTAGCGGCCGCTTTACCATCGTTCGGCCTTAGCAGTGGGCTTAGTTATGAATTCATGCTTATTTTGGCCAAATATTTATAATGTAAATATATATAATAAATATAGCTTAGGTAAGATCTATCGTTTCATTCTTATATAAGATTTATATAAAAGCCCTTAATAAACTCTTTTACGATACTTTTACAATATATGTTATATCTCGGTATTCGTACTCTTTAGTGTCTAGGTCTTCCACTTAAGCCTCTCGAATTCGCTGCTCCTAATCCGTAATTAATGCCTTGTATGTTCCTACGATTTACAGATGGTTATACCTAATTTTCCTATCGTCATCTAGTTGTAAGGGTGCTCTTAATAGTTTTTTATTACCTTATAGATCTACTCCCCTACTAAGTATATCTACTCTTGCGTTTTTACTCCCCTTAGCGTACTTCGATTTTAAAGTAATATTCTACTAATATTTCTACCTACTTAACTTATCTTCTATTTAGTTCTTTACTAGTTAGAAATCTTATAAAAATTTTATAATATATTTTAAGGATACATAGCTCTATTATTCCTTATAATAATAACCTTTATTCTTTAAGTATTACTACTATTACGGCTTAAACTAATGTTATATTACGAAAATACTAAGCTAAGGAGAAGGAAAAGAGGTATTCTAGGGCCGATAAAAATTAATATATATGCTAGCCGCTAAGGCGCTAGTAGTAAGCGAGCTAATTATAGGATTAGCGGAACATAGCAGTATTACGGTAGAATTTAGTAGGTAACGCGCCCTTGGTGCTATTATATTACCCCCCCTTTAAAAAGTCTACCCTTAAGCTTATTAGAAATAGAGCTAAATTAAACTATAAGATATAAGATAAGGGTAGCCACTAAAAGTCTTAGTAGGGATTTAACTAATTAGATAAGTTTAACTAGTAGTTAAAGTTACTAGATATCTAAAGTCTTAACGGTAGTAGTAGAAAACGGTTAAATTAAGTAGAATTTGGTAGAACTAGGGCCCTAGAGTATTATTGTCCCCATACTCTTACAGTAGCCTATTATCTTTATTATGCTAGTATTTTCTCTACTTATCTAGGTCCTTTAGGAGTTTAGGAAAGTTAGGGTATTAGTTATAAAACCCTTTAAGCTTCTAGGAATAGCTTATAAAATTCTATATAGGGTATGAAGCTAAGTCTAGATTATAGCCCTTCTATTAAATACGGTATTTTAGTATTCCCTATATTAGCTTACTAGTTAGTATTTCCTCCACCTCTTATTTATCGTCGCTATTAACTTAAATTAGTAGGGGAGGTTTATTCTTTTATCTAGGTAATAGATTATTTATAGCTTTCCATAGTTTATCTAGTAAGTAAATAGGGTAAACCTTAATTAAACCTTGGAGTTTTAGTTTATATAAGTTGCCTATCTTCTTAAGGACCTTATATAGTCCTACTATCTAATAGTCTAGCTTATAGCTAGGTCGTTTAGTCTTCTAATTTCTTCTTATAATCTAAAGTATATTACTAAAAATAAAGTTAGGTCTTAACGGTATTTATTTACCTACTATTTTATTAACCTTTAGTCCTTTTTTAAGTTCTTATAGGCTACCGTCTAGGCTTTTTTTTTTGTATTTAGCGTACTGCCAGGCCTTACTATAGGATAGTTTCTCGTATACGGTCTAAGGTTCTTCCGGTCTTTTTTAGTTAAAACTTATATAAGGTAAGTAATCTATTTCTAGCTAAATAGAGGTAACCCTATAGAGTTATAGGACTATTTAAAATCCTAATAAAGATCTTAAAAGTTATAAGTTAGACTTACTAGCTAAGATAAAGATCTACCTTATATAGTATATAGAGATACAGAACCAATAGTTTATAAAGTAGATATATATAGAGGATAGAAAGAGGATAAGTAGTAAGTATAAAAGATCTTTAGTTATAAGGATATAGATAATAAAATATAGTATAGAATAAAGTAGATAAGCTCTAATAAGACTACTTAAGAACTACTATAGAACCTAAAAAACGGTATAGGAATAGTATAGAAGTATTAAAAGAAATTAGGTTAAGTAATATTAATAAGGAAGAATTGTTAAAAAAAAAAATAAGTTACCTAAGTAGGACCTAAGAGGAGCAGCTACCGAGCTACTTAGAGTTATTTCCCTCTTTATTAAAAGAGTTTTTTTTTATCAGACTTAAGCTTTGCTAAACCTTACTTAACGAGTTTCTACTCCTTTAAACAGACCTTCTTATAACCCCTCTTAAGATAGGCTAATCGAGCATAAGCGGCTAGTTAATCGTTAAATACTTGCCGTTTTTTTAGCGCAAATACGATCCCTATTATCCTAAAGTTTTTAAATATTAATAAGATAGGGTAAGTTTACCCTTAAAATAAGTAGCCTTAGATTAAATATAAGACCCTATAGTAAATTAGACTAGATACTAAACGCTTATAAAGAATAATAAGATATATATACTTAGCGTTAGAAATTCTCTTAATATAAGTCTTCCTTTTTACCTATAGGCAAGCTACGCAAGCTACTTCTTTATTATTAATCTTCGTAGGCTTATATCCGTGCTCTACTAACAGGTGCTATTATATTTAACTTATAAAGACTCTTAACTTAGAGTGCTAAGGGACTATAGTAGAGTATTTAAAAAGGGAATTAATAAGGTCTATATAGAAGGCTTTATAGCTAGTATAATTTAACCAGCCACGGGTTACGTAGAAAGACAATCTATAGGCGTTTGTTGTTATATTAATAAGGAAGTAAAAGAGAGGCTTTTAGGTATAGCGGTAGATCTTAAGGGATATATAATAGGATCTTATCTAGTTAGCGGTATTGACGCCTTTTATAAAGTAATTATATATATTAATAAACTCCGGTATAGGTAACTATTTCCTAGCAGCATTACTATATACCTTATAAGCTTACTAAGAGCCTAAGGAAGTTATAGCAGGCCGTTATTACTGTCGCTTAATAAAGTTTAAACCTATAATAGATAATGTTATTAGTTATAGAGCCTTAGTATTAAACTAAAGTTTAAACTATTACTAATAGTACTTATAAATAGGACTATATTAGCGTCCTTCTAGGCAAACTCTATTACTATTCCGTCCTCTAAAAGTCTCCTATATAGTATACTCTATTTAATCTAGCTTTAATAGAGAAGCTTAAGGTCCGCAAGCTATCGGTCAATTTACTTAACTAGTATAGTTTACCCCCTTTTATTCTTAAGTTTCTTATACCTTATTTTTATTATTTAAACTATTCCTATACCTCTAATTCTAAGCTACTGCAGTTAATAAAGTAAATTTATAGATATAAAGAGGTTATCTGGCTAAATGGTGTACTTATTCAGCTAGTAAAGACATTAACTAGTAATAGGGTCCTCCTAAGTTAAGAAATCTAGTACTACCACCTATATCTATAAAAAGCCTTCCTTCTCTACCTAATACTTAAGTAAATCTACTAGGCCTTTATTATTACCTTTTGCGTAAAATATCTAGTTAAAGATATAGCCCTAATTACCTAGCAGCTAGATCTTAAAGCCTTTAGGTATAAACTTAGTTAGAATATTAACCATTTTAAGAGCACGGCCAGTAAGGTATTTTATTATTTTATTAACGGTAACGTATATTCTAGGTTTATAAAGCCTTACTAAAGTAAGCTAAGCTCCTTACTAAGTTTCTAAACCCTCTTTAATATATTCTAAAAGGCTGCATCGTGTTAAGATCTTAGCTAAGTATAGTAGAAGTAGCGGTCGATTTACTACTATTAATTTGCCCTAATATAGTTCTAAATAATATGCATTGTGCTATAGCTAAAGTCCTTATACTAATAGTCCTTAATACTGTATTTTATATATAGCCCTATATAAATTAGCATTGCTAAATATATATATAGTTCCTGCCTTAATATTAGCTTCTATCTATATACGAAGTCCTTATCCTCTAGAGGTAGGTATAGCTCTATATTTGAATCCATATATTTTATAAGTTAATTAATTAATTTATCTGTCTAAAATATCTTAAAAAGTTGCTAAGGATCCTTATTATCGATATTGTTTAGAAAATTTAGCTTACTATATTTGTTTTCGTTAATATAGAAAGAGGCTTAAAGGGAGGTAGTGGTTTAGGTACTAGCGGTGGCTTTTTCGGGCCCTAACTTTTAGAAATAGGGTATTAAGTAGGCTGCATAAGATCTATGTTATTGGAAATAGAATTGCGAACCATTATAGTAGTGTACTTAATTAATGAGGTTATCAGTTCTTAACCTAACGCGAAAATATTAATATTCTTGATTATATGCACAGGCTATAGCTCTAAGGACCCTATTTATATAATGGATATATATATCTTGCTCACCTTTAGTATTATAGAGCTAGTTATAAATAAATACCCCTATGCCTTTAATAGGCCCTAGGGAGGAAATAGGGTATATATTAATCTATAAGAGGTAGTATAAGGAGATAGTTAAGATATAGGAAACTACGGAGGTCCCTACTAAAAGTCTTTACTTACCGCCTTAATTCTGCTAGTAGAATTAAATTTGTCAACGCATTATTATTTATACAAGTATATTATTATAAGAGCTCTTATTTTTACTATCTATTACCACTTAATATACTAGAGTTTAATATAACACTACTCAGCGGGCTGCTGCCCTTGCCCTTAAAGTATATAGCGCGTTAAACAAGGAGATTAAGCGCCACACTGGAGTTAAACCCGAGCTCTTAACTATATCTTTAAGAAAGCCGAATAACGCGGCTTTAATCCTGCTATTAATAAAGCCCTTTACGACGTCTACGTTATTAACAGTACTTAATCTAGCTATTTTTTTTTATCTAAATAGATAATATAAACGGGAGGGTTCTTGCGGTAGTACGTTAAGATCGGTATAGAAGAGAGAAGACTTGCGACTAGATTGCTGCGGAGTATGGAGTAGGGAGTATAACTATATAGAGAATATTACGATCTGCTAATTTTAAGAAGACTAAACTAATAAGAAAGCTAGGACTTATACAAGAAATAAAGAGGGAAAGACTTAAGTTTGCTATATAATACTAAGATCAGACGTTAGAGGATTGGAATAATATAATTTAGAGCAATAAGATATCCGTTGTTCTTGGCCATAAAAGGGGTAGATATTAAGTTTAATAGACACTAAATAAACGCTTTCTTAGAAGTTGTATATATAAAAGATAGAAAGGATATTAAGAGTTTATGTTTTAGGGCTGTTTCTTATATAATAAAAAGACCCTTATTATATTTGGCGACTAGAAACTATTAAAGAAAGAAAAATAGCTAATAAGAATTAACAAAGCCATAATAAGAAGCTTGAGCTAGTAATAAAGGAGTAGTAGGAGCTTAATACTAGTATAAGAAGAATACGTATAAGGAATCTTCCTAGTATAAAGCCTTAATTGAAATGGGACGTTAATTACAGAAAGCTTATATAAGGCAAAGATAAAGGAGTAGATTGGTATCGCTATTAAATATTCGTTTTAAAGCTAAAGCTCCTCCCTTTTATAAAGAAGTGTATAGAAATAAGGCCTTAAACAATTATATAAGAAGATAAAGCCCCGTTATATAACGCTTATTAGTAGGGAGTTATTTATAGCCTCGCTAAGATTATTTAACTTCTTTAGCTAGGTAACTTACCTAATTTAAATATAATCGAGCCTTACTAGATATATCTTAAGCGAGTTACTACTAAGGAGAGAGCACTAACTTCGCGTATAGCCACCAAGAAGGCATAGCGTAAGGCCTAGGTAGAGCTTAAGTAATGGCGAATTTAGGCTTGGATTAAAAGGATTAAGATATATATCTGTAAGGTTATTCGGCCAAAAGGAGATAATAACTATAGAGAAGATATAAAAGATTAACTATAACGATGGAAGACTCTAAGGCAGTATGTTGTTTCATAGATATACTAAATATAATATTATTTTAGTAGCTTAATATTGTACTAAAGGCCTATACGCTTAAAGGCGGTAAGTAAAGACTTTTAGTAGGGACCTCTGTATAGCATATAGGAATTAATTAATAAGTAGTAAAGGCGGCCACTATAGTAGTAGAATACGCCTACTAATTATCTAATAAAGAAATAACCATCTCTAATTAAATCTACTGCATATTATAACCTAGAACTAATATATATAGTATAGCCGAAAAGCTTACGAAATATAGGAGGGTTACAGTAGACTTAAAGGGTAGACACTGTATAGAAAATTGCGATACTATAATAAACCTAATAGGGGGCAACCTAACTATAACAACTATAGAACAGCGACTAAAAATGGTAGAAACTCGTAGACCTCCTAAAAGATATTAAGGAAGATTTAAAGAAGGGAGAGGACGAATAGTGTCATGCCCAAGCCCAACCCACTCGACTATGCAAACTAAAAAGATAGCAGCAGTGTCTCGCGACTAGACGGGCTGCCGGTTGGAATGCCTTATAAGCTCTCTAGCCTATACCTGCTGTATAGGTAGCGTAAGGTCATAATAAATAACTACGCGTAGGGGTAGTATAAGTGGTATAATAAGCAGGGCAAATCGCCTGGGAGCTTTAAGTAAAGTATAATAGAAACTAGAACGTGGTAGAGGATAGGCTTAAGCGTATTAAGGACGCTATAAAGAGAATACTAATAGTATAGGCAGTAAAGCTATTATAGGCTAATATTATAGTAAGCGCCTAACTAGTAACTCTTTAGCGCCTACCTAGTATAGCTCTAGTTAGAACTATAATTAGGGCTAAAATATTAGAAATAGTAGGAACGGAACTAAAATAAATCTTTATATTAATTAAGGTATATATACTAAAAGTAGTAGTAGTAAAGGTCCTATAAAGCGGCGATATAGAGGTTATACTCCCTAACTAGTAGGTAAAGGACTAAACTATTACTTAAGGAGATACCCCTAAGTGTAAAATCCTCTATTAAGACTACCTAGTTAAAGTAATTAGGGTACTCCTTTATATATAAATAGAAAGCGGGCAAGGCGCCATAAATATATAGCTTATTTAGAAAATTATAAAGGCCACTAGAAAGCTAGCTCTAGAAATTATAATAACTAAAGTTATATAGCTTAATAAAGAACGTATAATATATATAGGAGAATTACCTAGGGTCTAAAGGGTTAAAACGCGCGGTACTTTAATAATTAGTCTACTAACTTAAGAGATATAGATAGTCCTAGCCTATAAGGGAGTAGTTATAAATAGCCTCTAGTATAAAGCTTAGCTATACTACTACGGAGTCTAAATCTAATAATACTTTAAATACTAATAGTAGAGATATACCTAGAGCATATATAGGAGGTAGGTAAGATACGGAGAGTATACTAATACCTAAATATAAAGGACTGCCTTAAGGATAAAGGAGTTAGATATATAAATTATAGTAAAGAATATAGAGTATAGTAGAAGCTAAAGTATAAAATATACTAGGTATACCTAGAAGCCACTAAGATAAGATAAGCCTAGCTATATTAGATTATAGCTATACTATAGAGAAACGTATATAAGGAGAAGGAGATAAATAGGGTAAATAATAGCGGGTAGATAATTGTATAATAGAAGAGATCTAGGATATCTACCTTAGTAGGAGTAATATTTACCTAACTAGTGGTATTCCTACACAGACTACTTACTCTAACGACCTTAACATTGCAAGGGATATATTACACGACTCTCTACCAAAAATTAAGCTCTTATAGCGTTTTATATACATATTAAAAGCTTTAAATATCTTATTACGGCTTATTGACCCTAACGATTTAATTGGTTAATCCTTATCGATAACCGTTAGAAGGGATAGAGTGTATATAAAAGTCTAAAACTAAATAATTAGAATTTATTATTAAGTGGTTATTAAGATATTAAAGTATAAATTTTCTAATTTTTAGGGTGGTAAGGATGCTTGGATGGCCAGCTTGCCCCCAAAAAACGCTAGGCGGTTTCTATCTTTATACTTAGAGAAATCTTTTTAAAGTGTTTAACGCTACCTTATTAGTTACTAGTCCTGTACTTTTTATTCGGCTTATTATTTAGCTATAGTAGCTTAATACTATATAAGGGTATCTACAAAGGACTTCTATATACTTACTAATTAGTCTTAGAGTGCGGATATAATATTGGCGGCTAACATAGGGGCTTTAGGGTCGTTCTATATTTCAGAGGGTAGTATATAAAGATAACGTAACGTAATATCACGGAATAGACATAAGTAATGATAATATATAGCGAAGTGCATTCGTCTGATTCAAAGCTATGCACATTGACTACTTAGACATAGATATTAACAGTCCCGTCGTGAATGTCGACAAATGCTGCAAAGATATTGAAATTTTGACAACGAAAATGAGCCAACTCCAGATATTTAAATCACCATTTACCTTCTTCAAGATACTAGGAGAACTTCAAAACCTGATCTACAAGGAACTAGTTTTAATGAAAGCATGCGATGCTTTAGCATTCAAAATCATCTATTCTGGGTTCTCTCTTGACCGCATGTTGCGTTTCAAGGAGCAGCACCTTCTACGTCTCGCCAATCGCCAAATCAAGCATGCCGCCAACGAATGCAGTTAATTGATTGGTCAAGCTCGGTCCACAAGTTATTGGATGCGTTCAACGATGCAAGGGATAAACACATGTGCGGTCTTAAAGATGTCGATGGTAAATTCGTAGACTCTACATTCCCTCGCAGGGAAGGCTGTATGGAACCAGATGCAGAGTTAGAAGGCGTCCAGGTTGGAAAAGGTACAAAGCAAACATCCACACGCCCTCGAAAATTTATGAAGCCACCAAGGGGAAATACTGAGACTGCATTTCTCTCGAAAGGTTCGAGGTTCAGGGTGAACAGCTCTTGTTGCATCATATACCGTTGTTGGGGCACAGAGTAGGTACAAATGAGTCTGATGTGAAGTTTGTTTCTGAAGTGAACGAGCCTTTTTCGTCTTTTCGATTCTTTTGTTATAGCAGATATCATATTGCAAGCAATTCGGCCCTTATCCAAGACGTAGAATGTAATGAATGTGGCTGTGCCTATGGGAGAGGGTTAGACAGAGCAAACCTTTTAGGCTCCTAACCTGGATAAGAGCTATCTTTATTTGAGAAATTATGTGTTAGGTTGCACAACATGATCCACCTCCATTCGCTGCGTTGAAGTTTTAAGATACTAGGCGCTTAACAAAAGGGATCACAAATGCTAGCATCACAAGCTGGTGGGTGAGATAAAACCAAAGAACTTCGCGTATTACAATACGTGTACGAATGTCGCTTTATAACACCCAGTTACTCCGAACCGCGCTGCTGCGATGAATTATCAATGACAGTACAAGTTGATAATGCATAATTTGAAAAATCAAAGCTGTTCTGCAGGATCCGGAATCTCTCCAATCACAGACTTTAAAATCTCAGGCATGATTTCCCCTGCGTCACCCTGGAAGAACCAGTCTCCAGAGCGCATGCCACCTGCGGGAGTGTCCCCTGGATCCATGTTAATCACTGCAACTCTTGCACCTTTTGCTCTGGCACTGTCAACATATCCAGCAGCTGGATACACCTTGGCGCTTGTACCGATGACCATTATCAAATCTATTTTGTTAGAGGCGCGCATCCAGTTCTCGATTTCGGCTAGTACATCTGACGGGAGGAACTCCCCGAACCAAACTACTCCTGGCCGTAGCAGGCCATGTTTACACCTAGGGCAGCGTGGCAGGTCGCGAATTGCAAGCTCTGGCAGCTGGACCTTCTCGTCCGATATATCCAACTCCCTAGGCGCTTCTTTCTTTTTATCGAGGGCATCCGAAAGGGCTTGTCGTGCCTCATTAGTTGTGGGATCGGACTCATCGACAGGGATCGCGAGTGCTGGCACGATAGGGTCGATGAAGTTATTCTTCTCGGTGTAATCGCAGAAGAACTCGGAGCACTCTACGTCGAACAGCGAGCCGTGAAGGAGCTGGAGCTTTTCGGGAGGGTGGCCAGCTCTTTGTGACAGACCTGGATATTCCGCATCAGCCCAGTGATGCTAAACGGTGTTGGTTGAGTTGGGAAATAGTGACGGTACCATCCACATTTTGGCTTAAAGTCATGAATCCCTCCTTTCGTCTTGACAGCTCGGCCAACGCATAGTGAGCCCTATTCGGTTTCGCCCCGAGCGCCATGTGCCTCCGGTAGGAGTAAAACTGCCAGACGAGCGCCGGGTCTGCTTTGAATGCTTCAGGAGTTGCGAGTTCCATCGCTTCGTGTGTCCTCCACAGTCCTCCAGCACCCCGAAACGTAGGAAGGCCTGATGATGCCGAGAGACCTGCTCCTACGAGGGCCAGTATCCGATTCGAAGACTTGAGGTACTGTTGAAAGGACTCCAGCTCCGCTGGTGGAACAATTGAAGATTTGGCCGATGAGGCCATCCTAACGAACTGACGAAGATGCAGCTTGACGATGGAATAAAATTGGTGATACGACTCAGTCAGCTGGAAATTCCAGTTGGAAAGGAAATGGTGGCATGGATATTTATGTAGTACCTAGCAGCCTGGCAGGCAACAGTGCTGTGGAAGAAAGTATCTTTGACTTGGGTACCCCATCCGACGACATCAGAGCCCACTCTTGGCTCCGGTTCGCTATCGATAAGCCCGGAACTTTTCGTCCAAACGCGGCTTACAATGCTCCCCAAGCAGCAGCACCATTAGATGATGGGACTAGCTTTGCGCGCATCGCACTCCGCCTCAAGGGTGCGAGCACGCCGTAATCTGGTGCCATGTTGTCGCAGGACCTTAGTGTCTGCTGCGGATCTCCAGTTTGGCCAGCCCCTTCATGAGACGCATCCGCATTTGCTGCAACCTGGCGAAGGTAACCACAATTCACTCGCAATTGCCTAGACTTCAAACTAACGTAGAATTGCAGTGACGCCGGGAATCAGCGCTCTTGAATATGCTCACCGAAGGTCGAAGCTAGCAAAATCTCTTCCTCCCAATTCCATCGCGGTTCTCGCTGCCTCGGATCTGAAATATCGTTCAGGGTCT
>Ga0307515_10019829_pt1 | contig 12059 bp, 10 predicted proteins | sample 17_EM_MG_FD_194513 | JGI IMG/M metagenome (GOLD analysis project Ga0307515, IMG submission 194513) | Populus trichocarpa ectomycorrhiza microbial communities from riparian zone in the Pacific Northwest, United States - 17_EM | ecosystem: Host-associated > Plants > Roots > Unclassified | place...
GGACCGGCAACTCGGTCTGCTCCAGGCGGAGTTCGGACGGGTCGCCGGGACGGGTGACGCGGATGGACTGCATGGTTCTCTTCCCACTCCTGGGTACGTGCCGGGCCGTTGGGTGCGTTGGGGGGGCGTTGGGTACTCGGATTCGCTGCGGTTCAGGTCATGCGCTGCGGCTCGTGCTCTCGCCGAAGATGCCGAGGAAATAGTTGATGTCCGACGTCAGCCCCTTCACCATGTCCCCGAGCCGGGACTCCCCGCCCACGGCGAGGGCCTGCTCGTTCTGTCTGCGGGTGCGGGCGGAGAACGGCAGTGATCCCGAGGCGAAATAGCGTATGGCACCGTCGCCCGCGCGGCGCGGAATGATCTCCGAGCGCGCCGAACGGCTGGCGCTGAACGGGATGTCGAGCCGTCCCTCCTCGAACGCGGCCGGAATCTCCTTGTGGAGATCGGAGGTTGAGAGGATCGGTTCGACGATCTCGGCCACCTCCCGCAGGATCCACTCCAGTTCGGTGCCGATGCGGTCCTCGTCGAGCGTGATGAAGTCCAGGAGCGGGGAGTTGGCGCGCGAGGCGAGCAGCAGTCCGTCGATGTTGGCGCGGGTGTCGGGGATGCCGTGCGCCTCCTGGTACGTCTTGCTGATCAGCTTGCTCGCGCCGCCGAGCCGGGCGACGAGGGCGCCGTAGAGGATGAGGTCCTCGGCGTGGGGCCGCTGCTTGGGGAAGACGCCCATGAACTCGTGGAGTACGGCGTGGACTTCGATGTCGTCGGGCAGATAGCGGGCTGCCAGTTCCGGGATGGCCCGCAGCGCGGCCACGTCCTGCTCGAAGTGACCGCCCTGCGGATACGCCACCGAGATGCACCGCACCCCCTCGCGCGCCGCGGCCACCGCCTCCAGCACGCTGATCGCGAGCGAGATGGACGGCGGCACGAGTACGGCGGTCAGGGTGCCGAACGTCTCGCGGTCCACCACCAGTCCGTGCCGGGCCAGTTCACCGCAGCGGGCGTCCACGTCCCGCCAGGCGGCGAGCGACTCGGCGAGCGGGACGTCCTTGCAGTACGGCAGGTTGTACGAGATCCCGCCGCCCTCGAACGAGGTGATGCCGGACGCCACCGTGACCTCGAACAGCAGCCGTGCGTCGGGCGTCCCGTGCCGTATCTCCAGCGGCGCGGCCACCGCCTCGTTGAGCTGGCGCCCCTTCACCCAGCCGTGGGTGACCAGCGGATAGCCGTTCAGGTCGGCGGGGTTGCGCTCCAGGACCCTGCGGGCACTGTCGAACTGCTTCAGCCGGGTGTACGAGTCGATGGTGAGTGTGAGGATGTCGGGCCGGGCGTGCCTCTCCAGGTCCTGGAGCAGCGTCGTCATCTGGACGTGCGAGCCGACCCCGCAACGGGGTTGCAGCGCGAACCGCCCCTCCGTACGCGCGTTCCGCAGCACCTCGGCGACGGTGGGTTTCCCCAACTCCCGTACGTAGGCCACGGATTCGGCGAGTTCGGGAAGCGGCGGATCCGAGTCGCTCATGATGCGGCGACCGCAGCCGCCGTGGCGCTGCGGGCCCTCAACTCGTCCAGTGCCGTGGGGAGTTCGTCCAGGTCGGACAGGACGACGTCGACGCCGAGCGCGTACAGCCGGTCGTGGTCGGCGGCGCCCTTGTAGCTGCCCACGGAGAGGTTGCCGCCGAGGATCACCGGGCAGCGCAGCCGGCCGGCGGCGCGGGCGACGGGCAGGTCCTGGAGGTCGGCGTGGGCGTGGCCGTTGAGGCTGCCGATGATCACCGCCTCGGCCTCGGGGTGTTCGGCGTGTGCTTCGGCGAACTCGGCCACCGAGGTGCAGGCGCCGAGATTGACGACCTGGAAGCCTTCGGCGCGCAGCGCGTGGGCGATGAGGTGATTGGCCACGACATGGCTGTCGCTGGCCGCCACACCGAGAATGACGGTACGGGTTTCTTTTCCTGATTCTGTTTCTGCTTCTGCTTCTGTGTTTCGCCGCATGGAGAGCCCCCGGGATCTTCGGACGGAATCTTGGTACGTACGTCGACAGCCATCACATGCATTCAGTCGTCGAATGCGGCGAACAGTTCCCGTTTGCTGACCTCGCGCAGCCGGGCGACATTGAATTCCTCCGGATCGGCGACGGACAGCGAGTCGAAGACCAGGTTGATCGCGGGTACGAGACCCCAGGCGTGGGTGTAGGGCGGCCAGCCGGGGCTGCCCTTTTCCAGGTCCGCCTGGCGCTCGAATATGTAGTTCGGCCATTGCGGTGTGGACGGATAACGGTGGTGGAAGTCGTGGACGACCGTGTCGCCGGTGAGGACGAGATAGCGCGCCGGCGCGTGCACGAACAGCATGCGCAGGGTCCACACCCCCCAGGCCGCGGCCCTCCGCAGCGGCGGCAGTTCGGGGGTGGGTGCGGCCTCGCCGATGAAGATGGCGTTGGTGAGGCCGCCGAAGTACTCCTTGCCCCGCCTGATGGTGAGGTCCCGGCCAGGGAAGGTGTGCTTGACGCACAGCCGCAGGGTGTTGCTGATCTGGAAGAGCGGGATCAGCGGGACGAACCAGACGATCAGCAGGGCCGGCCAGGTCCCGGTGACGACGGTGGCCACGACGGCGGTCGTGTAGAGGGTGACGAAGATCGCCTTCTCGGTCCGCGCCGAGCCGTGCCAGAACGAACGGGCGCGCGCCACCAGGAAGTTCAGGTGGAACCAGGGCGACACCAGCTTGCCGAGAACCCGCAGCCACATCTGCCGGCGGGTCATCCCGGGACGCAGGTTCAGGCTGATCAGGAAGGCCTGGACGGTGGGGTCGCGCAGGGTCATGTGGTGGGCGGCGTGGTGGTCGCTGACGTGTTCGCGGCTGTAGCGGACGAAGTTCTGGATGACCAGGACGCTGGAGGTGAGCCGGCCGATCGCGGTGTCCACGCGTCGTCTTCGGTACATGTTCCGGTGGGAGCACTGGTGGTAGATCATCATGCGCAGGTTGCGCATCCCGTGCAGGGTGACGGCCCAGCCCGCCGGCACCAGCAGCAGCCAGGCGCCGCCCAGCCCCAGTCCGGTGCAGCCGGCGGCGACGCCGAGGGCCATGGAGAGATATGCCGTCAGAAGATGAAAGCCTGGCGTCCACCAGGATATGGGTCTCTGTCCTGGCAATGCCTTTCCGGTGAAAAGGGTGAGCGGATACTGCGTGAACCGGGGCAGGGCGCGCATGGTTTCGCGGGGATCCGAATAATCGGCGATGCCTTCGGTCCGGTAGCCACTGTCGATGGCTGCCATCGCACTCCTCTAGGTCAGGGATCTGAGGCGCCTGATATTCGATCGCCCGGTCGGGCAGGGGATATCGGCGCACGAAAGGTCTGTGCCTGGGTGCGTGGTTGATCCTGGCAGGCGGTCACCCGCAGGGTCAACCTTTTGTTGAGAAAATAAGCGAATAACGAACGCGGGTTGATATCTCTTTGCAGCGCGGCGACTGAACACGGAAACGCGTCCTGCGCACGCGAATTCACGCGGGTGAAGCGGGGGCGTCCTGAGTGAGGGGTGGCTCGGGAACGGGGTCGGGCAGGACCCTGCGGACCCGGACCGGGGAGAGGAAGACCGGCAGGAAGGCCGTCGACACGAACACCCCGCCCACCCACAACGTGGCCTGGACACCGACGAGTTCGCCGAGCACACCGGAGATCGCGGCACCGACCGCCAGGGCGCCCGTCAGCAGGAACCGGAAGGTCGCGTTCATCCGGCCGAGCAGCGAGCCGGGGGTCATCCGCTGCCGCAGGCTGACTCCGAGCACGTTGTCCATGCCCACCTTGAACATGACCAAACACCATCCCGCACCCGCGAGAAACAGCCATGGACCCCGGTCGACCAGCGGCACGAGCAGGCCCGCCGGGGCGAGACAGAGCCCGGCCAGCCCGAGCGTACGGCCGAAGCCCAGCCGGGCGGCGATGGGCCGTGCGCTGCGGGCGCCGATCAGCAGACCGATCCCGCCGGCTCCCCAGAACAGGCCCAACGCGGCGCCGGGCAGGTCGAGTTCGCGGACGAACCAGATCGGCAGCATGGTGTTGATGACGGACGAGCCGAGGTTGGCGAGGGCCGCGGTGAGCACCAGCGCCCGCAGCTCCCGGTTGCCGAAGACATGCCGTACGCCCTCGGCGATCTGGGCGCGCAGCCGGATGCCCGCGCCGTTCTTCGCCGGGGCGGCCGGCGGGGTGCGCCGGATCGCGACGAGCCCGAGGCCGGAGCCCAGATAGGTGCCCGCCGAGACCAGCACGGCCACGGGTGCGGTGAGCAGCGAGACGAGCCCGCCGCCCGCGCTGCGGCCCAGGACGTTGCCTGCCGCGATCAGCGTGTTGATGTCGGCGTTGGCCTGAACGAGCGCTTCCTTGCCGACCAGTTGGGGCAGCACGCTCTGTGAACCCACGTCGAAGAACACCGTCGCACAGCCGCTGAGCAGGACGACCGCGTAGAGCTGGCCGAGGGTGAGCGCGTCCAGCCACCAGGCCAGCGGCACCGACGCGTAGAGCGCGGCGCGGCACAGGTCGGCGGCGATCAGCACCCGGCGGTGACTGAGCCGGTCCACCCAGGCCCCGGCCGGCAGGCCGATGACCAGGAAGGCGATCGTGCTCAGGGTGGCGAGGGCGCCGACCTGGCCGGGCCCGGCGTCCAGCGCGGCCACGGCGACCAGGGGTACGGCGACGTAACTGACGTTGCTGCCCAGCTGACTGAGCGCGGATGCGGTGAACAGCGTGCGGAAGTCGGCTGTCCGCCATGGGGAGTCGGGTCGCATGATCCGTTCGTCCGGTGGGGTCGGGTGCGGTCGGAAAGAGGGCGCGCGGCAGGGCGGGAGCGGGTGGGGGGCTCCCGGGGACCTACCGGCGCGGCGGCTACGGCCGGGTCGCGGGCCGTCGTACGGCCCGGTCGGCCGGCGGATCCGGTGCGCTCCAACAGAGAGGCGTAATTCCGCTCCGTCTTGGCCGGAAAGCACCCGCCAGAAGATTGTTCACTCTTGCCCCCGTTCCGCTTCCCGCTCTTCGGTGTGGCCGAAGAGCACCCCTGGAGGATGACGCCGGAACCGGTTCGATCACCCGGTTCCCGATGCCATTTCATCGACTGTTCACAGTACTTGGCCGAGCGGTGCAGCATACTTCCGAAGTGCCCGGACGACCGATGGACAGTACCCGGTCGGCGCGGTCCGAGTACAAGGGTGTCGGGTTTGCGCGTGTCCCGGCAAGCGGGCAACAGAATTTCCGAAACTCGTTGACAACGACCGAAGACAGATGTGAGCCTCTGGGAGGTGCCGAGGGGGCGGCCACCCTTCTGTGCCAGTTTGTTGCGTACGTCGGAGCGACACCGCGAACCGTACTTGCGACACAGCACACTTCGTTTTGCGAATCAGCACACACCATCGCCACCCGCAGCCCGATGACGATTCGGGCCGATTGGCGTGGCGTTCTACCGAGCTTCCCTCACCAGGACCCTGCTCGTTCAGGGTCGCCGACTTCAGTAAAGTTTGGGTGAAAAGCAAAGTGACTGCTCGTACCGCGCTCTTGATCGGTGCCGCCGGGGGAATTCTCTCGGAGGTGGCCAGAGGTCTCGCGAAGGAAGGGAACTCCCTCGTCCTCTTCGACAGGAACGAGGAGACGGTCACCCGCCTCGCCGACGAACTCGCCGAGGTGACGAAGACCGAGGCGGTCGTCGGTGACATCACGGACATCCCGGCCGCCGAGCGGCAGTTGACGGAGATCGTCACCCGGCACGCGCCGTCGGTCCTGGTGAACGGCGTCGGCGGCGACACCCGGGTCATCGGCTACGCGGATCTCGACCGGAGCCATTTCGAACAGACCCATCTGGAGAACGTGATCAGCACCTGGATCGCGGTCAAGGTCTGTGCCCCCCGGATGGCGGAGGACGGCTACGGCCGCATCGTCAACTTCGCCTCGGCCGGCGGGCGTACGTACAGCCACTTCAACAACGCCGCGTACGTGGGCGCGAAGGCCGCCGTGATCGGAATGACCAAGCAGCTGGCGTACGAACTGGCCGGTACCGGAGTGGTCGCGAACGTGGTCGCGCACGGGCCGATCGCCACCGACCGGGTCGCCGGCGCGTTCGAACGCCGTACCGAGGAGTCGAAGAAGGACGTCCTGGGGCGGCTGCCGATGGGGCGCTACGGCACGGTGGCCGAGGCCGTCGGCAGTGTGCTGCACCTGTGTTCCGAGAGCGCCGGCTACTCCACGGGAGCCGTGATCGACATCAACGGCGGCCTCTACATGTGAGTTCGCGCTACGCGCGTCAGTCCTGATTCTCACCGCAAGGAGCTGGGTGTGGCGAAGTTTGTCGTCGAATTCGAGTACAACGTCGACCGGGCCGGCCGTCAGGGCCTGCATCCGGCGCATGCCGAGAACCTCTACCGGCTCGCCGACAACGGTGTCCTGCTGCTCGGCGGACCCCTCGTCGGCGAGAACTCCGGGCTTCTGGTGTACGAAGTGGAATCCCGCGAGGCACTCCAGCGGATTCTCGACGAGGAGCCCTATGTCAAGGGTGGCGTGGTGGCGCGGACCCGAATTCAGGAATGGGCGCCTGGCAAGGGGAGTTGGATCTCCGCGGTGAGCACGGCAAAGAATGTGTCAAAGATCGTGTCCGGCGAAGTACCGGCCGTTGAGGGAGCCCACTGATATGACCCAGGTCTCTTTCACCCTCGATTCGCTGCACGCTGGAATTGCCGATCCTGGCATGGACTCCATGCGCATCCTCAGTGAGACGGCGCTGCGCTTCCCCGACGCGCTCTCATTCTCCTCGGGAGCGCCCTACGACGGAAACCATGATCTGGCCAATCTCACCTTCTACACCGACCGCTATATCAAGCATCTGCGTGACAAGGGCCTCCCCGAACAGCGCATCACCCGGCTGCTGTTCCAGTACGGGCCCGTCAACGGCCTGATCCAGGACGAGGTCGCCCTGATGCTGAAGCAGGACGAGGGCATCGACGTCCCGCCCGAGGCGATCATGATCACACACGGCTTCCAGGAGGCCGCCCTGGTCGCCCTGCGCGGTCTGTTCGCCTCCCCCGACGACGTCCTGCTGTCGGTGTCCCCGGCGTACGTCGGCATCCTCGGCGCCGCCCGGATGCTGGACATCCCCGTACGGGGCGTCCTGGAGGGCCCCGAGGGGCTCGACCCGGAGGCGGTGCGCGCCGCCGCCCGTGCCGTACGCGCCGAGGGAAAGCGGCCGGCCGCCCTGTATCTGGTGCCGGACTTCTCCAACCCGTCGGGGACGGTGCTGCCGCTCGCGGCCCGGGAGCGGCTCCTGGAGGTCGCCGCCGAGGAGGACTTCCTGATCCTGGAGGACAACCCCTACGGGCTGTTCGCACGGGACGGCGAGTCGATGCCCACCCTGAAGTCCCTGGACGCCCGGGGCCGGGTGCTGTACCTCGGCTCGTTCGCGAAGTCGGCGTTCCCGGGTGCCCGGCTCGGCTATCTGGTCGCCGACCAGGAGGTCACCGAGGCCACCGACGCCGGCGTCACCACGCGCACGCTGGCGCAGACCCTGTCCAAGGCCAAGGCGATGTACAGCGTCGGCTCGTCCACCCTCTCGCAGGCCGTGATCGGCGGTTTCCTGGTCGAGCAGGGCTACGATCTGCGGTCCGCGACCCGGGAGTTGGCGGCCGTCTACCTGGAACGGCTGGACGCGGTGCTGGAGGCGCTGGCGGCGGAGTTCCCGGTCGGCGGCGGGCACGGCGTCACCTGGAACACCCCGCGTGGCGGCTTCTTCCTGACCCTGAAGGTGCCGTTCACCGCCGACCTGGCGGCCATGGAGCGCTCCGCCCGTGATTTCGGGGTGAGTTGGGCGCCGATGAGCATGTTCTACCTCGAAGGCGGCGGGGACCGCGAGATCCGGCTCGGCTTCAGCAACCTCGCTCCCGAAGCGATTCGGGAAGGCATCGCCAGGCTGGCACGCTTTGTCGCGGACACTGCCCGCGAGATACCCGAACCATCCGAAGGACAGTCATGAGCGTCTCCGAGACCCCCGCTTCCCAGGCATCAACTTCCCTTTCGACAGGCCCTGTTGACGGTTCCGAGGGCGCCGCGACCGTCGCCGTGGTCGTCGACGGCTACTCGGCCGGCAACTTCTACCCGGCCGCGTTCAGCGCCCTCGGCGCCCGGGTGATCCACGCGCAGACCACGGCGGAACTGATCCCGACGATGCTCGCGCCCGATCTGACGGCGTACGAGCGGAACCTCGTCAGCACGGACGAGGCCGAGCTGGCCGAGCTGCTGCGCGCGCACGCCCCGGCCGCCGTGGTGCCGGGCCAGGAGTCCGCCGTACGGGCCGCCGACCGGCTCAGCGAGGCGCTCGGGGTGAAGTCCAACGGCACCGCGCTCTCGGTGGCCCGGCGGGACAAGTACGAGATGATCGAGGCGCTGCGCCGGGCGGGGGTGCGCTGCGCCGACCAGTTCAAGGGCGACGACGCCGCACTGATCGTCAAGTGGGCGGAGGACCAAGGGCGTTGGCCGGTGGTCGTGAAGCCGCTGGACTCGGCCGGCTCGGACGCGGTGTTCATCTGCCAGGACGCCGGGGAGACGCGTACCGCCGCCGAGCGTGTGCTGGCCGGGCGGACCATCTTCGGCAACGCCAACGCGGAGGCGCTGGTCCAGTCGTACCTCAAGGGCACCGAGTACATCGTCGACACGGTCAGCGCCGACGGTCACCAGTATGTGTGCGGGGTCTGGGAGTACGAGAAGACACTGCTGCCGACCGGCCGCAACATCTACAACCGGGACATCCTGGTGGCCCCGGACGCCGACCCGGTGCCGGCCCTGATCGCGTACGTCACCGAGGTCCTCGCGGCGCTCGACGTGCGCTGGGGGCCGACGCACGCCGAGGTCATCGTCACGGACGAGGGCCCGGTGCTGGTGGAGATCGCCACCCGCCTCAACGGCAACCTGAACCCGGCCTTCCAGGACCTGTGCCTGGGCCACAACCAGGCGGGGCTGTCCGCGCTGGCGTACATCAGCCCGGCGGAGTTCGTCGAGCGGTACGGCGACGGGGTCTACCGCAAGCTCCAGTCCGCCTACACCTACAACGCGCCCACCGCCCTGGACGGCGTCGTGTCGGCCGTGGACCAGGACACCGTGGCGGCGATCGACGCGCTGCCCAGCACGGTCGTCACCGCGGTCAAGTACAAGCCCGGGTCCCGGATCCGGCCCACGAACGACCTGATGACGGCCGCGCTGCGGATCTACCTGACCTCTCCCGACGACACCCTGCTCGACGCCGACTACGAGCGGGCGCGCGCCCTCAAGGACGCGGTCTACCAAGTGAACTGACCTGACCGGACCTTCTCTGCCGGACCCTCTCTGGAGGAACACAGTGCACAGCCGCCTCGGCCTCTTCCTGTCCCCCGTTCACGAGACGGGCCAGGACCCGCATCTGGCGATCCACCGCAACCTCGACCTGGTCGAACTGGCCGACCGGCTCAACTTCGACGAGGCCTGGTTCGGTGAACACCACACGCTCGGCTGGGGGTTGGTCGGCGCCCCGGAGACCCTGATCGCCGCCGCGAGCCAGCGCACCCGGCAGATCAAACTGGCCCACGGGGTGGTGCCGCTCTCCGGGCACCACCCCTTCCACGTGGCCAGCCGCGCCGTACACCTCCATCACCTCACCCGGGGCCGCTACATCCTGGGCGTCGGCCCCGGAGTGCCGTTCGACGCCACGATGTTCGGCCTGGACGGCAAGGAGCAGCGCAAGCGGCTCGACGAGGCGCTGCCGTCCCTCCTCGAACTCGTCAACGGCGAGGAGCGGGTCACACAGAAGACCGACTGGTACGAACTGGTCGACGCCAAGCTCCAGTTGCCCCGTTTCGGCCCCGGCCCGATCGAGGTCGCGCTGGCCACCTCCGGCACCTCGGTGACCAGCCCCCGGCTGATCGGCCGCTACGGGCTCAGCATGACCTCGTTCGCGCTGCCCTTCGCGCTGCTGACGCCAGGCGCCCCGGAGCACATGGGCCTGGCCCAGCAGTGGAAGCACGCGGAGGAGGCGGCCGACGAGTACGGGCAGACGCTGCGCCGCGAGGACTGGCGGGTCGCCCTGCCCGTCCATGTCGCCGAGACCCGCGAGCAGGCCTTCGCCGAGGTCCGTGAGGGCTACGACCGCTGGCTCTTCGAGTACTTCGCCAAGGCGGCCGGCCGTGACGTCCTGGCACCCGGCGCCTCCCGGGCGACCGCCCTGGAGGCCCGCGTGGAGGCGGGCGGCGCGCTGGTCGGCTCGGTCGACGACGTCGTGGACGGCGTCCGCCGTATCCAGGAGGCGACCGGCGGCTTCGGCTCGCTGCTGGTGTACGTCGCCGACTGGACCTCGTACGAGAACACCAACCGCAGTCTGGAGCTGCTGGCCCGGCAGGTGGCCCCGCGGATCACGGGCGCCGCCGACCGTCCGCAGGAGGCGGTCGACTGGGCGATCGCCCGGCGGAACCGGTAACCGGGCCAGAGGGATCAACTCCGGGCGCCACAAGCGCCGTTCGAGGTCACCCAGGTCCTGACCGAGGGGAAGACATCGCATGCTGGAACAGTCCGCGCCGGTATCCGCACCCCTGGATCAGCGCGCGTTCCGTGACATTCTCGGCCGCTTCACCACCGGCGTCGTGCTCGTCACCGCGCAGGCGGCGCACGGCCCGGTGGGCATGGCGGTCAACTCGTTCACGTCCGTGTCGCTGGAGCCGCCGCTCGTCGCCCTGTGCGCGGGCCGCTCCTCGACCACCTGGCCCGGTATCCGGGCGGCCGGGCGGTTCGCGGTCGGCATTCTCGGCGAGGGGCACGCGGAGTTGTGCCGGCTGTTCGGAGAGCGTGGGGCGGATCGTTTCTCCGGCCGGGAGTGGGCGTACACCCGGGCCGGTCATCCCGTCCCCGCCGGGGTGCTCGGCTGGCTCGACTGCGAGATCTCCGTGATCCATCCGGCGGGCGACCACGAACTGGTCGTCGCCTCCGTCACCGAGGGGGCGCTGACGGGGGCGGGGGCGCCTCTGGTTTTCCACGCCGGTCGCTTCCGCGGGCTGGCGGCATAGCGCTCCGCGGGAGGGGCCGCTCAGTGTTGTCGGTCTGCTGCGGCGCCGTCGTGGCTGGTCGCGCAGTTCCCCGCGCCCCTAGGGGGCGCCCCCCATTCCCGCCGCCGGTGATCCCGGTGGTGTCACAGGTCCTCGAAACTAGCCAACAAGCTGAGGGAGATGCGGAAGCCGTGGGCGGTTCGCAGCACTGGGAAGAGCACTGGAACAGACGTCGTGTCCCCTTCCAGGAGGAGTGCCGGCGGGCCCGGGCGGCGCTGCTGGCCGACCTCGGGGACCCGCGGGCGGCCCAGCGGCGGGTCCTCGCGGACATCGTCGATGTGTGCCGGGACTCCCTGCACTGGAAGGAGCGCGGCTACGACACCGTCGGGTCCGACGCGAAGAGCTTCCGGGACGTCCTCCCGGTCCGGCGCTACGACGACTTCGCGGCCGAGATCGACCGCGAGACCCGGACCAAGGGCGGTGTCCTGTCGTGCAGCCCGGTCCTGCGCTGGCTGAAGACGAGCGGGACGACCGGCGCGCCCAAGCGGGTCCCGTACACCCTGCACTGGCTGCTGACGTACCGGATTCCGGCGATGCAGGCGATGTGGGGCACCTACCTGGACCTGCACCCCGCGATCCTCGACCATCCGTACGCCACCCTCGACACCCAGACCGTCCACGAGAACGTCGACGACTTCCTGTACGGGGTGCAGTACCAGGCGATCAGCAACCGGCATCCGCGTATCAACAGCCGGGACTGGAACCCGCCTTGGGCGGCGGCGCCCTGGTTCGGGCTGGAGGCGCCCTCCTCGCACGCGGGCCGGATGTACCACCGCATCCGCCATCTCGTGGGCCGGCGCCTGGAGTTCGTGTCGGCGATCAACCCGAGCACCCTGATCTCGCTGCGGGACCTGATCGCCGAGCACGGTCCCGAACTCGTCCGCGACCTGGCCGCCGGCACCCTGGCGGGCCGGCCGTACGGCGACCCGGACCCCGAAGCCGCCCGGCACCTCCAATCGGTCCTGGAGCAGGGCGAG
>Ga0307515_10019830_pt1 | contig 12059 bp, 1 predicted proteins | sample 17_EM_MG_FD_194513 | JGI IMG/M metagenome (GOLD analysis project Ga0307515, IMG submission 194513) | Populus trichocarpa ectomycorrhiza microbial communities from riparian zone in the Pacific Northwest, United States - 17_EM | ecosystem: Host-associated > Plants > Roots > Unclassified | place...
TAATTTCTATACATCGACGCTAGGTTGCCTATACTAGCTAGTATAAAAGGATACTCCGCCCTAAGCACCCTCTTTCTTATCTCCATTACTTACACCTCTAGCTCTTTAGCCTTCTTCTACCGCCCTTAATTCTTATACGTTAACGCTAGGTTAGCTATACTAGCTAGCGTAAAAGAATACTCTACCCTAAGCACCCTCTTTTTTATCTTTATTACTTACACCTCTAGCTTTTCGGCCTTCTTTTACCGCCCTTAATTCCTGTACGTTAACGCTAGGTTAGCTATACTAGTTAGCATAAAAGGATACTCCGCCCTAAGCACCCTTAAACTCGTCTCTATTACTTACACCTCTAGCTCTTTAGGCTCCTTCTACCGCCCTTAATTCCTATACGTTAACACTAGGTTAGTTATACTAGTTAGTATAAAAGGATACTTCACCCTAAGCACCCTTAAACTTATCTCTATTACTTATACATCTAGCTCTTCGGCCTTCTTCTACCACCCCTTAAGGTTGTATGCTAACGCTACTATTACTATACTACTTAATGTCTCCTCTTACTCTTTACTAAGTAGCTTTTTTCTAGCTTTTATTAATCTTACTAATATCTTCTCCGCGTTCGTAGGGCTTTCTTTTTACTATATATACTATACGGCATTATATAGTATTAGAGCCTACTCCTTAAGTAAGTCTTCGCTCTTAGGCTGCTGTACTAATACCGACTTCGCATATAGAAAAAGCGCTTAGCATTTTACCTAATTCTTATACTGCCCTATTAGAAACTCTTTATAAAGATTTATAATATACTACTGCCTCTATCCCTCTAGTTGCCCCTAACCTTTTAGCTACTTTTAGGTAGCTAGCTGTACTAGCCTATATATCTTAAACGTAGCGGTATTAGTGGTAAGGAAGATAAATAAGTAGTTTTTTAAAGTAAGAATATTATTTTTAAACCTGTCGTTAACGCTAGCTTCCAATATACTATCTTTACTATTACTTTCTTTACTATTTTTACCATTTGCCTCTAAGCTTTTATACCTATTTCTAGTTCCGCTTTAATACCGAATTAGCGCTTTAGAAATTCCTTACTAGTTAAAAAAGCTTATAAGTAATAGTAAGTTAGCTGCTAATTACCTTATCTAAAATATATAATTAAACGATATTTACTAGGTTATAATAATAGAGTTTTTAGCCTCCTAGTCTCTGTAAAAATATCCCCTATTATAGTTTAAGAGACTTATCTTTACCTTATCGCCCTTCTAGAACTTCTTAATATACTACTATACCAAATATCTTAATACTCTTATCTTAATATATATAGAGGCCTAGACAATAGTAAGTGGCATAAACTTAAGTGCTATTACTAGCTTAGCAATATCTGTTTTATTACTCTATTTTTCTAGCTTTATTTTAAAGAGCGCTAACGCTTACCCTTTATCCATTAGCTCTATAGCAATTATATTACTCTCTTTTACTAGTTTTAACGCTATATCTTTACTTTATATTATAATAAGGATTAACCTATTCCCGCTTAGGGGTAAATACTAAAAAAGTAGTTGCGTAAAACTATTACCTAGCCCGCCTTTCTGCGCCTCCTAGCCCATGGTTTAAGGCTTAAGAAGGAAGTTAGCATTATTAACGTTATCTAAAATAAGTACCCACTTTCCCTTTTTTTTATTATATAGCCAGTTATAAACAAGCTTAAAGATATTTACTTTTGGATTTCTTTAGCTAGGAATTTTAACTTAGTTTATAACTTTTTAAAAACTTTACTTAAAACGGGCGGCGTTGCTTCTATATACCTAGAAAACCTATCTATTTTACAATTTGTCTCTAACCTGGTAGGTATATTTAATCGTAACCTACAACTTTTTACGCGTAAGTTAGCAGTTAGAACTAAGCTCTAAGCCTTTTTAAATTATACCCTACTCCGCCTAGGCCGATAAGCGCAGCCCTAGACGCTAGTATAGATAGCTTATTATAGATCTAATTAAGTAGCGTTTGCCAATCGACGTAATTAGGGTCGTGACGAAAGGGGATAGTAAAGGAAGGGCTCGGAGGTATTTCTAGTCATTTTAGCGCAAGAGATTGTCATTAGCATTAGCGAGCTTAGGCCTCTTCTAATTAGTTACCTTACCAGGCAGGGGATGGATCTCAACATTGATTGGCCCGTAGCTTTGCCCTACTTAAAAGCCGCGGTTGCTGTCTCCAAAAGAAATCGTCGCGCTGTTTTGTGCTATGTCGAATACGTGGGCAGAGAATCGTTCTAGGTTGCGGAGTTAAAAGACTGCGGATAGTCGCAGGCTGGCGTCTCGCGGTATTAGATTTATACTTAGCTCAGCTTATTTCTTAGCCTCAGCCTTAGCCCTAGCCCTAGCCTTAGGCCTTAAGCGGCTTATTTAGGCATTTAACGCACAATATGCTAAAACTATTAGCACTAATATATTTTATTGGTATCGTGTATATAACGTAATATATACTAGGTTAACCTACGACCTACTCCTTCTATAATAAAAAATACTTACTTCCCTCTAAAACTGATTCTACTAATAGGACCGTTAATAATCCCTGCTTGAAAGCCGCTGTTATTACTCCTAAATGTGACTTCTATTGACCGTTTCTGTCCTTTACTTACAGCTCTCGCTATAATATCCTCCTATGCCTTTAACAGTAGCTCTTTAAGTAGTTTCCGCAAATAACCAAGTGCAGCCCGTTTCTCTTCAATTTGCTTAACCGCATTTATTATATCCTCTTCATTTTAACTCTACTTATGTATAGAGTTAGTAAGACGAATCTCTCCTAAAGTACTCTCCACTTCAGCTAGCTATATATTTGTCGATGTAATAGCTTTAGAAATCTCTACCTTCTTTATTAAAATCGTCTTTCTTATCTCTTTAGTAATATGAGTATGGCGGATAGAGCTATACCTATATAATTATATTTAGTATCTTCGCCTTTAAAGGCCCTAATTATGTATATATATAATAATAATAATATTCAATTACGCTGTTGCGGTTCCTATTAGGGTCCATGCAGCGGGTCTATGTAGGTATATTATATATATAAGAGGGGAACCGTACAGAGCCGGGTAAAACCTCTCCTTCTTCTATTACGTAGCCTATATGGCCTCTCTTCTAATTAGTAACTACTAAGCACGAGTAGACGTCTCCTTAAGGCGCTACAGAAAAGCCATCTTAATGCGTACTCCTGGGTCCGTCCAGTAGGTGTATAGCTAGGCCTAGGTTCGGTATCTTAGGGTTAGTCCCATAGTATATTCCTAGTTGCTCCCATCATCTAGGTAAGGCGTAGGCCAGCGGCCCGTAAGGCTAGTGGTGTCGAAAGTTTATAGTAGGGAGGTAGATATTTTGCCATATTCTGCCGTATTCTACCAAGTTCTACTATATTCTGCTAATTTCTACCAACAGGTAGGTGGAATACAGTAAAGGTTAAGGTGGTCCTATTATATTCTGCCAAATTCTACTAAATTCTGCTAAATTCTGCCAACGGGGTAGGTGGAATACGGTAGAGGTGGAATACGGTAGAGGTAGAGTACGGTAGAGGTGGAAAACGGTAGAGGTGGAAAACGGTGGGGGTGGAAAGCGGTGGAGGTTAGTAGAGTTAAGGCGGTAGGGACGGGTGGGCATTAGGATTAGGCTCCTCTACGGTCCTCTTCCTCCTCTTAACGCGCTTCTTAGCCTCCTCCCTTTACCCTAGCCAGCTCTCTAGCTAGTAAGAGGTATAGCAGGAGGTTTATCTATATAAACTAGTCCGCAACCACCTTAGCAGCCTTAGGCTTAGTTAGGAGTTCTTTATATATAGACGTTCCGGCACAGTAATATATTTCTACTTAGCTAGCGGCGTGTTTAGGGCAGAATACCACTACGTGTATTATTAATTGTTAGTTATAGCCGCATAGCCAGGCCGGTATTAGGTGCCCTAGTACTTTTTAGTAGTAGAGGTATCTATTAAGCCCTATATACTTAGTTCTAAGTAATATATTAATTGTACTCTCTACCTTAGTAAGCTTTGCGTGGCGTTTAAAGGCCTTCTTATTCCATAGCTCGGCCTAGGCCGTCGTATGGTGGGTAAGTGTGCTCTAGTACTTTTCCCACTCCCTTTTCCACCGCTCTTCGAACGCCTCTTATACCTTAGCCCTTCTGCTCTTCCTATACTGCGCTTCAGATAGGTCCGCCGGCCGCTTATCTATCCCTAAGATAGCGGCCGCTATCCTCTTAAGCTTATCCCGTCTAGTAGGCCGCATTAGTAGCTTTATTCTAGGCCGGAGCTAGTAGGCTATTGTGGCCCGTATAGTATTGCACTCCCTTTTAATATACTCTCTTGCCGGCCCCTCCCGCGTCCTTTCCGCGTAGGCTATAGCTAGCTTCTTTAGGTGTATCTAAAGCGGCGGGAACCCCGTCTCGTGCTCTAGTACTGCTATTAGCGTTAATTTATACGCCCCCATAACAGTGCAAAGGCATAGGTTCTGTGCTACGTCCAGCTAGCGCAGCTTAGCTTTACTTATCTCCTTAGGCTTTATCCACTCTGGCGATAAGTACTAGGTGCTACATCCGTATAAAATTGCCGGCCGGACTACAGCGGAGTATATCATCCTCGCCTTTTAGAAGGAGGCGCCCCATGTAGAGGCCGTAAGCCGGGTTAGTGCGGCCATTTGGGTAACCGTCTTCGCCTTAACGATGTTAATATACGGCCCCCATTTAAGCTTTGAGTCGGCCTGCACCCCTAGCACGCGTAGGTTGCTAACTAGGCCCTCCGTAAAGCCGCGTATATTAACTATAGCCTTTATATTAAACTTCTTATGGCTCCTTGTTATATATATATAAGGTCGCTATACTAACTGCGGAAGTAAAAGTAATCTTATAGCTTTAAAGGTGCTTAGATATAGCCTTTATCCAACGCTCCTTAAAGAAGCTAACTTTTGCCCTATCTTGCTATAATAGCCTCCCTTCTTTAGAGTATCTTGTCTAGCGCTAGAGGTCGTTTTAGAAGCTGCTATACGCTCTTATATAATTCTTAATTGCCGCCTTTAACTAATCGGCTATTGTTTTACTAAGGACCTCCTACTTAGGGTCCTTAATAGCTTGAAGTAATTAAAGGGCCATTTCAGCCAATGTAATATCGTCCTTTAGGCTTTGGACGACCTATAGGGCATTGATAATCTTATTAAGGTTATTTAAAAGAAGTCGGGTACCGTATAGGGCGGGAATAGTAACGCTAACGATGCTTACAGTAACGCTAAGAGAATTAGGCATTTTTATAAATGGAAATCAAAGAGCTATAAAAATTCAAATATTAGTCTATAAGGGCATTAACGCTAGTGTAGGTAAAGAGGCCAAGAAGGTAGCGATAGTGTAAGGCTAGGGAATAGGTAGAGCTAAGCAGCCGCACACCTTAAGACGCCAGCCTATTAATATTTATAGTCTCTTAACTCTATAACCTAGAACGATTCTCTGCCTGCGTATTTAGTATAGTATAAAACAGCATAATAAGTGCCTTTGGAGACGGCAACTACGGCTTTTAAATAGGGTAGAGCTATAGGCTAATTAGCGTTAAGTTTTACCTCCCGCCTAGTGAGTTATAGTGGCCCTAGCTTGACGATGCTAATAATAAGCTCCCCTACTAGAACGATTAGAAATACCTCTAAGCCCTTCCTCTAATATCCCCTTCCTCCGCGACCCCAATTACGTTAATTAGCGGTTACTGCTTAATTAGATCTACGAAAAGCTATCTATACTAGTATTTAGGGCGGCGCTTATTAGCCTTAGCGGAGTGGGGTATAATTTAAACGGCTTAGAGCTTAGTTTTAACTACTAACTAGTACATAGGAAGTTATAGCTTACTATTAAATATACCTACTAAGTTAGAGATAAGTCGCTAGATATATGGGTTTTCTAGGTATATAGAAGTAACGCCACTTATTTTAGGTAAAGTTTTTAGGAAATTATAGACTAGGTTAAGATTCCCAGCCGGATAAATTTAAAGGTAAATATCTTTAAGCTTATCCACAACTGGCTACGCAATAAGAGGAAGGGAAAGTGGGTGCTTATTCTAGATAATATTAACAATACTAACTTCCTTTTTATGCCTTAAACTACGAGCTAGGAGGCGCAGGAAGGCGGCCTAAGTAATAGTTCTATATAATTATTCTTTTAGTATTTACCTCTAAGCGCGACCAGGTTAATTCTTATTATAACATAAAGTAGAAATATAGCGTTAAAATTAGTAGAAGAGAGTAATATAATTACTATAGAGCTAATAGATAAAGAGCAAGCGCTAGCGTTTTATGAAAAAAAGTTAGGAATATAGAGTAACTAGTTAGATATTACTAAACTAGCAGCGGCACTTAAGTTTATGCCACTTGCTATCATCTAGGCGGCTATATATATTAAGGAACAAGCACTAAAATATTTAGTATAGTAGTATATTAAGAAGTTATAGAAGGGGGATAAGGTAAAGATAAGTCTCTTAAACTATAATAGGGGGTATCTTTATAGAGATTAGGAGGCTAAAAACTCTATTATTATAACCTAGCAAATATCGTTTAATTATATATTTTAAATAAGGTAATTGGCAGCTGACCTACTATTACTTATAAGCTTTTTTAACTAGTAAGGAATTTCTAAAGCGCTACTTTAGGATTAGGGCGGGATAAGAAATAGGTATAAAAGCTTAGGGGTAAATTATGAAAATAATAAAAAGAGTAATAGTAAAGATAGCGTATTAGATACTAGCGTTAATAACGGGTTTAAAGATAATAATCTTACGCTAAAAAACTACTTATTTATCTCCCTTACTACTAATATAACCACGTTTAAGATGCATGGGCTAGTATAGCTAGCTACTTAAAAGTAGCTAGAAGGTTAGGGGCAACTTAAAGGGTAAAAGAAGAAGTATATTATAAATCTTTATAGGGAGTTTCTGGCCAGGCAGTATAAGAATTGGGCTAAATACTAGGCGCTTTTCCTATATATAAGGTCGGCATTAGCGCAGCAGCCTAAAGGGGAGGAGTTGCTTAAGGAGTGGGCTCTACTACTATATAATGCGGTATAGTATATATAGTAATAAGAAAGCGTTTCTAATATGGAGAAGATATTAGTAAGGTTAATAAAAGTAAAAAAGAAGCTGCTTAGTAAAGAGTAAGAAGAGATATTAAGTAATATGGCGATAGTAAGGTTAGTATATAATTTTAAGGGGCGGTAAAAGGAGGCTAAAGAGCTAGATATATAAGTAATAGAGATAAAAAAGAGAGTGCTTAAGAAGGAGTATCTAAATATACTAACCAGCATAGGCAACCTAGCGTCGACGTATAGAAATTAAGGGCGGTAGAAGGAAGCTAAAGAGCTAGAGGTATAAGTAATAGAGATATTTAAGAGGGTACTTAGGGCGGAGTATCTAAATACGCTAACTAGTATAGCCAATCTGGCGTTAATATATAGGAATTAAGGGCGGTAAAAGGAGGCCGAAGAGTTAGAGGTGTAAGTAATAAAGACGTTTAAAAGGGTGCTTGAGGCGGAGCATCTAAATATACTAACTAGTATAGCTAACCTAGTATTAATATACAGGAATTAAGGGCGGTAGAAGGAAGCCGAAGAGCTAAAGGTATAAGTAATAAAGATAAAAAAGAGGGTGCTTAGGGTAGAGTATCCTTTTACGCTAGCTAGTATGGCTAACCTAGCGTTAACATATAGGAATTAAGGGCGGTGGAAAAAGGCTAAAGAGCTATTTATATAAGTGATAGAGACGTTTAAAAGGGTGCTTAGGGAGGAGTATTTAAATACGCTAACTAGTATAGGCAACCTAGCGTTAACGTATAGGAATTAAGGGCGGTAGAAGGAGGCCGAAGAGCTTTAAGCTAAAGAACTAAAGATATACTTAAGGGTACTTAGGGCGGAGTATTTAAACACACTAAGTAGTATAAACAACCTGGCGTTAACATATAGCAATTAAGGGCGGTAGAAGGAGGCTAAAGAGCTAGAGGTATAAGTGATAGAGATAAGTTTAAGGGTGCTTAGGGCGGAGTATCTAAATATGCTGGCTAGTATAGCTAACCTAGCGTCGATGTTTTAGAATTAAGGGCGGTAAAAGGAGGCTAAAGAGCTAAAGGTATAAGTAATGGAGATAAGTTTAAGGGTGCTTAGGGAGGAGTATCTAGATATGCTAACTAGCATAGGTAACCTAGCGTTAACGTATAGGAATTAAGGGCGGTAGAAGGAAGCTAAAGAGCTTTAAGTTAAAGAACTAAAGATATACTTAAGAGTGCTTAGGGAGGAGCATTTAAACACGCTAGCCAGTATAGGCAACCTAGCGTTAATATATAGGAATTAAGGGCAGTAGAAGGAGGCCGAAGAGCTTTAAGCTAAAGAACTAAAGATATACTTAAGGGTACTTAGGGTAGAGTATCTAAATATACTAAGTAGCATAAATAACCTGGCGTTAACGTATAGTAATTAAGGGCGGTAGAAGGAGGCTAAAGAGCTAAAGGTGTAAGTAATAGAGACGAGAAAGAGGGTGCTTAAGGTAAAGTATCTAAATACGCTAACCAGCATAGCCAACCTAGCGTCAACGTATAGGAATTAAGGGCGGTAGAAGGAGGCCGAAGAGCTAGAGGTATAAGTGATAGAAATAAGTTTAAGGGGCTTAGGGCGGAGTATTTAGATATGCTAACTAGTATAGCTAACCTAGCGTTAATATATAGGAATTAAGGGTGGTAGAAGGAGGCTAAAGAGCTAAAGGTATAAGTAATAGAGACGAGTTTGATAGTGCTTAGGGTAGAGTATCTAGATACGCTAACTAGTATAAATAACTTCGTATTTACGTTAAAGTTCTAAAGCTATACTAAAGAGGCTATTTTACTAATAGAAAAATGCTTTTAGATACGGAAATAGATCCTTAGCCCTTAGTATCTTTATATAAAGATATTACTTAAAGCTCTAAATAAGTAGTAGATAAAGAATATAGTAATAGGACTTTGAAGTGACTTTATATTATAGGTCATATTCTTATAACTCTCCTAGGCGTAACTAAAAAGAGATTATTAATAAAATAGGGTTAGCGAAGACCTAAAAAACCTGTTGTTCTTTATATATTGTCTAAAGCGACAAGTTTAGACTATAACACTAGTGTAAATGTAGAACGATCGATCTGCGTAAGTATGCTTAACGTAGTATATGGGGTTTTGCTTAGGCTCTAAGTTTTGCTCAATTTGAATATTAAAATTTGTTCATTATAAGCGACTAGTAAAAATCGTCGTAAGCCGTTGCATCTTTAGTAAGGGGTTTTAAAGCGATAAATATATATTTATAAGTCCATTTAAAGTCGATTTATAACGTTTTAAAGCTCGATTAACTGGTGAATTTGGCCCTAGTTATAATGTTTAAAGCTTAGAGGTGGTAGTATCCTAAAAAGGGAGGCGGTCTACTAGCGTAAGCAAAACTTAGGGCCTAAGCAAAACCCTATATACTACGTTATAAGTGATATTTAACAGTAATTAAAGTGATTTAATACTAGATGTCGCCATTATAGGTAGGGAGGGCGGCTGACCCGCACCGGCTACACCCTTATAAGATGGCGAATTCTATAAGAGGTGAGTTGGTTAATTAGAGTATGGCTAAAGTTAAGTTTAATTGCCAGCCTATGGGGCTAAGGTTGGCGCGCTTACTAAGACTTCGCATAGCTATAGAAACTTGTAATCCTATTTGGTATAGTGAAAAATATAATAACTATAATATATATAAGCATACTAGATTCTTGTGCTAAGATATCTTATCCGCCTTATAAAGGCACTTGGCCAATAAAGTACGCATTTTAGATTTATCTGCGCGAAGGAATCTACATTACGTCTTAGTAAGAGAGTTCGATGCGCTTATATAATAGGGCTTTAAATGCTTAGCTAGATGTACTATATTCTATATAATGCTAAATGGCTTAGTTTATAGCGCTCTTCTAGAAGTATTTATGTACAGTTATATATTAGCTATTTTTGGCAGCCAGGCCGTATACGTTCCTATTATACTAGCTATCTATACCATCTTTCGTCCTTCTTCTATTACTACTATTATAGATATAAACCGAGCCAGCTAGGTGCTAGCGTAGGGTCTCCCTCTAGATATACCTAGGATATATACTATATTAGCAGAATGGGGCGATATTCCCCTCTCTACACTTTATTATCGTGATTAAGGACGACGCTTAAGAGAGGAATTAGCCTAAAGTTAGCAATACCTTACTCTAGAGGAAGAGAAAGCTATTATAAAATTCTTATTACTAATGTCTAATCTTGGGCACCCTATACGAATTAAGTTTATTCATTTGCTAGCCTTTAGTATCGCCTACTATCGATCTATAGACAACCTAATTAAGCCTTTAAGTAAGAACTGGCCCTAGGCCTTTAAGAAACGCCATCTAGAACTTAATGTAAGGGTTATTTTGGCCCTTACTCGGCTGCATCGCCTAGGGGCTCTTAGGGGTCGCCAAGGCTAGCCTTCGGCTAGCCCTTAGCACCTCCTTATAAGCACCTCAGGCTTGTAGCCCTTCCCTCCTTATCGGTTCGTCTCTCTTTGTACTTAGGCTATTGCCTACCCTTATTACCATATCGTCCTCTTCCATCGACTCCCTATGTGACTTATGCTCGGCTTGCCTGCTCCCTACCGTACACCCTAGCAATACTGCCTTACATTCGAACCGATCCTACACCCTCGTGGGTGGTAGCCTGCAGCAAGCCGAGGGCTGCGCCCTCGAGCAATTTCACGATCCTCCATTTTTACCTAGGACGATCACGTTCACTACGACACAGCAGGTACACCAGCAGACGCCTAGAGATCGCATCCGTATATAAAGGTTTATTAGAATACGGATTAGGTCCTCTACCTTACCTAGGACGATCGCGTATACTGCAAAGCAGCTACACCAGCAAGACGTCTGGCAGATCGCATCCGCTTATAGTGGTAGATACGGATTAGGAGAAAAAAGGAATTCTCAATCCTTTCCCTCTTACCTAGGCCGATTAGTTCACTGTAACAAGCAGGTATACTAGCAGATATCTAGGATCGCGTCCGCTAATAACGGTTATGGAACATAGATTAGAGAAGGGAGACCAGATTAGACGCGATTACCTCCCAAGGAGACTGGTAACGCTCTCTAGGCCAACTACAGTTTACTCGCGATAGAGGTTCCACCAACAGAGATTAGAAGGTTAAACGTCCTTAAAAGAGATATAAAGAGCTATGGCTCTTAGATCGTTCGCGATCGCTTAAGGGCTACGGCCCAACCCGGAGACTCTCCGGCTGTTAGCCTAAGGGCTGCCGAGACTAAACCGTAGGCGGTTATCTTTTAGAGCTACAGCTCACCTTAAGCTACGGCTTAAAGATCCTATGCGATCGCTTAAGGGCTACGGCCCGACCCGGAAACTCTCCGGTTGTTAGCCATAGAGCTGCCAAGACTAAATCGCAGGCGATTGTCTTTTAGAGCTACGGCTCGCCTTAGAGCTACGGCTTACCTTAAGCTTCGGCTTAAAGATCCTACGCGATTAAGCTTATAAATACTTAATACGCTAACCACGGTTTACTTGCTACAGAGGTCCCATCAACAAAGATTGGAAGGTTAAACGTCCTCAAAGAAATGCAGCTACCCTAGAGGCTATCCGATTGCTATTCAATGGCCATCCGAAGAACTAACGGCTAGTTTTCAAAGCTATAGCTACTACCCTCTCTTCTAGATCAAATGCAATTAGGGCTACGGCCCGACCCGGAAAGCTTCCGGTTATCAGCTAAAGAGCTGCTAAGACCTAATCGCAGGGCGATTGTCTCTTAGAGCTACGGCTCGTCTTAGAGCTACGGCTTGCCCAAGAGCTACGGCTTATCAAGATCGTAGGTGGTCTCGCAAGCTACTACTTGCCTTAAGAGCTACGGCTCTTAGATCGTTCGCGATCGCTTAAGGGCCACGGCCCGACCCGGAGACTCTCCGGCTGTCAGCCAAAGGGCTGCCAAGACTTAATCGTACGCGATTGTCTCTTCTGAAGTTATAAGCTCAGCTTATGAGATCCTATT
>Ga0307515_10019831_pt1 | contig 12058 bp, 11 predicted proteins | sample 17_EM_MG_FD_194513 | JGI IMG/M metagenome (GOLD analysis project Ga0307515, IMG submission 194513) | Populus trichocarpa ectomycorrhiza microbial communities from riparian zone in the Pacific Northwest, United States - 17_EM | ecosystem: Host-associated > Plants > Roots > Unclassified | place...
CACGACACCGCAGACATTGATGTTTCCGACCATGACGCCTGGAGGCCGGTTGGACGCAAAACTCTCACGTACTGTCGACCTTATGGAATGGGACCGCTGAAGCTCCTGTAACAACATATTATGGACTGCACCGCCTTCCCACATCTCTTCGCAGGCTTCTACTTGAACCCTTGTTGTCGAGTGGAGAACGTCCGATTGCCGGTTCAGATCGTGGGGGTTGGGCGGTACTTTGGTTATTTTTCCGTGTATACCGAGGAGGTCGTATCACCCTTTTGGGTGTGACCCTAAGACAAGGGGAGTCTGGTGAGGTTGGGAAGGTGGATGAAGGGGTAGACGCGTTGGAAGGACGATCGATCCGAAATACCTGTGCGGGACATGGACGTGGTGTCACGTTCGTCCCGTGTAAGCATTCTACCTACTACGCATCGCGTGTGGAGATCGCGTTCGCTGTGCCCACCCAAACCGGTGTTCACTAGCAGGGGCGAACGAGTGTAAGTAGGTGAGCAATGACTTCCGCGCGGAATTCCCACACACTCAAATCCTCCCGACTGCTGCGTACCACACAAAATTTGAAAACTGTGAGAAGGAACAAAAGGGTTTGGTGTAATAATGGGATTCTAAGAGGAAATTACATTGAATCGTAGAAATTGGCATTTCCCTCGGGATTCCCTCCAGCAGTGGTCGAGTCGAGTGAAAAATACCGCCTGGATGGCAGGGAGCGTGAACTTCGGCAACGAAAAAAACGGATACCTCAAGTTTGACACAATATTTTCAGGCGGTATTAGGCACGGTGTCGAGCATCATGCTCGACGACCCGGAATATAGTAGGACTCGACGTCTATGACATCCCGACTACAGAGGAAGGGCACGCCTTTTGCAGTTAACCTCCAGGATAAGCTTTCACATGAAGCATTATCTTTCTGAAAAATCCCCGTTAGTGATAGATGTACAATCGCGCCGTGCGTTATCTAATCCAATGTTTTCGCTTTGGGTGCGCCACGGGAGAGGTGACTCATCAAGACATGCCCTCACCAAGGAACCAGTTTCGGCGCGTGACCAAAGCTAGCTGACAGCCACCATTATGATGTGCCGCCCACCACTGTCCCAGGAACGTCGACTACCATCCATCTGCCTCCGCTTCATCACCGCACACCTATTCGTTTCTACCCCTGCGGACCTTTTGTTGGGCATCAGGCACTGTGCTCCTTCCCTCACCATCCCCAGAGATGGTCCGACTTCCGCCTCAACTTCAAGGGGAAGCTCAAGAGCCCATAACTATCCAGCTCGACCCAAAATGGTACGCAGACCTCGTTCAGTGATGGCAGGAGCACCAAAGATAACCTTAAACCACAGTCTTCACTCTACCCTCAAAGAATTCTTCGATCCACTGAGGACCAGCGACTCACGCGCCGACTTTTACACCGTGTACAGTAGGAAATCTGGGGAGTTTGACCGGAATTATGCGAGGGAATACGACGACTTGAACACATTCCTCATCTTCGTCAGTCGTCTGGTTTTCGCCCTCGGTACCGAATACTGAACCTAGAGATATACAGGCCGGTCTGTTCTCTGCAGTCAGTGCAGTGTTCGTCGCCATTGTTCAACCAAAGCTTGAACCGGATCCGAACGAGATGACCGCCGCTTACATGCAAATCCTCATTCGCACCATGAACAACTCTCTCTTCCCCGACGCAGATCCCAGCTCCGTTGCTTGGACCGGCCCCCCTCCCGGAATCGTCACCGTCCAGTCAATGCTATACGCAAGTTTCGCGACCTCGCTCCTCGCCGCGTTTCTTGCGATTCTCGGGAAACAATGGGTCAACCGATATATCCGGAATCGCAGAGGTTCCGTTGCCGACAAGAGTCGGGACAGGCAACGGAAGTTGGATGGGCTCGAGGAGTGGCACTTCCACATCGTCATCGAGAGCCTCCCGGTGATGCTCCAACTCACGTTACTGTTGCTCGGGGGCGCATTGTCACGATACCTCTGGACGATCAACCGCACCGTTGCCTGGGTCATCCTCAGCTTCGCGCTGTTCGGGCTCGCCTCATACACCTTCTTCACTCTCGCTGCGACGCTCTACCACAATTGCCCCTACCAGACACCGTCTTCCGCTCTCATCCGAACCTTCACCAGATACCTGGCAAGAAATGACTTCTCCTTTGTCCACTCAGTAAAGTCTCTTGTGGCATTCCTCGCTGGGAATCCCCACTTCGTTCAACGTGCACCCGTGGACGTGGAACACGCACAACCCGCTGTCGTGGGACCATCCACCTGGAACTTCGGGGAGATCTCCATTGACTGGGAAGTCTGCAAGGCAGATACACGTTGCATCTCTTGGATGCTCAATTCCGCCACCGATAGCGACGTCGTCTTTTGCACGGCCCGGTTCGCCGCAGACATGATCCTATACCCGGAGATCGCGGATATCCTCTCGCCCCGCGTTCTTGCGAACCATTTTCTCGAGTGCCTGTCGGATGGACGAGTGGTTCCTGGAAAGTTGGAGCACGCGAGTGTAATCGGAATGGCCCTGGCATCGGTACTCAGCATTCAACTCTGCACGGAACCCAAGAGAGGGGACCTCCGGAGCCTCAACGACAGCATTCACCATTATGCTAACTTGGTATCAGAATCCGAGCCAACATTCTTGCCCGGTGTGGAAATCCTCAGAATTGTTTCGCAGACCCCAGAGCGTGTGCGGAGTGAAAGCCTCCGGAAATGGGATATTCTCTCCAATATTTCCGATGATTTGCCCACCACGGATAAGCTCTGCTTGAGCAGGATGGCACTCCAGACTGTCTGGCGGTGGAGGCAGGTTCAGGACCCCACCACAGTGTTCAGTCTCGAGGAAATAGATTCCTTTTGCAAGGGATTGATGGCGAACGGCGATCATCTCCTTCCAGCTCTCAAAATACACTGCTTCCTCACCATGGCCATCTCCCTGGGAGACCCAGTGGGTGATATTCACATTCTTTTCTCCCCTGACACCGAGTGTGTGATTTCCCCATCCTTTCTATCAACTCTACTCATTGATCGGTAGTGATGCGTTGCGGATAGCAATTGAACTTTTCCATGCACAATTACTACAATCCATCACAGAGGGGAACACTGGCGAACGCACTCTAACCTTGGTCCTATCCGCATTGGTTCACCTTGACCCGTTCCAAGTCGTGGGCACCGGAGGATGGGGCTTTTTGTGGATCACCGAACTTCTTAACTCCATGTACTCGGAGGGCGAACGCTACCGGATGGCTAGCCAGGTGATGCAACTGTTAGGGAAGCATTTTGACTCTGCGGACCCGGAGCACCCATTCGATGTGAAACCCGCTTGGATACCTCCCCTCGTGGGTTTCTTGTCGCTGCACGAGGGGCTTTACACCACGGACTCTCCACCATATCCAGGGTCCATCGCCCTCCGCATTCTATCACTCAGTCCGGGATCTGCTCAGTTTGGCACAACATTGTTACCCATCCTCACCTTGGCACTATCGTCAACCCACCCTCCCCAATCGCGTAAATGGGCTCTGAAGGTCTTCCACAAATATATGTCCGGATGGTTCTCCCCACAGATGGAGAATGTTCCGGACGAAGATCTCGAGAATCTTCTTCGAGCAGTTGGTGACCCATTCCAGTTCACCACAGGTCCTCCTCTCTACGACGGGCAACCTGTGGATACAGCCGATTATGACCCCATGATGGTCGTGGTCGTCCTGATCGAGTTCGCATCGTCGTACCTGTGGCGAAACCACCTCCGTCACTCGAATTTCACCTCCTGCGAAGAGATTGTTTCCACAGAGGATGGTTGGAGGGCTGCGTTAAAATCCATGTCGGATGCGGCGGCCCACGCGTTCACAGAATTTCTTTCCAACTCGTCAAAGGTGATTGCGGCCATCGGGCGCCTTGAGGAGCTTAAGTGTTCGCACACAATTGGAGTCGTAGCCGGGTGGGCCCGGACCGCCGGTCTCCATACAGAGCGGGGAGTTTTCGGCAGCCAGGTAGAACGTCCGTTTGGCCACACCGAGGCGGTTGGTGTGGAGGAGGGAGGCGAGGTGATCATTACCGAGGGAAGCCGCAGGAGACGACGTACCTCTCCCAACAGGAGTTATACCAGTGCCCGTACTCCCCCGCCAGGACCCACTACCATCGCATACGGAGGGCGTGAGGGAATCCCCAAACCACCCCAATCTACGGCCCCTACCGCGACGGATTTCCATGAACTTCGTGACGAACGAATAACTCGACCGACTACCATCATGGATACACCAGGACCTGATTTCCTTGCTGAAGTCCGGGAAGGGCGAAGGTTAGGGCGCCCGGGCGTGGGTGGGTACCGGAGCAGACAGGCGAGTTGCATGCACCCTTGTCGTGGAAACGAGTTAACCACTTACTCGTTAGACTTCTGAGGCTGGAGATCGACAGACCACGGCGCCACCACTCGAAGAGGCACCTGAACCATCGTATTATCGTCGTCGAGTATGTCTTCCCGATGTATGCTGTTCTTGTTAGCTCAGTGTTTTCTTCGGAAACAGCGAGAACCTGAGGTTCCAGTCCCTTCCCCTTCCACTGTCATCAGTGTCCCAACGCAACCTATGCAACCTGCTCCCCCGCCACCTCCAACGTTCCTGCCCTCTAGTGACAATGTAAGCCCCCCTCCTCGATCCGGTCCTGTGATCCGACTAATCACCTCTTCCAGACCGCACTTGATTCTTTGCTCCGGGACGTACTGGGCGTTGTGAGGGTACTGGTTCCCGTTATCACCGTTTGCTCAATCTAAATGTGTGTTTCATAGGACAATCGCTCGTTCCAGATGGCCTCTATGGAACAACAGAACCTTCTGATTGACCGCATCAATCGACTGAATCAACGGCCAACCGGTGATCAACAGGATCAACAAAACGAGACGAGGGGCATTCGCGCGAGGGTTGATCAACTTCAAGAAGACCTCAATCGACTATACAGAGGTATAACTACATCTTTACCATAGCGCGAATATTTTCACTGAAAGTGTGACCTCAGATAGACCTCGACCAGGGGTGTATGACCCACCTTCGTACCTTCCTGCCGGACCTCGACCATCGATGTATGACCAGCCTTTGTACCTTCCCGCACCTCTACCAGCGGTGTATGACCAGCCTTCGTACCTCCCCGCCAGAACTCGACCAGTGGTGTATGACCCGTACCTTCCCGCTGGACCTATGCATATCCCTCCAATACCCCGTTCCCGCTCTAGCCCGCGACGCTCACGCCTCCGTTCGAGGGGTGGGACTGGGTTCGAACCCCTTGTTATCCCCACTGTCACCACTGTCCCAGCGCCGGCTTCGGTATCACCTTCTAGACGCCACAGAACCCGAAGGTCGGCCCGCCCAAGTCGAAGTCTCAGTTATGGCACCGATCCCAGTGACCACGGAAGACGAGGTCGTCGACGAGAACATCGTAGACACCGGACTACTGGGTCCAGGACACCCACCCCTCCCAGTCGTCGGGTTCTGAGACGCGCTCCCAGACCAGAAGAGATCGAGGGGAGCTACTACGCACCGACGCCCGTCAGAGCTCCGACAGTGCTGACTTCAAGGCACCGACCCTCCCCAAGTCGAAGGTATTCCCCAAGCCGACGATATTCCCCAAGCCGACTCGTTTATCCTCCAAGCCGCACCCATAGGTCATACTCCCCTGTCCGCACGGTAACGGTAACCCCTGTCCGCACGGCAACCCCTATCCGCACGGCAACCCCTGTCCGCACGGCAACCCCTGTCCGCACGGCAACCCCTGTCCACACGGTATCCCCTTCACGACCATATACACGCCGTTCCCCGACACACACTCAACGCACTCACCACTCTAGACCATACTCTTCCCGAACAAGGAGGTCTTCTGTCAGCCCCCGATCACCGCGTGTGTTGCGTCGAAGACGCTCCCCTGGGACAAGAAGGTCGAGAAGTCGAACCTCAACACGGCGTGTTAGCCGTAGTCCCCCGAGGCGAATTTTCTCTCGGAGCCCGACGAGAATCAGGCGAGGTGCAAGCCGTAGTCCACATAGAACAAGGCGGGACGGTAGCCGTGCCGCGAGTCGTAGTCCAACCAGGCGGATCACTGGTCGTCCTTCAACGATGCACAGTACCAGCCGTAGCCCAAGTCGTCATGGCCCGTCAGGATATGGAAGAGGCAGGTATGAGAGAGAATCGGGGAGTACTCGCGCCCCTACGACTAGATACGGACGATCCCAAAGCGTTACTCCTATCGAACGGCGCTCCGTGAGTCTGACACCGCCTGGAACACGTCGCGGTACCAGGAGTCCCCCCAGGCGGGAAAGAAGGAATCGAAGGGCCGATCGAAGATCAATGTACACACCTACCCCACCTCGTTCGGTCACCCCGCCGTCCTCACGATCCCCTCGACGACCTCCACCTACCCCTCCGACATACGTTGGTTACGATCCCGAACATGCCTGGCGTTCCGATGTCATCTCTATCCGACCACCCGCCTCGGTCACCCCCGAGGTCTCGGTTATTGTTGGCGAGCCTGGACTCTCACGCTCGCCCAGCCCAAGTGCATCTCCTGGTCGTGTTACTAGGGCAAGGACCCGATCGGGGCCGGGATCCCAGGAGCTAACCTTCGCAGACGGAGAACGTGAGAGGCAGGATCGTTCCAGTGACCTCGAGGCACACGTGGTCGAGCTTGTTGAAGCGGCCAGCGAAGCCGAAGACAGAAGGGAGAGTATCTTCCGCGAGAATGAGGAGGCGCGAGAGAGATTCTTTGACGAGGCAGAGGTAAGGAGAGCGGAGGAAGCTGTTCATCAACGGAACCAGATTTGGGCAGACTTGGAAGACAGGCTTCGAGCCCTCCCACTTACTACTGTAGCCGCGGCCCCACGTTCAGACACGGGGTCATTCCATTCCATTGCTGAGAGCATGACCTCAGTCCACACCCCACCACTGTCTCCCACTATACCTGTTACACCAGTTATTCCAGGGTCACCTCTCCCAGTCACGGAGCCTGCAGCAGGGCCAGAGCCGGTTTTGGTCTATGAGGATGCACCATCAGCACAGTGAACCCTGTGGATAGAAGCATTGGTGAATGCAGATCAGGATGGTGATGTCTTGTGACTTGGCATATTTATCCAGTCCCTATATTTCTTGTGACTGATAACATGGAGGCATATTTCAAACCCTGTACCAGGATATTACAATTACAGGAATGGGAATTTGGAAGTCCTCAATTTCTTCTTGCCTTGCCACCCTTGGGACTTGCCCAGCCATTGTAATGCTCCCAGTGCTGGTCAGTAGCTCTGTGCCCCAGGTGCCTGGCCCACCTGGAAGTACAATAATCCATGAGAAGCAACACCACCCAGAAAACAGCCCAGTGACAAAGGACAGTTAATAAACAACAGACCCAGATGTTTGACAGACCTACACCTACAAGACCAAAACATGAATTAGAAGAGGGAAAGAGAGAGAGGGGGAGGGGAGAGGCAAAAAGAAGGGATTTATCAGGTCAAACCAACCCAAAACCTGGAGGGATGGGACACATCTTAGGACAATGACAATGAGTCAAACTCCATCACCAAACCTCCACCCCTCAATCCTCACAGTATGTACACTTTAAAAAGAACTGCACTTTAAATTCAGTCACCAAAATTGACTGAAGTTAGGTTGATTTATGTCACCTTTCAAGTGAGCACCCATTTTCAGCACCCTGGTTCATATGATGGGGTGTCCCCACCTTTCACCTAAACTAAAGGGTTTTGCAAACAACACTGATCCATTAACATGCACCTTAGACAAAAGCTAATCCTAAGTAGATTCAGAATGAAACAAAGAACCAGGGGACTCTATAAAAGAGAGTGAGAACAATCTAAGGGACTCTTGCTGGCATCACAGTTACTACCACCCAAGGTCAAATATCAAGACAAATTGGACCTCACCATTGTTCAGCTGTTCACCATCAGTGGGATTCCAGTAACTGTTTTGGGCTTACCACATTGGAAGTTTGTGGGAGTAGCAATGCACTCAAAATGCAACCCACCTTCACTGATGAAATTGATGGGGAAATTGATTCCAGCAGAAGCCACCCTTATGCACAAATACCAGATTGAATTTCTCCAGAACTGCATCAACCTCACATTGACATTTGACAGCAGATCCTTATCTATTTCATTGCTTGTAAAAGGTGGTTCTGCTGTCATCAAGGTGAAATATTTATCAAGACCCCATGAAATTCAGCTCCTGAAGAAACTTTCCTCAGGGATTAGATGATGGCCTCTTGGCATGACAATATTCAAGAGCAACTACAATGGAAATATACATCCATCATGACACCAATAGCACATTCCATCAAGGCACTTGAGGGACAAGTCTCAAATGCAGCAGATGTTTATGCTTTTTGGCTCACAATTGCAGCCTCCCTGTGGGATTTATTTTTGTATGATGACATTAACAAAGAGTTGGCTAGGAAAGTGACTACAATTGGGATAGGTGGTGCAAGGAATTTATTGATGATCCCCCCTACATACCAATTTTATTGCTTTCTTCCTCAATCTACCCAAGTCTCAATGCACTGTGAGAGATTAGCTACCTTAGAATACTAGGTTACAATCAGTTAGAAATTCTCAAGTAGCTAATAATGGTGGTCTTCACCCTTTAGTGCCTCCTTGGAACACTGGGCCCAATGAAGTCCCATCCCTTGGTGCCTTTGATTGTACAAAGAAATTCCTGAAGGGACCACTGCACAATTTAGCAAAGGCTGGTAAGGATGAGTTTATCCAGAAAATGGGTCCATGTAGCTCTCACTGAGTTGGTCTGTCAACTGAATGGCAGATAAGCAAATGGTATTCAATTTTACATGGTTCAACATGGAACCAGCAGAACATTGGGACTCTCACCTGGATGATCCAGATTCCCCAGTGGGTCCTTCACTTGGTAAGATTTTTTGTACATGTGCAAGGGCAGTCTCAATGGTACTTTTGGTTGTATTAGCAGAATAATAAGCCAAAACTCTCAACAAAGCCGGTGGTTGCTTTCTGTAACATTGAAGAAGAGATCTACACAAAAGCAAGGCAACAAGCCACTGACTCCAGAGCTAAAGATTCAAGTGAAGATGAAGATGACAGTTGGGATGACAGTAGACACAGATGTCCTGTAGATAATGGTATGGGCCTGACAACAATGTTAATCTCACATTGCCATTTCTTTGTGGCATGTTTTCAGATAAACAGTTAGTGCTAACCTGCTTCAAAGACACTGCAACTGCTGCAAATGTTGGGATAGAAATGAGGAATTGTGAACTATCTGATGATTGGAAAAATGTGATAGTGTTATGTATCAAATTTCTTAGTATACATGATATTAGAATCCATGTTAATAACTGGTTAGAATCCTTGTTAGGAACAGACAACCTTGCACAGCAGTTATAAACAGTTAGTTAGAAACATGGGGGAATTCCAACAGTACCCTACTGAGGGAGGCCCAACCCCTTCCAAAATTTTACATCACACATTCATTGCTGGGGCAAGTTTCCCAAACAGAATGACTCCATGCATGAGGAACACGCATGCGGGGGCTTCACTTACTCGATTACGAACAACCATCTTACTCCAGACCCTGTGCACGGGCTTCGAAACACTCCCACCAACACTGCGGGCTGAATCATCGCCAAAACATTTACCGGAGGGTGAGCACTTCCTTCCCTTTGAGATTCTTTTTCTGCGACTCACATGGAACCGTTCCTCGTAGCACCGAACCCAGTATTCAACGAGGGAGATCCTCATTTTCTGGGATGTGGTTGAGCGCCTAACCGGGTCAAGTCAACGCCGGTGGTTATCGCCATTGGCCCCACTCACCCTGTCCAAGAACTCTACGAAACTTCGCAAACTGGGGCCTTGGACACATCGAATGCGCGATTTCAAGTCCTGGTGAATGAGAGGTTGGAAAAGGAGTGGTTGATAGCTAGCGTCGGTGAGGTTGAGCTTCTTGAACCGTTGCAGGATTTCCGAGACCGGATATTTTATATCAGAATTGACCGGTAGTACTGGTGCATCTGGGAGTGTCCGTTTGTGGGGGTGCACTCTGAATGGTGCCACGGCGAGCGACTTGTCGGGAGTGGAGGTTGGAGAGGGAGGGCCAGTTATATGAGACTGAAGGCAATCAGACGGTGACCGTCCGGAAGAGTGATCCAATATGAACTAACCTGCTTAAGGCCGGTGATAGATGGTGATGGGTCGATGCCCTGTCCCTTGAAGCCCTCGGCACAACCTAAATAATTATCACCTCCGGAAACAACGTCCAACGCCGGTTTGACACGTTGGGAAGAGTTGTCGTCGTTTTTCAGAGGTCTGTTTTCTCTGCAAACGATTATCCCCACTGGTCGAAAGAATCAGATTCCAAGTATCTGTTTATAACGGGAGCTGACCTCCACTTTCGTCCATTACAACATGCGGCCGCTTCATAGCCAATAGGGATGAGATGTCACCCGAATCCCCCGCCTGTCCAAAGGTGAGACCTTGAAGATTTTTACCTGCGGATGACCTACCGCACGAATCTCTATCAGATCTTGATGGTGCATCAATACGGATTCAGCATCGGAGTTCTTCCGTCGAGAGGGGTTAAGTGGTCTGGTGGCGACACAGGGAAGGGTACAGCGTACCTTGAATACGTAATCTGCAATCGCATCCCAGCTGTCATATTCATCAGCCTGGAAGCAAATTTTAGCGTGGAAGCAGAAGGGTACAGCAGGAACCATACAGGTGTGATGGGACCCAGCTGTCTTCCAAGGTCCTCATCGTCGCTCGCCGTAAGTTCAGCATCAGATTGTACAGTCAATTCCGGAAAAGTTTCCCCTTGGTTGTCCCCTGAGCCGAGATCGTGTGGCCCCGCGCCGGCTCGAATCTTCTTGGGAATCTTCTTGCGAAAGAACGGCACGCGCCTTGGGCGCATAGTGTAATAGCGAATGAAGACACGTTGAATACATTCAGGGGGATCACTTGCGTCTTGTGGCCCGTAGTTAGATTTGGGTGGGTGTTTACCGTGCCATTTCCATTCCCCCAGAAAAGGGGCCATTGGAGCTTTGTACGGTTTGGGTTTAAGGGGAGCGTCCTCGTACGAATACGCTACCATCGCAAAGTCCTCGGTCACATCGAAACCGGTTACAAGAATGGGCCAGACGCCGTCCGCATCCGGTTTCCCGCGGGCGAACCGAACCCAAGAGTTGTAGTGGCGCTTAATGTATGCTTTAAACCGAGGTTTTGACGGACCTGGGGTATCTTTCCAATGCATTTCGCCCGTTGTCACCAGTGCCGCACCACGATCCCCGTTGAGGTCGAATGAGAAAGTTGTGCTACGTTCCGCGGGGGGCCTGGGTGGAAAATTTTTGAGAACAGTGGGGAGTGATGCAACGAACGGGACGTACAGGGGAGTGAATCCAGGATACGCATTGCCACCACGACACTCCCCCCTCTTTCGAATGGTTGGTGAATGAAAGCAGCCAGCGGGTCGCTCGATGGGTACCGGGGGTTCAACCTCCAACTGTTCAAATTCATTGGGAACGTCAACTCCCAGCTGCCGCCCCCCCAAAGGGGAACCAGCGGAGAACAACAAATTAAATCGCCCATCGCGGATGAAGCCTACGTCTCCGATGTCGGGTGAGGGGGTGGGTTGCCTGTGGGTTCCAAATCTTCAGAGATCATCCGCAACGAATGACAAAACGACGTGCTACCATAGGGCATCACCGCGGCGGTGGATATCCATTTCTCTGTGCAAGAAACCTCGTCAGGAGGTGGGCGTGACACGCGGAAGGCGGATCCAAAGGCTCACTTCTTGTAGATCTCCCACTCTGGTGGATTTTCGTATGGCATGAAGATGCTCGGGGGAGTGGGTGATGGAGGGTAGAGGTTGAAAGGCGCAGATTCTTCTTAGTGTGTGAGCGCTGTTCTTCGTCAGCACCAATCCACAGCGCATGAATTAGCGATGAATACAAGTTGTCCGTTGACTTATACGATGTCCGACACGTGTCAGTCACTTCAAGGCCGGGCTGAGGGCAAAACGGGCGCCATGTAGTCCATTCGAC
>Ga0307515_10019832_pt1 | contig 12058 bp, 2 predicted proteins | sample 17_EM_MG_FD_194513 | JGI IMG/M metagenome (GOLD analysis project Ga0307515, IMG submission 194513) | Populus trichocarpa ectomycorrhiza microbial communities from riparian zone in the Pacific Northwest, United States - 17_EM | ecosystem: Host-associated > Plants > Roots > Unclassified | place...
ACTTACATCGCTTGATCATATTGAATCTACACTACTTAGACAAATATGCATATAGAAATTCTGTCTAGAAATTGAAATTTGAAAAAATAAAAACTTTTGCTACATATGTATAGTATTATATATCAAGGTTCAAGATCAAAACAACTCAATTATTGAAATTATGGACAAACCCACTCGATAGTCTGTACACATGCCCTACGATTTTGGTTTAATGTGTTGGATTATACGCAGGTGGCTGCATGCCCAATGCAAGCCACTGTTCAGTTAAAGGGTAGTTTATATATTGTTAATCACTGTATACTAATCCTCGTTTCATCGCGGACTAGGTTGTTTTTTATAATTTTAAAAAATAATGTTAAAAATCTATTAGCATGCAAGTGAGCTAGTAGCTCAACTAATAATAATTAAGTGGTAAGAAGTTAACTAGATAAAACTAATATTATTTATTCGAATCCTACCATTTGCATTTCTCAACTCATAAGTAAGTGTGCGATCAATTGAGAACCTTGAGTTGACGGGTTCTTTCTCATAGTTTAGTTCTTGGGAATGGACACCTACCCGTGGGTCATGTATAGGAGTACGTCCATGATAAAAAAAAAAAAAAACATTACTAGCATGTTTTAAAGAAAATAAAATCTTGCGACTCGAGTTATAGACCCTAGTCAGTCCAATAAGATAGTTTAATTTAATTATATGATAAAAAATAAATTATAGTAAATGTACAGAATATAAAGACGAAGAGTTATAATGATGGCCTATAGAAAAAGAACACTTGCAAAGGATGAAATAAAAAACTCCAAGTCAATCCTAGTTATTATGATAAACTCATGACCTAGGTCATGAGACAAGGCCATTTTCGTAGAAAGCAAATAAAAATTAATAAAAAAACTCAATCTCTAATAAACACAATCTTGAAGATTGAACTCGAAAAATAAAATTGGTGTAAAAAAAATAAAAAGAAGATCGATGTCAATTTGGGTTAACATCTCATATTCGTGATCTAGGTCATGAGACTAGGATCACTACATCGAAAAAATTTATAAAGCTCAATTCTCAACATTCCAATGTTGACGAATGAAATTTAATTAAAAAAAATGAATTTAAAAAAAAACAATTAAAAATTAAGGACAAAATTTGACAAAAAAATAAAATGAAACAAAATTATGTAAAATCCCCGAGTCAATCTGAGTTAGTATGGCAAATCCGTGACACGGGTCGTAAGGTCAGGCCATCCTAATAGAAAGCAAAATAAAAATAAATAAATAAAGAAGCTCTATCTCCAATAAACAAGGTTTTGAAGGATGGAATATTTGAAAAAAAATAAATGTAAAAAAAGATTAAAAAGAAAAGATTGATGGCAACCAGGTTAACATTTCTTACTCGTGACTTGGGTTATAAGATCGAGATCACTACATTGAAAAAAGTTACAATGCTCAATTCTCAACCAATTTAATATTGAATGTTGAAATTGAAAAATAAAATCAATTTAAAAAGAAATGACCCGTAGAAAAAAAAAACAATTAAAAGAATGAGAACCACATTTGACATAAAAATAAAATAATATTAAATACTGTAAAAGCCCTGAGCGAATCCTAGATATGATGGAAAATTTATGACCTGAATCATAATACCAGGTTATCCTCATAGAAAGCAAACTGAGAAAAATAAATAAGTTTAATTTTTAATAAACCAATATAGAAAGATACAATTGAAAAAGGAAATTAGTGTAAAATAAAATTTTAAAAAAGAAGAAACAATGTCAATCTGGGTTAACATTTCATAACCATAACCTAAGCCATGAGACTAGGCTTACCACATTGAAAACAAATTCTGAAACACAATTCTCAATCAATCCAATATTGAATAATAAAAAAAAAAGGAAAACCAGTTTACAAAAAGGAACCAAAGCAAAAAAAAAAAAAAGGAACAATTAAAAGAATAAGGACTAAATCTAACTGAAAATAAAAATAAATAAAATGATGAGGGATGAAATTGAAAAAAACTTAATTAAAAAAATAATATAAAAAAATATAATCAAAAGAATGAGGATCAAATTTGATATAAAAGTCAAATAGGATGAAATAATAAAGGATAAATTGAAAAACAATTGTTTATAAATAGAATAAAAAACAAATAAAGAGCAATTAAAAGAATGAAGATTACAATTGAAAAAAAAAAACAAAATGGGAGGATAAGTTTTAATTTTGTCTGGGCTAACGTGATTTTCGAGGAGAAGAGAGAGAAAATATAGGTGAAGAAAATTCAATCGTCGATGATAAGTCGCCACTCAATGCTTCAGATGACATGGTGATTGGTAGTTTTTTTTTTCTCTAAGAGGTACCACACACACCGCCCTAAAAGTGTGGGTGTGTGTCACGCATGTACCGTCAACTTTTTTTAATAATATTTTATATTTTTTAAAATATCAAATTACCCATAAGTCTACTTGTTAATTGCTAGAAAAATTAGGATGAAATGACAAAAATCTCTTGGACTAATTTATTTTAAAGATAATTTAGTCATTTTATTTTTCAAATTTAAATTAAATTCTTAAAAAGTTAAATGAATTTTGCTTTTAAAGACTATTTAGTAACTTTTGCTTTTAAAGGCAAGTTAAATGAAAATGTTAGATGACTAAGATGCGATTGGTCAATTTAGCAATGACTAATTTGTCTTGTGGACTATATTAGCCCTCAAATCAGGTTATTTGGTTTTTTAGAAGGGTAAAATGATTATTTCATTGTATGAATCCATAGTAAAATGTGAATGTATACACCATAACACATCAAGCTGTTTTAATTTTTTCTTTCTTAATTCTTATGATTTCTTTCCATTTTCTATCTAATCCACTTTCATAATTCAAGTACCTTTTCTTTTATAGCCCATTGAACACACAAAGCAATTAGTAGCCACATTAATATGCCACTTAATATTTTTTTTTAAGATATCAATTTGTAGTTGGCAATGGTTTCTATAGTTTTTTTTAATTATGTACTTAATTTCATGTCTTATTGCAGGGAACCTTCATCCCACATGCTCATTCCAATATTAAAAGTGTGCGTAAGAAAATTAACCTAAACTATTAAATATTAAAGCATTTTTTAATAACATAAAAGCCTAGATTTCTTGCTTTTTGATTAATTTCTATTATGTAGCACTAATAAATTGTATGTACTTTGTTTAGACATTAAAAAACAAAAAGAGATCAGTGTTTCATTGTGTGTAACATCCTTAATTTCAGGACCAACTCATAAATAAAAAAAAAAAAAACATGGTGAATTGTTTTTGGCCAAATTCATACAAGGTTTACTGAAATTTCTACAAAAGTTTCAGCAAAGTCTCTCATATACTGGAAGGTCTCAAGTTATTAACAAATAACTTGTACACATCTATTATTCATTGCTTAATCACATCCCAATCATTCTAAGTCTCAAACATCATATTATTCAAGAGTACAAACACAATATTCCAAATATTCATATTTTAAAGTCAGACATAAATTAAATCTTAGGTAAACGAAACAAACATACATTAAGATTACAAGTACATAATAATACAGTTTCGTTCAGACATTTGATTTAAAAGATGTTGTGACAAAAACTAAAGGATCTAAAATATTACCCCTCTAGTGAATATGATGGACCTGCAACAACATAATATATGGAAATAATTATATTAAAAGCAATAATATCATAGAGAAGTGAAATCAAACAATATATATATATATATATATATATATATATATATATATATATTTTCAATGCTATGCACTATTATAGATCCTTATAATTCCCCTTTCAATCTCCTTCTAATATTTCTAAATTTATCCTTCTAGGAATCATTAAACATTTTCATTTCATTAATACTATCAATTATACTCCACTGAGAATAGTAATTATACCACTTCCCAAAACCTAGGGAGGGTAGTGCCGACACTAATAAATCTCATTGGTGTCATTAGTTGCCCTTGCCGGGACCGACTAATCAATTTTATGGTAATGCCAACATCAATGCAGCCGAATGATGTTATTAACTATTTCCAACCCAAAATAGTTAATCAATTTTCCATAATACCTTGTAATATTTTTGGGAATGCTGATGTCAAGAATTCTTGACATCATTGGCTTTCACATCAGGAATAGTTAATCAAGTTTCCTGGGTTTGCTGATATCGATGTCATCCGTCGATATCATTAACTATTCTTAACCCAAATAATTATTCAGGTTAAGTATTCCACATTCTCTAAAATGGTCATGTCGATGTTAGCAAATCTTACTAACATCATCAGGCTCCCATATTTAGGACTGACTAATCAAATCCAAGAAACGGTTATTCGTGAAATTCATTACTATAGTTCATCATTCTTAATCAAATCCATAAATCAATTCTGATTTCATTCCTCATTCATTTCATTTTATCTTTTCTCCTTTTGGCTTCATACACAAGTATGAAATCCAAGAACTGAACATATTACTAAAATTACCATTATTTAAGGAAGGTATAAGTATAGAATACCTATATGTTGTACAAGCTCGGCTCGTGCTCCGCTCCCTTGCTGCTATTGTGCCCGTCTTGCGGTTTCTCCTGAATCCACAAGCATACTACATTATTCCTTATTCAAGTCATATTTCACAAAATAACAATAATAATAACAACAATGTTTATTCCCCCCCCCCCTTTACAATTGTTTCCTTACATTTGCGTTTCCATTACATCTCTTAAGATTATGGTTCAATATCAAATCATAACTAATATCACAATTCAATTTCGAATATGGTATGGTTTATTCCTTTGAAACATCTAGACATGACGTTACACATCGAAGGGAATGAAACCTGATTCTATCCCTAACATGACTAAATTTCATTTTTTCGCCAATTTGCTGAATCTGTCAACAGAGGTGGCAGCTCGACCTCTCATTAGATATTTATCTATATCTGGAGTTCTAAAGCTCCAATTTAAGTAAGATAAAACTCGTTGGAAAGCTAACATCCCTGACTATAAAATCTATGAGAAACCTTCCCCGGATTTTATCATTGTTTGGCCCAAATCCTCTTTTGAACCAAGGTAATGAATCTGCTTAGTTTCATTGATGGTTTTAAGATGAACTTTCAATTATCTTCATTTCCCTTTCTTCTCTCAAGACAACTATTTATACATTTTGCAACTCCTCCTAAGATATGTCCTAGGCTATACATAAGGTTAATACCCTTATTTTCTCCTCACGTAACACACATATTTGACTCATGAAGTTCCCTACTATCAAGCTATCGTGCTTTCCCTCATTAGTAAACTTCTTACCACACCTAATTCATGCATCATTAACATGTAACATCCCAAAACTCTTCCTCCCTCTTCTCAATTTGGTCTTGGCGAAAACTTGGCCTAAGGGGACCAAGGTTCCTTTTTTTCTTTCCATGCAATTGTTGGTCTCATTTACTCATTATTCACATCATAACAACATCTCACAAATATTTATCAAGCAAAAATTCAGAATTTCTTTTCCTCCCATTCAACCCTCACATGGTCGGCCACTCATGTCCCTTGGTCATTAATTTCTCTTTGGTATTTTTGCATAATTTCATGTTCAAGGAAACTTATAATACTTCAATTAACCTAATTACAACAAATTTTGCAATTCCTTTAAATTTCACTCAAGAACCCTAATTTTGAAATTGGTTCATAATTCCTAATCAAATTTTAAATTGGTTTTCATAATTAGATTTAGGGCCCTTACTTGGAGGAAATTTGGATTTCAACTCAAATTTGGTTGAAGATTTTTGGATCATCCCTCCTTGAATGCAGTTGGTCCTCTCCTTCTCTTTCCCTCATAATTTTTTCACTTGTTTACTTGTTATTTCTTCTGTCAAAGGATGTTCTCTCTACTTAGTAATCTAGAGTTTGTATAGCCCTAACAATTTTGGTGTTTTTCTCTGAATTTTGATGGAGAAAAATCTAAAATCTCCTCCTCCTTCTTGTCTTGGTGCAGCCGGCCACATGGAGGAGAAAATGGGGTATTTATAGTCCCATTATTTCTTAATTACACTTTGGCCCATTCTTCCCTCTTCCTTGTAATTTGAGTTACTTCTTTTCATCTTCTAAAATCCCCCCTAGCAATTGAATTTATTTGATTTTCTCCACACATTTAACTCCCACTTATTATTATTATTTTATTTTATTTTGTAAAAGTTTATTCTTGGAATTTACATTGTAGACATAGACTTAAAATATCATGGGCTAGCACCATTTTTTGACGTCTTTCTACTTCTTAGCAAAATTGATAAAGGTTGCACTTAGAGGTATTTTTGTATTTTCCATGAGATTCACTAGGCATTGCCGAGTTAATTGGGGGTAGATTGGTCTTCATACTTTTTTATAGTATAATGACTTTTGTACCCTTGTAAGAAAAATGACATATGTCTCTCACTTGGGGGTACTTTTTGGCATTTCAAATTTAATTGTAAAAGTGAATTATCGAACATACCCTAGAAGCTAAAAAAATAAATGGGTGGAGGGCATTTGTGTATTTTTCTTTTGGTTTTTCAGTAATAATCAAATTAAAAGAGGGGCTAATGTGTCTTTTACCAGATATATAATATGATTTAAATAATTAATAGGGAGGCGTGTGGGAGCCCAAACAAATTTATGGTAGCGTGTGTGGAGCATTTACATGGCCCAATGATGGCTTTAAAGGCGGCAATAGAACCCTCTTGCCATTACCTACCTTACTAGATAGTGCATGTTGCTTCTTCGCATCCGGTCCACCGTCAACGCCAAATTTCTTTTTTCTCATTTTCTCTCTTATCCTAGGGAAGCACAATGACCCTAAAAAAATCAATGCAATCCTTCAATTAGTTTTTTTTTTCAAATTTAGTCCCTGGTCTTTTGATTAATATTTATTTTATTTGAAATAATTTATAAAATTAGAATTTGTTTTCAATTTCATCCCCCATGAATTCTTTTCATCTATCAAATTTAGGGTCCCCATTCTTTTAATTTCTATTTATTTTATTTAAAATGGTTTATCAAATTATTATTTTTTTCAATTTCATCCTCCTTAAGTTTTTTTTCCTATCGAATTTTATTCTCAATTTTTTATTGCTATTTTCACCTTTAAAATGTTTTAAATTTGATTTGTATTTTGTGATTTCAGCTTTGAATATTAAATTTATTGGGGTTTGAGCTTCTTGATTGAGCTCGAGTCTAGTGCTTAAAGGATTGCGGGTTTAAGAGTTTAAGATATTAAACAAAGATTAGAAGGTTCACTCAGGTTTTCTTGGTGTTTTTTTTTTTAAATCATTTTTTTTCATCCTCTAGTATCTTTTTTTTTTCTTTCAATAGGATGTTTTAGATGTTTTAAGAGTAATGAGTTTCCTGAAGATTTTTTTTTTCACTTTACTAGATCTAACTTTTTTAAAAGGGATTTTTTAATTATATTAAATTAATTTATTTCATCATTCAACACTAAATTGATCTGGTATTGCCTCATTTATTTTTTCTTGTTAGATCCTGCTTTTTAAAAGAAATTTTGTTTTAATTAAATTAATTTATCCCATCCTTCAACATTAAATGTTTTGAGTATTGAGCTTCTTGGTTGAGCCCGACTATTGAATTTAATGGGTTGTGGGTTTTAGAAATTAACCTGGATTTAGAAGGTTCACTCGAATTTACTCTTTGTTTTTTGCTTTTTTGAGTTCACTTTTTTTCGGTTTCATCCTCAAATATTTTCTTTCTTGTTTTCGCTTTCTATGAGACTTTCCATTCATTTTTAAAAAAACATAAGTTACCTAGAGCTTTTTTTTTGTCTTTTTTAATTTAAATTTGTTTATAAGGATTTTTTTCATTGGAGTTAAATTAAATTAATGGATTAAATATAAGCATCACATGCTCGTGTTATTTTTATTTTTTTATTTGCTTTTCAAGTCGTTTTTCTCACAACATGAACAATCATAATGTCTTTTAATTAACCGAATCATAGATTTTTATTGTTTTATACAACATGAATATATGCTCGTGTTATTATTATTATTTTATTTGATTTCCGAGTTGTTTTTCTCATGACATGAACAATCATGATGTCTTTTAATTATCTGAATCATAGATTTTTCTTATTTTATACAACATGAATATATTTTTATACGTTGTTAAAAATAACACAGCCTTGCCCAGTAGCTAGTATTTTAATTTAAGGGATGCGGTATCGGTTACTTTTCAAAGTGCATCAAAATAATATATTTTTATTTTTAAAAATTATTTTTGAAATCAGCATATTAAAACGATCCAAAAAACAAAAATAAAATAATTTTTTTAAAAATAAAATTTACCCAACCTCTATTTGGAACTCAATACCAAACGGGGGCTTAGTCTTTCTTGCCCACCCAACAATTTGAATCCTTATTGGATTTGAAAAATGAGGCCCATATGCTAATATTATAATGAATTCTCTACTTGCTGGTCTAGATTAGTACTTGAGTCCGGGGTAGTGAATTTCTTAGACTTGCACTACCATTCTTTGATATGGTTAAGGTAGATGTTCTTAGTCTCTATCATTGTAGCTATTCAATGTTTTAACATTTTCACAATAATATTTGATTAATTTTATTACAAAATAGAATTCTTCTGAATACTTAACCTATGCTATTCATATTGGAATGTGGATGTCTTGTCATTTCTATTAGGGAGTGCAAGCTCTTGAAGTTGATACAGACTACATGTAACATTCCCGTTTTCGAGATCAAATAAAACAAATATATTACCGAATTTGTGGGTAATTTTTTTTCCATTATTTAAGGATTACCAAAATTTTCACCGAAATTTCAGCAGAGTCTCCCCTATACCGGGAGGTTCCAAGTTATCGACTATCGTCCTGTACACATCTTATACTCATATCTCAATCATATCGCAACCACAACAAGTCCAACTCAACAATATATTCAAAAACATAGATATGACATTTTATCTACCCAATTTCTTTCACATTTAACATACATAATTTAACAAATAAGAGAAGCATACAAACATTTGAATTCCAAATACAAAATAATACAATCAAGTATTCCAAATACAAAATTACAAGGATGACACAATTATGTTCTGAGTTACATGGTCACTTAAGAACAAAATACATGGGAAATTTTTACATTCCTAATTCATTTAAAAGAAAACTAGGGGACCTAAATACTACTCCTTACATGAGTGGGAAGTACCTGCAATTTATAATTTTTAGAATAAATAAAATACGCATACAATAAAATAGAAAGGGGAAATTTACACAATACATGCATATATATTTAATCATATACTAATCAATGCACAACAATGGCTCTTGAATTATTAATTTGCCTTTTATGATTATGTCCCTATTTATTCTTCTGAGGATCACCCATTATTTTTCATTTCATAAACATCCCAAATTTCATCAGGAGCACATTATTGTGCCACCTTTTTCCCAATCTAGGAAAATGATTGCCGATACTAATGACTTACATTAGTATCTTTAGTCGCCCATTCTAGAATCAACTAATCAAGTTCGTGGGAATGCTGACACCAACATAACCCGTTCCTGTCATTAACTATTTTAGAACCAAAATAGTTAATCAGTGTTCCATATTACCTTGGAATATCCTCGGGTATGCCAATGTCAAGCATTTTGGACATCATTAGCTTTCACCTCAAGAAAGCTAATCAAGTTCCATAAGTTTGCCGATATTGACGTCAATCGACGATAACATTAACTATTTTTAATAGGGGTGTTCAAAAAAACTGAAAAACCGATTAAATCGAGAAAATCGGAAAAAAATAACCAAAAAAACCGAACCGTGAAAAAAAACCGATTAAACCAAGTAAAATTTTGAAAACACCGACCGGTTCAGTTCGGTTTCGGTTTTTTAAAATCGAACTGAACCGAAAAAACCAAACCGAACTGAACCGAAAAAACCGAAAAAAAACGAGCCAAACTGAAAAAATCGAGCCAAATCGGAAAAAAATCGAGCCAAACCGGAAAACAACCGAGCCAAACCGAGCCAAATCGGAAAAACCAAGCCAAACCGGTTGAACCGGTTTTTGTTCTAAAAAACCGAACCGAACATAACTAAAACCGGTCGGTATGAACCGGTTTCGGTTTTTTTTTTAAATCGGTTTGGTTACTTTTTTTGAGAAGAACCGAACCGAAAATGAACACCCCTAATTTTTAACCCAAATAGTTAATCAAGTCCAATGTTTCTCCTCTATATTGGTCATGATGATGTTAGCCAACTTGGCTAATATCATTAGCCTCCTGTATTTGGGACTAGCTAATCAAATCCAAGGGGCGATTATCCATGAAAACTCATTATTTTCATCCATTCTCTCCGAAGGAACTCATAAATCAAATCTAGTTTTCTGGTTCTCATTCATGTCATTTCATCTTTTCTCTTTTCGGTCTCATTCAGAGGCACAAGATTTATAATCCAAATAAATAACTAGAATCGTATTAACTAAAGAAGATATAGGTGTAGAATACATACATGCTACAGAAGCTCGGCTTGCGTTCTCTTATTGTTGTTATACTCCTCTTGCGATTCCTCTTGAATCCACAAGTACACATCATTATTTCATTCTCAATCACATTTCGCAACATAGTAATAGAAATGGTGACAATGTTCATTTCTCTTTTACCATTATTTTTACATTTACCCTCCCATTATTATCTTTCAGGATTTCGGTTCATTAGCAGTCATAACAAACATCACTAATTCAATTTCAAATATGGTTTATTTCTTTTTTTGGATGTCAGGACATGATGCTACACATTTTACAGGAGGGGGGGCAAATTATATTCTTAACGTGGCTAAATTTCATCATTTTGTTAACTTGGCTGAATCTGCCAACAGGGATGATAGCTCGACCTCCCTTTAGATGTTTACCTATATTTGGAGCTCTAAAGCTCCGAATTAAGCGAAGTTAAACTCAATGGAAAGCTAACATCACAAAATACAACTTCTATAAAAGGCGATATTCTAGATTATGCCTCTATCTATGTAAATTTCTAGGCAAGTTAATTCACATAATAGCCCAGATTTTCTCCCGGTTTGGGTGTTCAACACACAAACCATCATTTTTCATGCATTTCTTTTCCTTTATTCATCCACTATTACCCACAGAATTTCATCCTTTTCTCATGTTAACAATCACACATTAGGACATAGTTAATTTAGGGATTAGGCTTCACAAGAATATGCAGAACAAGGTTGTTCATATGTTTTCAAATATCAGCATATCATAATTTTATGAAATTCAACACTGTCTCTCAACAGGCATGTTTATTTAGTATCAACATATTTCTCCTCCCTCTTTGTTCATATTTGGCCGAAGGTCTGCAGACCTTTAGTTGGGTCAAGAATATCACTTAGTCTTTCTCTACCTCTCCCTCACACTCATCCTCACCTTAACTTACTAGAGATTTTCTCAAGAACTTAACCTAGGGTTGTTGTTTTCTTGCATGCAACTTACCCATAATATTTGAAATTACTCTAGGAAGGTCTTAGGTTTATCCTAATTGTGTTTTCTGCTCCTTGGAACCCCTTCTCCTCAAATGTTTAAGTTCTTCTTCTCTTCCCTTGTTGCCGCCGGCTCCTTCTTGGCTTTCTTTTTCTCTTTCTTTGTCTTTTGATGTCTAAATCTTCCCTTATCCTTCTAGTTTCCTCTCATATGGTGGATTGCATGTGGTTCTCCTTATTTGTTCTTAAGAGAAAATAAAGAGGCAGTGAGTCACTCTTCTTCTCCCTTTTTCTTTCTTTTCTATCGTTAGCTCTCCTCCTTTAAGGGATGGCAATTTTCTTCTCCCCCCTCCCTTTTTTTTTTGTTTCTATCCCTTATTTATTCATACCTTTTAAGTTTGGTCCTCCCCTCTTTGTTTCTTCCTTTTTAGGTCTCCAAATCTTTTCTTCCTTTTTGTGTGGGCTATCGACTCTCCTCCTCTTCTTTATTTAATTGCACTATTATTATTATTATAATACTCACCATAATGATATATATATATATATATATATATATATATATATATATATATTATTATATA
>Ga0307515_10019833_pt1 | contig 12058 bp, 3 predicted proteins | sample 17_EM_MG_FD_194513 | JGI IMG/M metagenome (GOLD analysis project Ga0307515, IMG submission 194513) | Populus trichocarpa ectomycorrhiza microbial communities from riparian zone in the Pacific Northwest, United States - 17_EM | ecosystem: Host-associated > Plants > Roots > Unclassified | place...
CCCCCCCCCCCACTTTATATAAGTACTAATAAGTTAAAAATGGACGTCCTTTTATACTTGCTTAATTATTATTTAAGTATCTATTTATGGATAGGATATAGGGATTAAATAATAGGAAGGACAACTAATTTTAAGCGCAGCTATAAAATATATCTTAAAATGGAGAAGTATTTTAGGGATGCTAAGGGGGCTAAATATAGTCCCCTTAATATAAATATCAATAGGGAAATATCTTTAGCTATATTAGTTCCGCGGTCTTATCTAGCTTATATAGCCTATTAATGCCTATAAAGTAACCCAATTAGGACGCTTAGTTATATTAGCTACCGTATATAAGATAATAGTAATTGTAAATATTAATAGCTAAAGTAATGTTATACTAGTTCTTATTTAAACATCCAAGATCCCTAAAAGGTATTACGCGGTTAGGGTATTACGTTTTTATTACTTATACTTAGTTCTAACTATAAGGGACTTAAATACTGCCAATTATTTATATATATTTAAATAAAGTGCTAACTAACCCAAAACTAAACGCTATAAAGAACTGCGTGTATTCTAAGCTATCTAAGAAAATTTATACTTCCGCTAACTTATACTATTAGTAGTTAGACCTTCCCGACACGGCCTTCTGACGTATTATAACGAAATATCCCTATAAAGCGCCCTTTTTCTCCGCCGGTTGTACTCCCAGTTCTTAATTAAAGTGTTTTTTTATAAATAGCTATTACAATCTTTAAATATAACCTTTAGCACCCCTAATTTCCGCCTCTATCGCCTATTCTTCGTTCTTGTAATATATTTTTAAATAATAGCCAGTATAAGAGCAGTTAGTAGTATTATTATAATAGTATAGCAGAGAGCTCCTAAATATAATCCACTTACCTTACCTTTCTTTATCTTAATCTCGGATAACAGTTCCTTAGTCTTTAACTAGAAAATATATAAAATAACAGTAGGTATAAAGAGAGGGATGCAATATACTATACCTAATACTAAATAAATTACTACCCTTAATTAAACACTAAGCCTTAGAAGAATGGCCGCGATATAAAATAAGCGGCCGAATATTAAATAAAAGAATAGAGTGGCTAAAATAAGCATTAAAACCAGCCCTATAATTAAGCAGTCCTAAATATATATAGAAGTGACTTTTATTAAAATCCCTTCTAGAGATTAAAGGTTATTAAGTTAATCTTTAAAAAAGCTTTTAACCTTTTCTAACACTATATTAGAGAGAGTTAATAGTAAGTTATTGTATATTATATTATAAGTAAATCTAATATAAAATTATTTTGTGCCTAGTGAGCAATTTTTAAAAATTAATTCCTTAATAGCTTTAGGAATAGCTATAGCGGTAGTATTTACGGCGCTTTATACTTAGCTAATAGCACTAGGGATAGCCGTTATAACGCTATTAGCAACACTTATAACTTCGGTCTAAAAAGATTAAAGGATATCTCGCTCTAGAAGAGCGTGTGGTATATTAAAGGGATTATTTAGAGGTTTAATAGTAAAATTAAACTAAATTTTAGAACCTATTAGTTAAAGCTATTTATAAAAATCCGGATAGAGAGTAATGTCTTACGCTTAAGGTTATAATACCCGCCTTTATATTACTTTCCTTATATAGTACCTGCAGCGCTAGAACTGTATAATAAATAGTGGTAAGTATAAAGGTAACTAAGATACCTCGCTTTAGCCACATTCCTCCCTTTACTATAGTAAGAGAATGCTTTAAAACTAGTTATATTGAAATAGGAATAGGCTAGTTCCTATATAAATTCTTCTAATACTTATATAAGAACTTCTAGTCCTAAAAATGGGTTTAAGTAATATAAAAATAGTTAACCTATAGCAATATAACGGGGGCCTAGAATTAGGCCCTTTCTATTTTTTTTATAAATTAACATTATTAGATAATTTTATAAAATCTATACTAGAAAGATGTATATATTATACTATCTTGTCTCCTTATTAACTAATAATATCTCTAATTATTAATATATATATTTTCATTATTATTAAACGCCTACTATAGGCTACAGCCTTTACTAGGCCTTAACCTGTGCTCTAGAACCGTTTAAAAACCTATATCTATTGTTTTTTTATTAGGTTTTTAATTAGGCCTATAAACAATAACTAATAAAATTAAGTGCCTTAACCTAAGAACCCCCACCGTAATACTTAATGCTTAATAGTAGGAATAACGTAGACGGCGTATTCTTAAACATTACTATACGTCTATATAATGATATCGATTTAGGTAGTAAGTTATTAGCATTACTGCACGATAACGGTAGTTTTAAGGAGAGAGTTTTACTTAGGTCGTTAAGCCCTAAGAAGTACTTACTTAAGTAAAGCGTTAATAGCTAGGAATCTTCGTAAATTATAACTACTTATTAGTCTAAAGTTAATGTTCGTACTAATTTAATAGCACGAGTAAGTTATATCCCGGGGCACGAAATACGTATAGTATCGTATGCTCTTTGGGATGGTAGTGACTGTCGATTATATAAAGCAGACTACGTAGTCTATATACTGATGCGCCTCCCCCCTAATTAGTTAGTGCTTTAGAAGTGCACCAGACGCGTAAGCGGGTGGTTGGTGCACTAAACGCGTAAACGCGTACTCGGCGTACCGAACGCGTAAGCACGCAGTTAGTATAACAGGTGCTATAATTATACACTAGCGGTACTTGGAAAATGAAACCACTTATGTATAGCCTCCGTAATTGTCTTAATAGAACTATAAAACATATAAGAAAATACATAGGAAATCCCTCCTAAGGTGCCTTCTGGGTTACCTTCTAAATGGTGCTCTAAGCTGGCCGTAAGTCCTGCTTACGGTCCGTAAAATGAACTATGCGGCCTTTTAACAGGCCGTAAATGCACCGTATGGCCTTCCGACGGGCCGTAACTAAACCGTAAATGCTCCGTTAGTCTCGCTCTACCCATTCTGTGACCTTTAGGTTAAGCTTGTTTATATTAATTAGGGTTTTAAGAGCTTAATACGGCTTTGCCTTAGTTATGGCGTCTACTAAGTTATCTTCGCTACTAATCTATTTAACCTCCGTAATCTTATGTCGTTTATAGGCCTAATATAAGCACATTAGGTCGACTATAAGCCTCTTCTCTTATATCGTACCTAGTTTAACTAGGCAGTTGTAAAGGGACTTTAAATCGGTATATAAAACTAGGGGTAATTGCTCCAGTTATAGAATCTTCTAGACCATTAATTTGATTGCGGCTGCTATATTAAAGCCATAAGCTAGTATATATAGTTTAGAAGCTAGTACACTACGGGTTACTTATTTGTACTTAATTAAAGACTAGTATAATATATTTGCGTCCTAATTGCGGTCCGTAAGTATAATCATAAAGCCGATTTATAATAATAGGTCTTTATTATTAGTAAAGGAGGCGTCCGTAAATGCTATTACACTAAGGGAATTTAGGTTTAGTGGTATAAAAGTAAATCCTCTTATCGCGTTGTTAATTTGCTATTAAATGCGCTTATTAAGCTACTTAATATTTTCTTCTTATGGATCTACTGCCTGGGCTATAAAGGATAAGTCGTAGGTAGATTTGGGTTGGCAGACTATAGCTATATAGGCGCCTCTTACACGCTATGCAGCGTATTAGTCCTTTATATTTACGGTCTTATAAATCTCTCTGTAGGAACTGGTAAGGTCCGTAGGCTTTGCTATAACGGGCTTTAGGTTTTAAGCTTAGCGTTCCTAAGTTAGCTAGATTAAATTGCCCTTTTATATAATTAAGCCTCCGTTAAACTTAATTGGAGTTTACTTAGTTAACTACTCTCGCGGCTTTACTAAGAACTTTGCCTTTTATAGTTTAGTTTCTTCAGCATCTATAAAGGTTTAGTCTGCTAGGAAGAGGGTATTATCTATTTAGAGTCCAATAATACTAAGGCCGTTTAATGGGGTGTATAGGAGGTAGGGGTTGTAGGTTAACTATTCTATTTTAAGTTTACTAATATAGTGCTAGTAGTATATCTTAAACCAATGGTTTCCGGCTTCTAGTACTCTGTAAAGAGGTTTTATAACCCATAAAATTATTCCTAGTTATAGGTTAAGCTCGTAGGGTAGTTATATAAAGATATCCCTACTTAGGTAGGTATTAGACTGCACGTAGGCTTATAAGATGTTCTATAAGTATAGGGCTATAGGCTTAGTTTGCTGTAGTCCAGGCGTAAGTATAAGTATGATTTATTAACTGACTTATTAAATTATAGGCGATTGCGTAAGGACTAAGTTCTTTCCCTAGTCGTTATAAGCTTATATAACAAGCCTTAACTTTTTAAAGGCTTTGTTAGTACTAGGGTGCTTAATTTTGTTAATAAAGCGTAAGTTAAATATGCGGACGCCTTACAGGACGTCTTTCTCCGTTATAACCGTAAAGACGCCCTTCTTAAGTAGTCCATTAATCTTTTTGCGTCGTAAGTCTATAAAAGGGGTTTCCTGTACTAGAACTGATATATCCGCAGGCGGAGATTGCCTTACGGATATTCCTACGGAGGTTAGGTGATTTTTTATTATAGGGTTTTTGGTTACGGGGTGCTTTTAGGGACGTCCTCGGCTACGCTTTACAGTAGGTTTAGTAGGTTTAGTAGGTTTCTAGGGGACTTTTAGGGTAGGTAAGGGTGCTTCCAGTTTGTTTAATTTAGCAGTCGCTTCTGGTTTATCTGGTTCAACAGTTACTTCTAGTTCGTCTAGCTTGACGTTATAGGTGTTTTTGGACCGAAAATAGGGTTTTACGGACGTGCTTTTAAAGCTTGTCGGTCCGCTAGGGAGCTGTATATAGTAGGTCTCGTCTTCTACGGCTAGTAGACGGTAAGGTCTAGTCCAATTACCGCTTTTACGCCACATAAAGACTTTAGAATTAAGCGGGAGGTTGTATACTAAGGTCGTATTAGGTCCATTACGGTAGTGTAGGGCGTTATTAACAGTTTGTTTAGCCCGTAATTTAACTATTTCGGCTATTGCCTTCCGTATTACAGCTGCTCAATCCGTAATAGACAGGGCAGGAAGGTCCAGTTTGCTTATCCTTAGGTAGGCTCCATAGACTAAAAGGGTAGGTACTAGTCCGTTAAGGCCAGCAGTGTTATTAATAGCTTTTACGGCCATCTATAAAGCCAGTTCTTTTTAAATATTTTTACACTCGTCCGTAATAATCTAGTAAGCTCTCTATAGAGCTAGGTAAGCTCGCTTAACAAGCCCAACGGACTAGTACGCCTTAACTAGAACGGCTTTTATTAAAATAGCTATAGCCGTAGCGTACTATTAGAATTCCTTACTAATGAAGTTCCTACCGGCGTTATAGGTAATATACTTAGGAGGTCTAAGGTATATATCAATCCAGCAGGTCTGTAAAATATCCTAAGTATATTTTACGGATATATTTTACAACCAACGGGCGGCTTAATAGCGGGTTGCCTCGTCAATTATATATAATACTGGACTGCCGTTAATATACATAATATCCACGTATACTAAGTAGTTAAAGTTAAGGTCCTTATAAAGGGTGAACTTAAATTAGCCTAGGGAACGTCCGTATTTCTAGCAAAAAGAGCAGTATTTAGTTAGGTGGTTGATTACCTTTTTATTAACGTTGTTATATCTAGAGCGTTTAAGGACTTTATATAGCTTTTCGGCTAATAAGTAGCCGAAGCGGCGGTATAGGCGGTAGATACTAGTAAGGTAGCACGGGTTATAGTTAAAAGATTCCTAAATGTAGGTCCGTAAAGTCTCTCCCTATATAAGGAACGGGTGTCTAAATCGTCGTATAATTAGTAGGGTAATATGCTTGCTTTCTAGGGCAATTGCGGGGCCAATTAAGGTATCCGTAATGTTGTTATAGTAGACCTATAACCTATCTATATCCGCAAGGCAGAGTAGGAAAGGGGTATCTGCTTTTACTATGTAAAAGTTAACTAGGCTAATTAGAGTCTTAACTTTAACTAATCTAATTAATACGGTTAAGCCAATACCAAATTAGACGTTTACGGCCCCAGTTTATATAGTATTAATGTCTATATTATCATTTACGGTGGTCTTATATACAAGGTATTATCCATAACCTATAGTAGACTTCTTAAAGGCACCTATATCAATTATAACGCTATAGAATTCTTTAGGAGTATAGCGTTCTGTAGTGATATATGCAAATAGGTCTTATTCGCGGTCCGTAACGTCTATAACGGGTCTAATAGGTATACTCGCGGGCTAGTTTTTGGGTGTAATTAAGTATATAAAGGAGCGGTCGGCTAATACAGTCGTAATATTAAAGGCTTAGCAGTCCATAAAAGGTCCGAAAGTAGTTAGAAACGTCTCTAAGGTCTCCTATTCCTATATATCTAAGTTAAAGTTAATTATAAGGGCTTCCATTAACTCGTTAAGGGACTCCTCCACTTCCTCTCCTTCATAGTCTAAGATAAACTGGTTAATCCAATTATCAAATCTCTTCTTAAACTTATTATGTTCTTCCTAAATATACCTTATAAACTAATATCCTTCCTTACCGCATATAAAGCACTTCTAACTAGTTCGTCTATAGGGGTATGCTTTTGTACAGGAGTTGTTACAGGGGTTACGAGTAGGACTTGGTCGGTATGGGTACTGCTAGTAGTAGCGGCGGTCCGTAAAATAGGCATCTAAGTTAGTTTGCGGGTCTTATAGGTCCGTAATAAAGGCTTAAGTACTGCCTAGCGGGTTTAAGGCTTCGTACGTTGCAATAGAGGACCATAAATTGTTAATAAGGCTAGCTATAGTGTCTGCGGGCTTATAATAGGCGTATTTATAGGGTTCTACTTCCTAGCAAGCTGTAATAAGCTTATTGTATAGGAAGTCGTCCGTTTAAAGCTTAATGTTAAGGCCGTGCTGTAGGTGCCGGAGGTCTTTAATAAGAATTTGCAAGCACTCTATAGTCGACTTTTCGGTATTCTTATTAATTACGGTCCATAACTTAATCGCATTCCATTAGGTAAGGATATCACGCCTATATTCCGGCCCTTTAAAGTAGTTACGTATAGCTTCGTATAGCTTATTAAAGGAGACACTAAGGGGGTTGCTCTTAAGGTTGGTGTAGTAGTGGTTAAGGGCTAGGCCACGCAGTATAGTAGAGTAGGCTTGGCTGAATTCCCGTTTAGGAATGTCAGCCTTTTAACAAAGGTCCGTAAAGATGGTCAGTTTAAAGTTAAAGTTGTCGTTTTTACCGCTATACTTAGATTCGTCGGTATAGAGCTTAGCTAGGTTAGCTAGTTCCTTGCCGTAGGTTTTTACTTAGGTAGTTTACAGATCTATAACTTAAATAGGTTGCGGATCTGTGGCTTAGGTAATAGAAGGGTTTTAGTCTGTATTTTGGTTTACAGGGGTATTACGGTCCGTAACTTAAGTACTAGGTATACTTTAGCCCGTAAGATTAATTCTAAGATCGCTTGGGTTTATAGAACGAATTTGGTTAAGTAGGTTAGGTATAAGGCTAGCAATGCCATTAAGTTTGGGAGAAGTAGAGAGTTTATTAGTGGCTTTAACCTAGTTTAGGATCTCCTCTTTAGTCCATTTTGTTTAGTTTTCCTCCTATATTGTGTTATATAAGGACTATATAATAGTAACTCCTTTATCCTTTTTAACCTATACACCTTGGTGACGTAAAAGGGTTTATAGGTTACGGATGGCAGTAGGGTTATAAGCCTTAAGGATAGCTTCCATAAAGTCCGCAAAGTCTTCCTTGTATTACTCCTATAGGTCGTTGTTTAAGAGCTTATAATATCCGTATTTAAGGATTTTGAAATTAATATAGTCGTTGACGTCGTCTATAGACGTAAGGTTGACTCCTTAGCTCCACTTTTTTTAACCTTCACTAATTTGCTTACTTATATCTGCTATATTGTATAGCGTTATATATCTATATAAGCTATAACAGGTCGTAGTAGCTTATAGCGGGTGGAGGAGGTCTTATAACGGTCTATAAAATCAATTAGCGGGTCCGTAATAGTTTAAGGGGTCTTATAGTAGTCCGTAAAGGCGATTAACGGGTCCATAATGGTTTATAGAAGGGTAGGGGGTTTCCGTAAGGTCTGAAGAGGTTTAGGGTTTAAGGGGGTTAAGGATAAGGGGTTCCGTAAAGGTCTATATTCACGTCTATAACTTCTAGTAAACTGTACTAAGACTTAAATAAGTATATAGAGTTAGTAATAGGTCCGTAATCCCCAACTTCTAACCTTTTAGTAGGTCGTACTAGGAGTCTAAACGGGTGGTCGCTGTCATATATCGCTCGGGGAAGGTATTAAGTGATTACTAATCTATGCGCGCTCACTAATTAGTATTCGTACTAATTTAATAGCACGAGTAAGTCATATCCCGGGGCACGAAATACGTATAGTATCGTATGCTCTTTGGGATAGTGGTAACTATCGATTATATAAAGCAGACTACGTAGTCTATATACTGATGCGCCTCCCCCCTGATTAGTCAGTGCTTCAGAAGTGCACTAGACGCGTAAGCGGGTAGTTGGTGCACCAAACGCGTAAACGCGTACTCGGCGTACCGAACGCGTAAGCACGCGGTTGGTACGACAGGTGCTGTAATTATACAGTTAAGGATATATCTCTTTTTTAAGTTAGAGCGTAAAGCCTAACGCCTAATTACTCGTTATATTTTTAAAGCAGTTCCTATACTTAGTATAATTAGGACGAAGAAAAGAACGCTTTTTATCCTATACTCTTTTATTCCCACTTTATATACTTACTCGCTCGCTTACTCTTATAACCTTTTAAATATCTCTTATTTTTATAGCGAATTTTATATACTTAAATTTTTTAACTATCTAAATTACTAGCTTAGATTAGGGATTTAACTTAATAAAAGACCTCGCAACCTCCTAGAGGCGCTTAGGTCTTTAACTCCTCTAATAAAAGCCTAATTAAATTAAGCCCTTAAATATACTTTATTGCGCTATCCTAAGCCTCCTATTAAAGTTGCTAGTTAGTATTTCTAAGCTAACTTACTTCTTCCTCTACCTACTGCCTAAGCTCTATCTTTATAAATATCTTATCTTTTAATTTACTTAACTCTTAAGCTAACCTAGCATTTTCCGTTTATAGCTTATTAAATTTTACACTAAAGCTAACCTCTAGGTAGTTTATCGTTTATAAAAAGTTAGAAAACCTAATAATTTAAGACATCTTATATATATTTACCAATATTATAACGCCTTGCGCCTTTACAGAGTTTACCTTTATAGTAGCTGTAACCTATACGGCCTTAAACGTTATGCTAACTCCTTTATATAATTCCTTATAAGCACCAATAGAATAATCGCTTATATTTTTTAAAAAAAATTCTTAAGAATAGTTCCTCTTTTTTTAGCAGCACTTTCTAAATATAAGGATTGTCTGGGCTAGGAATAAGACGGACTTATAACAGCTCTATTATAATTCCTAACTTATTCCCTATAGAAGCGTTAGTTATAATTAAATAGAGCTTGCTCGGTCTTACCTATATATTTTAATAATTGCTCTTAGCACTTATTCCTTTACTTTCCGCGTTTAATATTGCTTAATTATATTGGAGCTATTTTAGTTTATACCTTTACGATCTGCGAAAAAATAAATAAAAGATATATTTATTTATTTAAACCAAGTAATATAAGGCTGCTTAGCTTAGTATAAAAACGATATAGGTTCTAATAGGATGTGATTTAGGGCCCTAGAACTAGTCCTAGGATACCTATTTTAAGTAGGGTACCTTTTCTAGGAACATTCTATTTATAGCATAACCAAGATATACTATAGGAAAGACAATAGCGTAATATTTTTAAGAGGCAAGTGATAGTAATACTAAAATTAGCGTAGGTCTATATAGTGGGGATATAGTTAGGGGCATAAATCTCTATTGGTAAACTATAACTGTAACTATTAAAGGTATTCTTAAAATATCCTTAATAAAGTTAAAAGTTAAAGGAAAAGGGGAAAAAATTATAATAGAAAATAGTGCTTAATATATTTATTTAATTATGGAGTTATAGGCTTAACCTTAAACCTAGTAGGGAGTAAAAGTAGTAATTAAATAATAATCTCTTAGACCCCAGCTACGGTTATTTTAAGACGCTAAGGCACTTTTAGGCTTTAAAGGCCTTAATTAGATTATTATATATATCTGTTTTATTTTCCTAAGTGTTTTCGCTATTAGGATACCCTTTCTACTTAACCAGATACTAGACTTTCCTATATTTACTAACTTAGTAAAGGCACTTTTTAACTAGCCGTTTAATAGTAAACTAGTTATCCTCTGCGTCTATAGGGGTAAATAGGCTAATATCTCGAATAGCTTGTATAAAGGTTAATTCTCCAATATTACCCTTAGTGTATTTAGCTAGTAATAGTAGGCTATTAATCCGTGGATTAGAAATAGAGGTATATCCTAAGTATACGCTATAAGGGGTTATGCTAGAATTAATATACCTAGGGCTAAGTAGATTAGCGCTATTAAGAATAATTAGAGTATTTAGAGCGCTATACTCCTGCTTCCTAATCTCTATACATTTTAAGCTTAGAGTAATATTAGTTAAGTTTTCTAGTTTTACGCCGCAAAATAAGGCTTTAACAGCCAAATGGTCCTCTATATCTCTTACGTATATAAGATAATTTATACCCTAGTTAGACGCGATAATCTTTAGCCGTTAGTTATTAATATGTACGCAAAGTTAAAGTTATATTAGAATCTTTTTAATTTAGAGTAAGCGTTCTATCTTTATTAGGGTTCGTAAGGTCCACTATATTAATTATATTATGCTTAGATATTATACTACTTTAGGTAGCTACTTAAGGGAGAAGTCTAGGGTTAATTATTTTAAGTATCCCACTGTATATAAATGGCGGCGGGGTATTAGTACTAGGAAAGCTTCTATTCTTAGTCCAGCCACTACTTATATAACTGCCGAAATCTAATATTAAACGGCTTAAGGGTATTATAGATCTGTTAGATAGGTATTAGCTAATGCTTTTTATTATCTCATTAATAAAACCGTATCCTACTTTAGCTAGAGCTTTATTACCTATGCTTAATTCCTTCTTATAGCCGGACCTCTGCCTTTTAACTTTAGCCGGCTACATTTCTACCTTATAGTCTTCTTTTAATCTTTTTAGTAATTTTGGTTTCTTAATAAAGTTAAGGCAATAAATATCCTAGAGATGGAATTTTAGCTTCCTAACTGAATTAAATATCGCCCTGCATTATAAACCTAGGTAAAAGCAATTTAGTAATTTACTCTCGTCTAGGGTTTCTATATGCCTATAAATATACTCTTTCTATATAGCCCATTTTAGGAATTAATATATCTATACTATAGCTAGCGCAGTACTACTAAGGCAAAAAGGACAGTAGCCGGTAGTGGTAAGCACCCTATTATATATAAGAGGGTTATATTAAATAGAAAGTGTCTTATAGTCGTCCAGATACACTTAACAGTAGCCGCTCTATTATACCTCCCTAAAAATCTACTAGTTATATTAGAAGTATAGCTTAGAAAAGCTATTATAACTCTTTTTATAGTAGTTATATATATACCTCTAATTATAAGTTATCTTCGTCTTCGTATTATTAAGCGGAGATTAAGCTATCTTCCGCTAGCCTACTAAGTTAGAGTAACAGCACTTCTCTAGCTCTAAGCCCGGTTAAAACTCTACTTTAGCATCCTTTTAATACAGCGCAACTATGTCGCGGAGAGTATTAAAACCTATAGGGCTTCGTAAGGCAGCGACCTTAAAAAGTATAGATATAAGGCGGTCCCGTTTAGGTATAAGAAATTAAGTTCGGTTAAATATAGTCTGGTAATAGTATAGTGAGGTATTATCCTTATCGCCGATATCCAGTCTATACGGCTGTACCTTTTACTACTTACGGAGTTCTTTAGTAGTTAGCTTGCGTTTCTATATATAAAGCTCCTTTTAACGGGTTATAGAGTTTATATCCTTCTTCCCTTTTAGAGCGGCAATCTCCTCCTCTATATTAATATATTTTAAGCTATTATTAAATTTA
>Ga0307515_10019834_pt1 | contig 12057 bp, 10 predicted proteins | sample 17_EM_MG_FD_194513 | JGI IMG/M metagenome (GOLD analysis project Ga0307515, IMG submission 194513) | Populus trichocarpa ectomycorrhiza microbial communities from riparian zone in the Pacific Northwest, United States - 17_EM | ecosystem: Host-associated > Plants > Roots > Unclassified | place...
CCCCCCCCCCCCCCCCCCCCCCCCCCCCCCCCCCCCCCCCCCCCCCCCCCCCCCCCCCCCCCCCCCCCCCCCCCCCCCCCCCCCCCCCCCCCCCCCTAAGCTTGTTCATTAATTTGCTCTCACAATAAAATTTATTCTGATAGATGTATTCTCTTGTTCTCATAGAATTGTTGTCTCCCCATAACTGGCAGCTTCGAATTTCATTCCAATAGAACAAGTTCTCTGATGAGGAGTTAACAGGATGAAGATCTTATAACTTTCAAGAGCTTGAAAGATCTCAAGGCAACATGCAACCCCAAGCCTGTCCTCTTTTTAATAGTACTAGTAGATATTCCAGGAATTCAAAATGTTGTTATTTTTTCTGCAGCCTGCAAATGATGCAGTCAAATCAATGCCTACAGCACGAAGTTCAGGCTCAGTTCGCCTTTTTTACGCTGGTATCTGCATATATGTTAAGCTTGGTCTGAGGTTCCTTCGACAGAAACTGGGAGCATAATAGCAGGTCAGATGCTTTTTTTAATCCTCAAAGAATAAAATCAATGAGCGATTGAAGGATTCCAAAGAATAGGTATATAAAGACTTCTTTCTCCACTCCATCCGCCTGAACTGAATGAATGGGAACTCGATGAGTTCTTCCTGGCCTTTTCCAGCGGACAGCCTGCTAAAATAATGTCGACTGATGTTGAGAAAATGTACCACATGACGGATGATGAAAGACTTCTCTGTAAATATTCATACATGTGGATATAAAACAAAATAAATATTCCTTTGTTTTCTGGGTACAGTAATCCTTCGGTGTAGCAGAACAAGGGTTTTTCATTTTTTACACGGTACAAACCAACATCATTGTGGCGTGGTCGCATTTTGATCACCAAGGAGAGACAATGGCAACCACAGAAGTGTTTCAAATGTCAAAAGCTAGTGATGGAAGCTTTAGCTTAAGTGATCATAGGATCTAACTTATAAGATTCGGAAACACCCAGTGGCATAATGTTCGGACATAATTATGTAACAGTTGAGCTTTACCTAGAGCCAGTTCGATAGTGTATATGGAATTACTAGATAAATAAGCATCGACACCATGCGGCTGTGCCACCCAGGTGACATCCCCATGTTATTCATCCAAATAAATAGGTATGAGAAAGTATGGTATCATTTCCATGTCAGAATTTCTATAATTTTTATACGAGGAAAAACATACTCGGTCTTTCTGCGTACATACCTAAGGTATCACCAGGCAAACCCGATGCAATTCAGATCTTCTCAAGTCAATCGGTTCAAACCAGACAGTACAAAACAATGATTATGCATTCTTTTTTTTTTTTTTTTTGCGCGCAAGAATCCCCATTTGTAACTTTTAAAATCTAACTCGAGCGAGAATCATTGAAGATGACCCCAAAATATAAAAAACTCTGTGCTAGTCTACACACAGACAACAATCGCAAATTGATCAGTCGCATCTCAAAACGAGTATTCTTTTAAATCTGCTTTAGAGTCATTCAGGTCCATGTCAGCCAAACACTCTTCTGCAGTGAGCGGTGGGAGCTGCTTGGTCTTGCGCTTCAAATTATGTTTGTGCCAGTCACTCTTGAAGTGATCCCTGAACTGCTTTGCATCCCCAACAAATGCATTGCATGTGCTGCACTTGTTTTGCTTTGCCAGCGTGTCAGCCTTCTTCTCCTCAGAGATGGTCTGTTTTTGGATTTTCTCACTCAGTTGTACTTCAGAATCAGCAGACTCCTTGGGTAGGGCTGGTGGCACATCTTCATAATCATCAAAGTCATCTACATGGGTGTCCCCCTCAAAATGAACAGACACTGCAAGAATTTCCATCCTGCCCTGCAGATTCCTCACTAAGGCATCACAGTCCCTGAAGAAACCTGGGTCCATTTCACAAATCTGCAGAAAATCCAATAAAAACTCAGATCCAAAACATGTGCAGATTTCATGACCAAATAGACACTTGAGCCGACACGAATCGCCAAGTCAAATGGTCCACCTAATAAAATTGTATTTAGTCCTGTTTTCTTCTTCTTTTTTCTTTTTTGTTTTGTTTTGTGTGTGGGTTGGGGGGGAGTTCAACATAGAATTACAGCCCAAGTACAACTTAACTACTATGGTTGCTGCATTTTATTAGTAAGAATTAAAAAGCAAAGTGCCTAATGATATTACACAACTCATCACAATACTTGTATACACATGGAGAAACAACAGACATAGAAGCCAGGTAAATCAACAGCAGCAGTTGACACTACAAATAAGTATCATTTCTGTACTACAGCATAAAATCCTACTTGATCAGATCAAGAAAAACACTGGTAAGAGTTAAATGTCACAATTATGACTTTTATGAGAGAATTTTAACTCTCTAGTTTTACATAACATCAGGTGTGCTCAAAAGCAGCCATGACATTAGAAAAATCCAGTTAATCCAGCGAACTTGAAAAGATGTGTTCAGAAGTTGTTTACAATATCAGTCTACTTGTATTATTTTTTATTGATAGGAAACGTTTCCATTGTAGGGGTTCAACCAGGACACGTAATGGGTGTCTACCATCATGTAATGCAATGGGTAATGAAACTTCCTGTAGCTTCACTCTGCTTCAGTGAGCCGCAATCAACAGCAACTAACCTAGTAGAATTTTAGAAATAGACTAGTGCCTTGAAAGCTTGATGCCTAACTTATTTCACATGTTCTAGTGCATACTAGTTCAGTGGCGATACATAAGAAAAGCACATTCAGAGGATGAATGCAAGAAACAAAGCCACTAAACCTTTGTAGCCAACATTTAAAAGTTGCCAACAAAAAAGAGAGGAAAACTTAACCCTGGGAGAGGCACTGTGGAGTTGAGAATTTCACACTAAACAGGAATGAGTGAAACTTACAACAGATTGATGGCTTCCAGATTCATCTTTAGAAACAACGTTAGCATCCCAGGCATTGAGCTTTTCCAATAGATTAGGAAACTTCTGTCCAATAACAGCAAGCCGAAGTCTCATTGGAGACCGTTTGATTGGAAAATGCTTTTGAAGCTCACGAATAACATCTAGCGCCTGAACAAAATACACAATTAGCAAGAATGATATGCCAAAATTCCAAAAAACATGACATTTTGAAGAAGTTAAAAAGGCCACCAAAAAACCTGCTTCTTAGAGCTGCTATGCGGGTCAACAGCAAAGTGAATTTCATGCATCAATCTCTCAACCATACTGATAGTGTAAGGACGTTGCGTCTCGGGATTAATAGTTTTCTGCATAACAATAGTTGCTATATCCCGAAACTGACTAGACAACTGAGAATCCCTCTCTTTCCCAGCCACTTGAAGCTCCCCTTTCTCCAATATCTATTAATAATAATAGTAATAGTAAACCAATCATGATAATAAAAAAAGGTTGCACAAATACAGTAGGTATTTTCCTTTTACCTCTAGGCAGATCTTGGTATGATCATCGTGTCCAAAAGCTTTAACCAAATCTGAATTCTTTGCAAGAACTCCTTTTGAAACATTTGAATAAACTGTGTGGGACTGCAACACTTCATCCAAATCTTTCTCTCTGTTTTTTTTTTTTTTTTCAAAACAAGAAAATGAGGATATGACCCATTTTCTTCGTTCTAAAAATAAACATAATACTACAAATAATAATCGATTTAAAATAATAATGATAATAATAATAAAAAAAAAACAGAGCACTTACACGCCAGAGCGCCAAGAGAGGACCTTGTTCTTGTAACAAGCAATCTCGAAACGCATACCATGCTTCTTTAATCGAACCACTGCTACGTTCGTCAACCGTTTTTGCCCTACCGGCTGCAGCAACTTCACCGACATCTCTCTCTCTCTCTCTCTCTCTAGTAGGACCTTCTCGATTTAACTTGTTTCTCTGCTGTTTTATTTCATTATTAGCCAGGAGCAGGAGGAGGAGGTCTCCCAGTTCCTTTTCCATATATACATGGGCTTGAGACATTGGGTCCAGTATATCTTTTTAATTGGGGTTTATTTAGGCCCGGCATAAGAGCATATAAATGCACCAAGCCCAGCCTTGTTTTTTTTTATATATATATATCTTCCTGAACAAGTTTCACGATAACTATGGACCACAGGTTGCTATCACTTTCTCTATTTTTTCACGTTTAATTGTTTTATTTTAATTGTAGGTATCCAGATTGGCTTATCTAATTACTTGAAATTTTAAAATTAATAATTATACAAACTTTTAATAATTTTAAGATTTATAACACTTGAACTATTGAGCATTTAATTAATTTAACACTCGAAAACCATGAACATTTAATTAATTTTACATCATGTTGTGCTTGCTTTCTTCATTCATTCATTCATTTTTTTCATGAATTGGATTTGGTATTTTTGTTAAGTCTAAAATCAGGATGCATGTAAACTATTGCTCCTGCTAATCACGACGATTAATCATAATCTAGGTTGGAAGTGGGAGAAGTCGAAGCTTTAATTTTTGAATTATTAGCTAAATAAATCTCCAAATGGGTATCTAATATCCTTTCGCCATCATGATAAGTTTGTCAGCATGATTATAAATTATGTTGATCAACTCCATTTTCAAGATTCTGCGTGCTACAACAGATTCTATATAGTAAATACTCTGATTCTCGATCCTCTTCGCAAAAAGAAATCCTTATCCCCTCAGCCTATGAGCTCTGACAAATCCATCATAGGAAGACTCCTCCCAGCTTGGATTAGGGAAAATGTCTCTGGAACCCCCTCTCCTGCAAAAACGACTAATATTTTTAATTTAACAACACTACGTTCATTTTCCAGGTTTAGTGGGATTACGTGTGCAATGCTGAATGGGGAAACCACAAGTCTTAAGGATGTTCAGGTATGCTGCTCCAATCAAGACGCCCCCGATTTTATGCTTCATGCAGTTTCTACTGGTGGTGTAATGTTAATTTACTGATTGATGATTTTTTTCTTAAGATATTATCTTCTCATTTTTTTACAGTTGCTTACTGTATTCAGGAAGGCTCACTAAAGCTGGTTTATAAAGAGACCATCCTTGTCGGGCAAGTGGATTCTTTACTAGCATTTACTCATGTAGTTTTTTGTTTTCTGTTGTATGAATGCATTTCCAGATGCTTATCTATATTCTATGCTTCTGACTCTTCTGCTAGGGCCTGATTTTGGGTCTCCCCCATCATTTGTCAGTAGAAAGCTCCTCACAGTTTTGAGTGAGTGTGGTAAAACCTCCTCATTAATTGATGATATTTCCATAGTAAATCTGTATGCTTCTGGTTCATCCCATTCATTTCCTGTGTCTTCTGGTGAGGAAGCACTTTTGAAGGTTAGAAAGGAGGTATGTTTTGGAATTGGCTGTGGATATATATATTTTTTCTTTGATCAGTGATATGCTTATTTGAATGGTGGTGGTTGTAGGTTATGAATGATCGAGTACATTTTGTCTGGACCCAATTTTCAGAATTGAATTCCTATTTCAAGAAACAAGCAGAAGATGAAGGGAAGTTAAATGGAAAACTTGCAGAGATGATATCGTTACTTACATGTGAAAAGAAGTCGGCGCACAGAAAAGGCATGAAATGCAGTTTGACATCCGAACTAAAGGAAATTCCTACTCAGATGGATGCTTGGGTGCGTTGCCTCTACTCCACGCTACCAACTAATACCATGCTCATAATTTGCACTGGACATGGAGATACAGCAATAGTGCATAGGTATGTAATTTTTAAGTGTTATAGAACATTTTGTTTCATCTACTATGCCTATTTCTTTCTTTGCTTTCAGAAATCACTTAAGTTCATGCTTTAGATAATTGAATAAATAAAACTGAAAAGTAACCAAGCAAATGCATCTGATAGTAATTAAATCCTCATATTTTGAAAGACAGACAATTAAAGTATGTAGTTCCAATAAGTAAAAAAATATATACAGGAGCATGAAGGGGCTGCACCCATATTGAAAACTGATACATTCATCAAAAACATATTACAAAATCCATAACATAAGGAGCATCAAGCAAATATTGTTTCCTATAAAAGAGTAGCATGGATAGGTTATTCCTCTCCACTAAATGCCCTCTTTTTATGCTGCCTCCACACCACATAAAAAAATCGTTAGGGTGATTAGGATGAGCACCGTTCTGCTCTCCTTTTGTTTTAGGAAAAATCTGTTGACCATGATCTGCCCTGTTGGGATATGACAATTATTGGACTTTGAAGACTGATCACAAACTCTCAGAAATGTTCCATGCATATATGTCAGCGAGTAGGCATGCTGATAGGTTTGGAAATGCATATAGCTCTACATATTTCATTGCTGGGACGAGGAAAAATTATGGTGATGCTCTCATCTCTTGCATTAAGCTCTGGCTTGCATAAGTTTGAAAAGATAGGTATCTTTAGTTGTACACATGATGGGATTTTTTTCTCCCTTGAATGTTTCAGTTGTATGTTTTGAATAGCCATTTTAAGTCATTGGCTAGTCTAATATCCTTCACTTAGCTCTCTATATGTAGTGCTTGTATTGAATAGAGTTTCTCACTTTCAATGCCTGTTTTAGTACTTCCAATGCCTGTTTAGAAGCCATTTTAAGTTATTGGTTTGCAACAAAGCTAACGTGATTACTCAGTGGTTTGTTTGAAGTGAATCTGTGACACAGCCTGTTTCTAATAGTTCAACCTTTCATCTTGAATTTTCAAATTGTTTCATTATCTTCGCTTTTCTTTCTCCTTGTCGTTTTGTGTGGATGAAGGTTAAGGAAAATTCTTGTCGAACAGAAAGAAACTGCAATATCTCTTGAGAAGATTGTACAGGTCTTGGAAGAGCTCCAAGCTCAAGCTGAAGTAGCTTTGTGTTTTGTGGGTGTGAAGAACCGAGGACATGCGAGATAGGTATTTGGTCTTTGTTTTTTCACCCTTCATTCTGGTGCTGCTTGCATTTGTAGCAAGCTTTTCGTAAATTTGGTGTAGAAACAGTCGCTGAGCAGATTTTCCTTAGACATCATTCATTGAATAGTAAGCAAATTGTGTAAATGAATATAGAAAGCCAATGCACTGATTTCTTTTTGTGTAACCGGGCTTCTTTGGCATCTCCTCTGTTGTTGCTTCACCTCCCTTTTCTCATCATCTCCAGCCAGTAATTCTGGCTTAACCAGCTGCGTTATTTCTTAAAATTTTAAATAATTAGCTCGGAAAATTTAGAGATAGATGTCTAGTTAACAAAGGGCAAGGAAGAATTCAATGAGCTTTGGTTCAATGGTCGAGCCTTTCGCCCTGTCCTTGATAAAAAGGAACAAAAAGAATGGAAAACCAATTACTTCGGTAGATTGAGACGAGAGGTGGACCAGGTCGCTGATGGTTGTTTGTCTATCATTCTTTTAGGGTTCTTCTAGAAAGACAGGACCATTGCTCTGTTGGCCGTTTGCATTTAGGGGAATAAAGAATAATTTCGGATTAATATTCTACCAAGGTAATAGTCAGTCCAAAGCCAGGTTATCCAATGACGTAATTCAAATTCACAGTAAAAAAAACTGTTCTCGCAAACTGCAATTTCTGTATTTTGAAGGTCAGTTTTCCATGCTTAATTGTGTTAGAGGGTGGACGTTGACTGCCAGATTTTGCTAGGAAAAAAAAAAAGATCTGAGGATACGGAAATTTTTGAAGAAAAGAACCCTGATAATGTCCAAAGAGAAACCTGAAAGTAAGCAGGATACCTGGGAGATTTGCAAATTGATATAGCAAAAATTAAAATGAAGACAAGCACGCAAAGCAGGGAGTAAAGGAGAAGTGGATAATGTTAGACAATTAGCAACCCTGATACATCACCTCTGGCAAAGAACTTCGCACAACATCAGAGAGTCATTTTGGCTAATAAGATCACATATCAGTACGCAGTTTCATCAAACAACAATATTAGCACAGGCAGACCTAACCAACTTTGTACTTACCCTCAAGTAATCAAATAGTAGCTGTTACTTCCATGCTGAAGCAACAATCAAACTTTTGTCCTCCCACCCAAAATGAAGCGCACCTACTTCCTGCTTCAACATGTATCTATCGCAGTACTCCTTGATGAGTTTCCGGATCATATCAACCACATTAGGAGTGATTGAACATGAAGTGAAGCCAGCCATCATCATCCTTGCTCTCCATTTCCCTGCAACTTCATACCGCTCAATCCTTTCCTCTCCCTCACATGCGACTATGTTCACTATGTCCCTTGCCAGGCACTGTTTCTCAACATTCAGTCTATCCTGGCTCTCCCGTGGGAGAGTTGCATCAAGAGAGTCAAACACAGCAGAGTAATAGTTGTAAGCTTCGGTGAATCTCGGGAAAAAAGGGGCAGTGTTAGTATTCACATCTTGCTCAACAACAGTTACTAGTTTTGGATTCAAGCTCTTAGCCATCCGAAGAAGCTGGTCTCTCTCGTTTACCGTTGAAACACTCTCATCAGGCATGTGGTGGAGTTGGAAAGCAAAATTAACTATAAGTGCTTCCCCAGGCTTGCAGTTCAGCATTGATGGATTGACAAGTGAAGTCTTGGAGGCCACTGCATGAAACTCGAACGAGACCTTATATGCTTCTGCTAGCTTTTCAAGCCTTTGCCCAATGATCCTCAGGCCACCAACAGGTCGTTGAACTGACTCAGGGTCATCGACCCCTGTTAACCTCAAGTGTGGTAGCTTACCTTGATGGTTGGCGAGTGTTTGTATCAGTGTTATGTATTGACTCCCTTGGTTTATGTCAAAATCTATTATATGAACTCTCCTTTCACCTTTAAATGCCTCGATCATTGCACCATTTGCTGCCATAAATCCAAATTTAAAACAAGGGCAAATCTCAAAAAGGATCTGCATAGCTGCAAGCCTATCAGAAGAAGGAGGTTCCTTGCATTTCAGAGCTTTATAGAGATATTTTCCAGATTCAGCCATACGAGCTGCAAGACCTTCCACCATGTAGGCTGCAATCCTCTGCGGAGGATCTCCTTGAATTGACACCAATTGACGGAGCTCGTTTATTAAAGTTGATGCTTTCTCAATGTTTCCCTCTGAGATTGCATTAGCACATTCAAAAAGCAATCGCCTGGGAGTTCGAGGAGATAACTGTGATACTTCTTTATTACTGCTGATGCTACTTAGGCTAGAATCAGAAGATGATGACTCCTTGGGAGAATCATGGAGCATCCCATTCTGGATTGGATCAGACCACTCTCCATCCATTTCCATGCTCTGACTATTTCCAAACATGCCATCCTCATCATTATCATTTAGAAGCGCTCTCTCAAGTTCCTGAAACTTTAATTTCATCTTATATTCATCATAGTTTAGTGGATCTGGGCTCTCGATGTCCAAGTAATCTGACTCGGAATTGAATTGATAGCCATCACAGGGTGTCGTCAATGTGAAACAAGCGTCGTATGGATCATCTTGAGGGGACATGGATGAACCTAAATTCTTTCTTAGCTGGTAGGAAGATGTGCCTTGAGGTGGAGCTGAATTCCCTGAAATGCCAGAACTTGATGGTTGTATTAGCTCTTCTGTTGGGGAATCAAGGAAGTACTTCTCATAACTCTCACTGGAGTAAGAATCGGTCATATACATGTTCTGACGTTTATCAGGGCAGAATATTTGGGCAGACAAGCCAGAGTTGTCATTGCTCCCCTTCAGTGAGTACAGCTTATGATTTCCGTATGGTGTTGCAGAAAGTTCTGCAGGTCCAACTAAAGACATGATTTTCTCCAAATTAACTCAGTTTTGAAGAGAGATGGTTGTATCATATATCCTATGGTCGGAGTCACAGTCATCAAATTGGCAGGAAAAAAAACTTGTTAATGTTTGTCAAACATGGGAACTAGCAAACATTAACAATCTCTTCGAAAGAAATGAGAAATAATCACCTGGAGTAGCCCCTTACAGTTGAAATCCAGATGAAATTTATAGGGTGTCTGCATTCAGCGACAAGCGATGTCAAGGAAAACACTTGGTGGAAAACCAAAATATTATAAGCTTATCTACATAACTTGAGCCACAAATGAGACAGAAAGTGAACCGAATATCTAAATTATAGACAGAGAGGATAATTAATCCGTACAAAGAGCCATCCCAGCATCGGAGGTTGGGGGGGCAAAAAAATAATATTAGAAAAGAGTGAAGTCACATGCCTGCATGTTCTTTTAAACTGGAGAGAGCCCTTAACTCTATGACAATGGATCTAATTCTTAGATTGCTTTTACTGATCGGCTTCAGTTTCCTTAAAAGAAAGATATAATTGATATTAAAGAGACAAATTTAGTAAAAAAGTTGGCTTCAGTTTCCTTAAAAGAAAGATATAATTGATATCAAAGGACAAGTCCGGTTTGTTCAATTAGAAATGGAATCAAGCATAGAATAAACTTGGAGGTTCTTGTTATGACAGACGAGGATTCAGTGATAAGCAACACTGCAGAGAAGGCAAGGATCCAGATTTCGAGGGAGCGACAGAGAGTCTTCTTAAGGAAAAAATGAGATCCATTGAGAATCCAATAAAACATAGACAAACAACTACGTACAAATGATAAAAACATAAATCAAAGGAAGGAAACCAATCAGCAGTAGAGGGTCATACAAGTAGTTAGTCCTGAATTCTTATGTTCTTACAAACAAGGCATGTACCTGAAGTAGGAGAAAGAACTCAAGAGGAAGTAGCGAAGCTCAAAGCAGTCAGCCCCGCAATTTAGTAGATAACCAGATAGACGTAAACCTAAAGAGTGGCTTTGAAGGGAAGAAAGAAAAACAGGCTTTGACTATGAACACCAGTATTTTGAAGGCAAAAGGGTAAATATGCCTCTGTATGGTATCTTTTTACAAATAGAAAAACCCAACATTTGATTGTGATGTTAGGTAGGTTGGAATGCAACAAGCCATTTAACAACAAACCAATAATATTGAAAGTAGACAAAAAAAAGAAACAAACTTAAGAAAATCTAAGCAAGTGATTAAAATAAACAATCAAGACCCAGTGGAAACCTACTGCTTGTTTGACAAGATTTAAGCTACCCAAAATTCAAGAATCTGAACAAGTGAAAATCCCAAAGACCCAACAATATCCTGTTTAAAGAGTTAAATGAAGGTTATGAGAAACTAACCGAAGGCAAAAATATTTTTCTTGGAGTCAGAAGCTTCTTTAGAGCTTTCTTCACCATAAAATTGACTTTTCTTTCATGGGGAACCTCAGGGCCTCAGGCGGAGTTTCCTTAACTATGTCTTTTGGGTTTGGAGCATTTTTCTTTTTCTGCGTGTCTTTACCAACTCTGTCATTCAGTCATTCTTAAATCTGGTCCAAATACACCAGCAACATGTGACTCCAATTTCATCATTCAATCCTCACCGTTTAATTTGTATACCATTAATTTGGTGTGCTTTATAAGAATTGTTAACTTCTCTTTAGTCCTGCATTAATTCCGGAATGAATGCAGGCATAAAACATGAAATTGTTTGAAGCCATCCATGGAGTATTTGACTGGATTTTCTTATGAAAAGCGGTGATCAGTGGGTGAGTAAAAGTGGGGAGAATCAATTGCAGGCTCCGAAATATATAAAGATGGGAAGGTCAAAGTATTTTGTTTTTGTTTTATTCATTTTCATGGCGGTGGCTTTGATTTTTTCCATGTTTTTCCATCTCATATCACTTCCGTTTTCGGGAGCCAAAACAGTACTGCACCGTCAAGCTTTATCTTTATTGAATTTCAGAGAGGCAATCCACTCTTGCCGTGTAACCTAATCTTGAATACGCGTAAGCAGGGAAGAAGACAAACGAGTCTCTGTAGTTCATGTCAACCTTGTGTCATTTCATATTGGCATGCATGCGCAAAACCCATATATATATATATATATATGTGTGTGTGTGTGTGTAATGACGCATAAGTGAATTATATGTGTTTACAAGGATGCGAATTATATTTTCAGTTTTCTATTCCTTAATTAAGATGTAAAACATACTTTTATATATATATATATATATATATATATATATATATATATATATATATATATATAATATTATAAAATTAGAGAGCGCCAGATATATCGCGCC
>Ga0307515_10019835_pt1 | contig 12057 bp, 8 predicted proteins | sample 17_EM_MG_FD_194513 | JGI IMG/M metagenome (GOLD analysis project Ga0307515, IMG submission 194513) | Populus trichocarpa ectomycorrhiza microbial communities from riparian zone in the Pacific Northwest, United States - 17_EM | ecosystem: Host-associated > Plants > Roots > Unclassified | place...
ACCGTTCCGCAGAGTGAGAGGGAGATGAATTCCTTTCGGTTTTGAGGGTCGAGGGGGGCGAGAAGACCAAAGAATAATGTGACAAGGCAGAGGAGAAGAGTTTCGCCACTACTTGGAGCGAAGTCCCAGTAACGAAACTGCGGGTACAGTTTGACCAGAGCCCCATCCCCCTTCCCCCATCCGTGAAACCTCCAGAAGGAAGGTTGTCCGTTGTTCCACCAAGGGTGAGTGACGGCGACATCCCGGGCGGCGTGGAACCCTTCACTCCCCTTGTCACTCCTTGCAACCACCCAATCCCTCTTCCTTCGGCAAAAGTCAATATCCTCTCCCCCACCGGTCTTGGGGAAGATCAAATCGAAGTCGATGCCATCCGGGTTCCGTCTAGCGATCAAATTCGCAGTCACTCCCCATGGAAGGTCCCTGTCCTCCGGTCTCTTCCGCGCGATATCCCAAAAGTAGGTGACGTCAGCAAGGTGGATTGCAGTGGTGAACATGTTGCGAGCGGTGGGGAACTTAGAAGTTCCGACGAATCCGACAGCGTTAGGGTGTTCTTGAATAACCTTTGCCGTTTGGACCAACAAGTCTTCATCAGGAGTCACGTCATCGTCGAGGAAATGGATCCAGTCGGCAGCCGACTCCTTCATACCACGATTTCGCGAGGCCGAAGCACCGAGGTTGGCCTTGTTCACACGGATGCGAACGAATGGGTCGGCGCCGTACTTCTGCTGCAAAAGATCTACCGAAGGGGAGTTTGGATCGTCGACGATGATTATGAACATAACGGAGCACGTCTCTGGAGGGCGCAGCCGTAAGATGGGATCAAGGAACCTGAGATCGACGCGGTACGAAGGGATGATGACGTCCAATGTGAGGAGTTTCTCGACAGACGGGGCCTTCCGTGAGAGCCACCCTTCCACTTTCGCGACAGCTTTATCCAGAGTGTCAAACGTCCAGTTTGACGTGGGCTTTTTGTCGTAACGAGCGCCGTCACTTCCGCCTACACCGTTCCCAACCTGAACCTCGATCATACTGGAGCATCCCCAACGTCGGTAGAGCTGGAAGAGGAAGGGGTCCCCATCCTGGTTGATGAAGACCTCCGGGATAACGAGCCCGTCGAAGATCTCCATATGCGTCTTATGAACAACGGGGAAAGTTGGCATCCCTGGGAAGGTGACATCTGTGAAAGCCACGCAGCCAAAGCCAAAGGGGACACCCCTTTCGTTTTCCAACCGTTTGAATTCCTCGTGGACCTTCCTCATCCATCCATCGTCCTTCAAAGTGACGTCATCTCCAAGAAGAGTGAAATAGTCGCATCCGTCGTTGAAGGCGCGTCGCGCGCAATCACGCCAGTGAGCGCAGACATGGCCTTTCTCGTGCCTCCCCACGGTAGTGATGATGTCGAAGTCCCCGGCGTTCCTCAAAGCCGCCTCCGCCCTCCACTCCGGGCCGAGGAGGAAGCGATCGTCGTGATCGATGGAGAGGTAAATTGTAAATTTGAAGGAGGCGGCGCCCACCTCGTGTGTGTCTCGGTAAGTCGTCAACGCCAGAGAGCGGGCGAATCGGGTGAGGTTCTTCAGACAGGTCTCTTGCGAGTGAGAGCCGCGAGAGGTTACCGGTAGGAGGATGGCGAAGCGAGTGAAATCGTTGGCAAGATCCACGACACGACTCGTCTCTAGTTCCTGCAGAGTGGCGAGCTGCTTCTCGCGAGGGAGATGGTCGGTCAACTTTCGGAGCTCCCCACCGATCCAGTCACCAGTGGCTTTCATCCCTTCCTCCAATGGTTTCTTCGGACTCCAGCCAAGTTTCTCTTTGACAAGTTCGTTGTTGGAGTTGCGCGACGCCACACCGACAGTGTTGATCGGAGAAAGGTCGTCCTTTAGGGAGATATGGCGGAATTCGACTGGAGGGGAAGCTGCACATCGGAGGGCAAGATTCGCAAGTTCTCGAATGGTAATCAAGCGATCGGACCCGATGTTGACCGGCCGTTGATATTTGGATTTTAGAAGTCTGAAGACTCCGTCCACTGCATCGTCTATGAAGAGGAAACTCCTTCCTTGTTTCCCATTTCCCCAAACCTCGAACTTGGGAGACTCAACGCCATGGTCGTGGTGGAGGGCAGCGGCCACAAACGCCTTTCGTAGCATCGCTGCGGGTGCTTTTTCGCGTCCGTTATTCCAAGCCCCGCGAGGGCCGTAGACGTTGTGGAAACGGGCGATCTGGATAAGCATATTGTTCTTCACCGACTGGAGGAGCTGCTCGGTGTTGAGCTTCTCGGTCCCATAGAGACCTTGAGGGTCCGGGGGGTAAACATCGGATTCGCGGAGGGAGACACTCCCCCGCTCGTTAGATTGCAGGTTCCCCGGATAGACGCACGCTGATGAAGCGAAGAAGAAGTGTTTGACACCGGCCTCAACGGAGGCTTTCAAGAGGTTCATCGTCATCAGGTGATTTTCGAGATAGATCTGCAACTCGTTCCCCTCGTGGATTGTTCCCATCCCGCCCATATTTGCCGCGAAATGAAGGACGGTCTTGATCCCCGCTACCGCTCGCTGACACACATCGATGTCGCAGAGGTTTCCCAGGATAAACTCTGAGCAGATCTCCTCCGGAGAGTGGAATGTGGAAGGGGAGATGTCGATGACACGGACGTAATGCCTTTCACTAACAAGACGGGCTGCTACGTGGCTTCCCTGTGAGATCGGTGAGTCGATAGGGGGTTGCGACAAGTTGTAACCGCCTTACGATGAAACCATGTCCACCAGTTATAAGAACCTTGCCGAGGGCGAGGTCTGTTAGAGCCATAGTGTCGAAAAAGAGGTGGTCTTCGAGCGGCTGCTAAGAGCGACCTCAACCTTGTTGGTTTAAGTGCCCCTCAAAAGTGTGGCTGGAAAACACAACCGGCACTGGACGGGATCTGGGCTGTATCTAGAAGCCATAGCGGCTTACCCAGTGCGGAATGTGTGGCGGGCATACAAAACTCCACACACTTGAGAAAGTGTGGCGGCGCCAAAACGAGTGACGACGCGTTCATTGAACGTTCGAGATAAGTTGCCAAAGATAACACCCCGCCTCTTTCCCTCCCAACTAGACCTCTGTGTGGCAAGAGAGCATGGTGAGCACAAAAAATACCTCAAAAGTGCGCAGACTTACCTCCAGACCAGGAATCGACAACCATCCCGCCAAACGATGGAGACAAAGGATACAAATTCACCGAGACCCAAGACTGGTTCTCGGGTAACATCCCTCTCTGGACATCATTCATGCCGCTCGTCAGTACTCCCAACCCCAGGATCCTCGAGATAGGCTCCTGGGAAGGCCGCTCTGCCACCTTCCTCCTGACCTCTCCACTCTGCGCAAAAGGCGGCTCCATCGTCTGTATCGATCACTTTGACCTCTTCGCCACGCAAGCCGGGAAAGAGCGTCACGAAAAGATCCTACATAACCTCCCCCTCACAGGTCGCCCTTTCCGGGTGATCCGGGAGTTCAGTGTTCCGGGTCTGATGATCCTCCTTGAGGAAGCGATAAAGGGCGAAACTGCCGGCTTTGATTGGCTATACATCGACGGATCCCATGAGGCGGACGATACGTTTCTCGACGCCGAGCTCGCCTGGCGACTGGCGAACGAAGGGGCCATCTTCATCTTCGACGACTATCTCTGGGAATCCCAACCCCAGGACAGTCCGCATCACCCAAAGCCGGGTATCGACGCCTTCATGAAGCTTCACGAAAACCAGTTCGAGATCATTTCCTCCACGTACCAGCTGGTACTTCGGAAGAAAACGAAGATGCACATCGGTTTCCTCGTGGGGAGTTCGGAACCAGTTGACATCAAGGCAGATGCGTTCGGTTACAGTGTCAACATCGCTCTCGCGGTCGACTCCTCCTATGCTATGCCGGCAACCGTGACCATCCACAGCATCGCTAAGCATTCCTCCCGAAGGCTGACCTTCTACGTCATCGACTGTGGCCTTGGGCCTGACGACAAGGACCGGATGGCGTTGTCCATCGCAAAGAGTCCCAACGTCTCCCTCATGTTCATCCCGCTCGGCGACGACAGCCTAGGCGCCTCTCTGGGTCCAGTTTGGACAAAGGTTGACTTGATCAACCTGCTGCCGGTGGAACGAGCGTTATATCTCGATGCCGACATTCTGGCCAGAGGAGATGTTGGGAGATTGTGGGATACCGACTTGGATGGGAAGTTTCTTGGAGCGTGTCCGGACGTCGGTTACCCCCTTGGCCACGGGAGGATCGATCGTGGTCCATACTTCAACGCGGGGGTATTGCTGATGGACTTGACGAGAATTAGGGGTGATGTACAGAAGCTCAGGGATGTCGCCAAGTCGATGCAGTCTTCAAAATTCGTGGAGCAGGACGCGCTGAATGTTCATTTCCAGGGCGGTTGGAAGCCATTGAGTTTGGAGTGGAACGCGCAGGGTTTGGGCACCTATGCCGAGCTCCGGACCACCGACAGGGAAACAATCAATCTGCACGAAGTGGCCAATCCGATCCTCGTTCATTTCACTGGACCCGTCAGTCCCCCCCTCCCTTCGGTCTTGAATCCCTTCGTCCAGCCGTGCGTTTCTAAGCCGTGGGGATACGCGAAGGCACGAGGTCACCCATATACGGAGGAATGGTGGATCGCCCTGAAGGAGACTCCTTGGGCAGAATGGGTTGAATCGGAGGAATATCGGGCTTGGTGTGATGACGAGAGGGAGAAGGCGAAGGCGCTGGCTATAATGGAATTTGACAAAGCGGTCGAGGCCTAGAATCTCTTAACGTTTGACATACGCATTGTTTCTTTCCTACGACAAATGACAGTATCTGGTGCAAACCTATTGAAGTGACGTCTCGTGGGGTTAGTGGTTCGTATATCACACATGGAAAGATTCTCACGAAATGAGAGGGTCATGGACTGTCGTCCTTGTTGTCTTCATCCCCCTCCAGGTGCATCCCGCGGAGAAAACTCAGCATCACCCAAGACATCCCACTCATTTCCATATCGTACCACCAATTCAGAGCAATAACCGTCGGCCCAGACTGACGGACGTGGTGCCACCACCCTGCCGGCAAGTACAGCGTATCCCCTGTTTCTACCTCAATCCGTATGGGGTGGGTTCCGGAAGGTGGGCACACATCGGGCTCCGATATCGATGACCATCGTACGGTCTGGCCGGAAGCTGAGATTTCGAGGTCCCCAGACGGTGAGGATCGGGTGTAAGCTGCGTGTGGGTACTCCCGTTCTGCGAGGGCGCGCTCAAACAACAACGTGGAGCCAACATGAAAAATTACACACCTTCAAGCAGCCAACCTTCGCTAGGGGGAAACAGGGTGAAAATCTTCTTCCCTCTTATTACGCAGTAGACGTTTTCGTATGGATCTGTAGCGAATGGTCAATTAACCTGCATCATGCGGTGTTTTTCTTATTCTCACCGCTATGTATGCTAGTGACACTCCGGCTATCACCGATCCACAGGTTTACTGCATCAGGAGTCAGACCTACATCCGATTGTGAGTCCACCGAGAGATGGGGGGGAACAGGTCAATGGACCTAATGCCTCGCTGCACCAGGATAATTCTTCGGGGATGTCTCGCTTCAAACTATCAAACTCTGATACAGGGTCCTCTTCCAGATGAGCCGAGCGACTTCGATACACATTCCCGTTCTGTGACTGCAGGTAGTGGATGTCCGATCTTACCGGCGTCGCTGCGGGTCGCGTTAACGACGAGAGGGGGGGTAGTCAGGAAAATAGCGTACCGAACCTGTTGAGAGACTAGCCAGTAGCTCAGACATGGTCATTTGCTCAACCAATGGTTCCACGAAGTAGTCGGTTCCGTCGTGAGGCGTCACGGCGTCGGCGCGTCTTACGTCGCGTCAGAGTTAATCTTGAAAATGCAGTTTTGTGTTGTACCCATTAGGAGTGACGGCAACGGATATGGATCGTTCTCCCATGCGCTCAATGAGATAGTCGTTCGTCCATAATCCGGCCAGATCTTCCGCAACCTGAACTCCTGTAGCCAACGAAACAATAGAGTCAGCGGGGTCCTCAATCAACTCTCTAGTCCCATGCACCTTTTATCAGAACTGGGCGCGATATATGCACCAACCTCGAGAACTCCAAAGGTGTCAGAGGTGCCAGCAGTGTTTGGATGTGGGTTCCATTTTGTTCTATGGGTTTTAGATGGTAACCGTCGACTACAGAGCTAAGTCGACAGACACCATACCAAAGTACTGCTCAGATATCCAACGTAGGGGCTTTTTGTCTCTCATGAGGGTCGACGATGGTGACAAGGCGGACTCAAATGTGTGATCGGCTCCAAGTCTCGGCTTTAACTTGCCTCTCCAAACCTCGCGCTTTCTTCGATCATGGCCAAGGACCCAACAGAAAAGAAAGAAAAGGAGAGGAAAGAAAAAAAAGAGAAGAGGAAAAAAGAGGTCGTCGAGGAGGCTCCTGCTGAAGCTCCCACCACGGATGTCCCAGAGGATGTCGAAATGGACAATGTTGAGCACGCCGAGGTGGATTTTTCTCGTTCCATTCGGGCTTGATTGTGACCGATCGGACTCATGCACACCAACACCACAGGTAACAAAGAAATCAAAGAGAGCAAAGAAGGAAGAGCAGGGTGAAATCGTCGTCCCAGTGGAGGAACTCTCCCCGATAGCGCACCCTCTGGCCCAGAGGAAACTGTTGAGAAAGCTCAACAAGGCAGTGAAGAAAGGTGCGAGCTCCTTCGGTTTCTTATTAACTGCTAACCGAGACGGGTACTCTAGCCTCGAAAGCCCGTCAGGTAAAGCGCGGTGTGAAGGAGGTGGTGAAGGGTATCAGGAAGGGCGAGAAAGGGTGGGCACCCCAGCCCATTTAATTCCCCCTCTCGACAATTAACCGCTCGAGCTTTTAGCATCTTAATCCTTGCCGCGGATATCACACCCATCGACATCATCTCGCACCTGCCCGTCATGTGTGAGGACGCACAAATACCATACGTCTTCGTGCCTTCAAAGGAGGAGCTCGGTCACGCTAGTGCGACAAAACGCCCAACAAGTTGCGTCATGGTCTGCCCCAACCTCAAGAAGAAGCCGAAAGCCAAAGACGGAAAAGCTACAGACGCGACGAAAGACCTCCCGGATGACGAGTTCAAGGAATTGTATGGGGAATGCTTCAGGGAGGTTCAGAGTCTCGACCAAAAGATCCTGTTTTAGGGGTGTGTGGTATCTTTCACTCTCGTGTATCATCCAATGTTGTTATATCGCCTCCGGGACGAATTATAAACTCAAAAGCACACCCGTAAAAAAAGGTCCCTCGTAAAGTTACATAGCAGTGTGAGAGAGACAGCAGAGTCGGTATGAACGGTTATGAGATATCTTCGTGTCGGGGTACAACCATAGATTCTATCACAATACTGTCGACAAAGCGTTTTTCGTTCCTCTCGGTATCGCTCGCTGTGATCGGGGTATTGGCGAGTGGGGAGGGTGAAGGACGGGAGAACGGTCTAGGGGTGGGTAACGGTGATCCTAGATTTGATCCTTGTTGCTTTTCTTCCATGGCCAGGGCGTTCTTTAGGAACTGCTCAACCTTTTCTACTCGTTTGGTCTTCTTCCCCCCCTGCCAGATGAAGATTGCGGATGCAATGCCGCAAAGGAAGCTTGCAGGGATCAAGATACCGGTCGACCATGGAGGGCGGTCAAACCTGAGGACAAACAATCTTAGTCACCAATACGATCCCACAAACGCACTACAGTACCTGTCGAGACCCCACATAGTTCCGCACAGAATGACTTGGAAGAATGAATTACCGTCATTAAAGCAGCAAATAATCAATGCGGTACTATTTGAAGTATCAGCCAATCGTTCAGCCCTTGTCCATCAACAAAGCACCACTCACTTGATAGGGAAGGCTCTGTGCGTTGCCGTCCCATGGGGTCGGTACCATGTCTGAGACCTCATGAATTGCCGTTGGTCTATTATCATCAGCATCACGAATAAAATGACAGCCTCAACCAACTCACGGTAGTGAAGATCTCGCTGCTCCGTCTCAGTCAAGACGTGGACCTACGTTAAGCTGAAATTAGTTCGTGAAGTGGAGGTGTAATGGGAGCCCAACATAATTCGGGTCATAAACCGGATCAGGGAGATCGTCCTCGTCTAAAAGGGGTGGTATACCCCTCTCCCTCCGCAGCTGACGAGTCTTGCGTTTGTAATACCAGATGTAGTATATCCCTACTAACCTTTAACAGGTTTGAACGGGAGATCAGACGTTTGCACTTACGATAAGTGTCCACAGCACGGAAGGGTATAAAGCCAACACCGGTAGCTGTAAACAAGGCTAAGGCCGATTGGAATGAGCACCTGTTCCGGGCTAGAAGGATGGATACACTTACCATTAACAACCTGGGAAGATACCTCAACCCAGAATCCCTGTTTTTCGGCATTATGGAAGTTGATGAACTTTGCAAGGAAGAAAACAATCGCTGCTCCCCAGAACACTGCGACAGGCCGGTCAGATTGAGTAATATTGCGAGAAACGGAAAGGGCGTACCCACTGCAAAGCCATAGAGGGCCGTAACGAACTACAGGGGGAAAATCGTGAGCTGTCAGTCGGCAGAGACATGAAAGGTACACACGCCGAGGGCTATGAAACTTTCAGTATTATAGAAAACGCGCGGAGAAAGAAGTACGAACGGGTTTTCACGAAACTCCACACTCCTTTCATAGTTCGTTTAAACCGATCTCGTTTGCTATCGCGTCCGTTAGCAGCAGCAGACCCGCTGTATCACCAAGAACTGACCTCAGGACGTCTTCAATGTGCAGATCGAGCTCGTTCTCCGACACCGCATCTCCTCCCTCTTCGTGCTGCAAGCGTGATCTCCTATCGGAACACGGTAACACAACCGTTGGCCTCAGGGAATATAGCGACATCGGTGGTCTATTAATACGTCAATCGAGCATCACTGGCACGCGTGTCACGACATACATAACGATACAGTTTGCAGCATTTGTAAGACTCGACACCGTTGCCACTTGTGGATCTATGGGAGGGGGTTTACTCTATCCGCAAGCGCCATTGCAAGAACGAGGACCCTCACCTATAACATCCAAATGGTCTATCACGGCCTCATTTTGGTCTTCGTCCCACATCCCGGCGGTACCATAAGACGTATTACTCCCTCGGTACTGCGGATCGGCCGGAGGTCCGGGAAGCGCTTCTCTGGAAGAGTTGGAAATCTGTTGCGAGACTTTGCTGAGTCTGGCTTCCCCTAGATTTGGCGCATGGGACTGAGGCCGAGGCGATTGAGGGTCTGGAGACTGCAGGAAAGAGGTCCCTGAAAAAACCTCGATTACAGACTTCGAGCGAGGCCGTCTGCTGGGTGGGGCAGGGGTTGACGGAGCCTCCTCTTCCAAGGTCTTGTAGAAGGATCGTGAGGTTTTGACACGGATAGACGGCATGGCTGGCAAGCGACGACACGACGGTCGCGGGGGCGCGGTTAGAAGACCGGTGGTCTTTGGAGAGGTTGCCCTGACCTGACGTAACAAGAAAGGTGGGACCACGCGGGTTCCGCTCTCACACTGCCCGCCCGCATTCCGATCACCGTTCGGCGTTGGCGAACAGATTCTGATCAGCAACCTCCATGGGTGTATCGCTAGGCACACTGCCTTTCGATGTTGTTCTTGAGATATTCTACTATCTATCAACCCACGACATCGTCAGAACCTGTCAGGTCGGCTAACACCCAAATCGGTTTCGTAAATACCTGAATGCTATTCTGGAGGAACACCACATTTGGGTGGGGTTGGCTGAGGAATGCTGTTCCAAAAACGCCTCAGTCGCGTTTCACATTCTACCCCTTGCTGCGCGGTCAACCGATGAACTGTGGAAGTTCGTCGTGGTACAAGCCAGGATTGATTGATACTGGGTCGCGGGGACCATATTCACGAGACCCCTGCCGCGCTTCAAGCTTCACGCTCGAGGCATCAACCCCATTGCTATTCTGTGAGATACTACCGGGAGGGAAGCATGTGGTCCTCGTCCATCGAAATGGAGATCTTTCCCTCCAATCACTTGTGGATTTGGGTAACATCCACGAGATTTCCAAACTCTCATTGTGTCCCCTCAGTTTCCACATGCATACTGTGTCACTGGTCACCGACCGTGAGGGCCGCCCCCTCTTAGCTCTTTGTATCCACGGCTCTCCGCGAAGGCACGTACACGTACACGACTTTCTTTACCTTGCTGATCAATTCCAGGCTTTTCTTTGTCACTCTCGAGATCGAAACAAGGTCTATCAACCTTGTCAGGCGCTTCGAGGTCGATTTGCCAGTGATAGCTATTGCGATACAACACGACATCGTCGTGTGTTTGTGTCAGTATACGGGACGGGGCGATTTCTGCTTTGTCGTAACAACCTTGGACTATACTGTCAACACGGTCCTCTCTATTTCGCAAATACCCGTCGATCCAGCGGTAAGCTCGAGTCACAAACGTTCAGCGAAGAGCAGAATGCTTATACCGGTCATATAGACAATTTATCTCTGCAACATTTGCCTACCCACTCCAACAACCCTCCTCCTCTTCGAAGCGTCCAATATCCGGTGCTACCATCTCCCAGACCTATCGGAATTATCACCCGGCGACCACCGTCTGGCCGGACTCTCACCAATTTGGTCTTGGGAAAGCCCCACCCTTCCGAAGGCTCGCTTAACAGCCAACTCATTGCATTGGGAACCGGATCGCACAACACCCACCGTAATCACGCTCCTCTGTGACTTCCTCGGTCATACAGTCACCCTCCGTCCTCCGGAAAAGTCTTCAGGTCCCTCGCATCTAGACATCACCGACCACACCTTTATCAACATCTCCCGACCAGTTTACCTTCCATACCAAGGCACGACGCTCTTGCAATCCAAAAAAGGGATCTGGTTTAGATTTGGAGACACCGCTGAACGTTCGCACTATTTCGTGACGTTCTCAACGGATGACGTTCGGCGTAGATGTTGGACATTTCGAAAGTAGGCATGCGCGGGCATTTGGTGCCTGTTGCAAACTTTGATGAAGTTTCGGGGAGAATTGTCGTTCTGGCAAGAGCCTTGGATAGACAATCACACATGGAATATGGATTTGTCATTGATATGCCGTGATTTTTCAAACATGGCTGTATATCACTGTACCTATGCGTTCTGTTCGCCCTCCGCTTCTGGGCCATCCGTTGTGGCAGGAGACTCGCGTGGTTTCGGGGGTCTACCCCGCTTACGCGGCGCAGGTCTTTGCACCTGACCCCCCATCTCCAGGCGTTTTGGGCATCTCATCTTGGGCCTGAGTGACTTTGCGTGGTCGACCCCTTGGCCGTTTCGGGGGTAACGGTGTGGTGGTTTCGCCGACCTGCGTCGAATTTCCCTCTGGGAGTGGAGTTGAAGGCTGTTTCCCCTTGCCCTTTGCCGACGCTCGCTTCCTGGGTTTGGGCCGAGTTGTTTCGGAAGGCTCGCCTTGCGCGTCTCCCTCGTCACCAGGGACCCTCGTGGAACGATCCCCATCCACGTTCGCTGTTGCCTTCGCTTTCCCTTTCTTAAGAGTTTCGTATCTCGCCCTGCACTAGACCGCCCAAGTCAATATTCGAGATGGCGAGGTGTAAAACGGATCGATCACTCACCGCGCTGTCCTTTCTTCCATTGGCCATCATCTCGCTCACCGCCTTCCACTTACCCTCCCCAAGTTCCTTAACCGCATCCGTCAGCAACCTATCCTCTTCCTCCGTCCACGCGTCCCTGTTAATTTTCGGATCCAACCTCTCATTCCATCGATCCCTACACTGCTCGTTACTCCTCCCCTCCATCATCGCCGCCACATCCACCCACGAATTCCCATACGCCGAAACAGCGAGGTGTAATTTTGCGTCTTCCGCTGGTGACCATGGACCACGCTTGAGCGTTGGGTCAAGAGATCGCTGGTATCGATTTTGACACTGCTGGGCCGTTGCATCTGGTGAAACGATACGTGCGACTGTGGATCTCCCTGTCAGCGCGAAGGAAGCCACCCTTTTACTCTGGAAGTACCTAGAAGCCAGTT
>Ga0307515_10019836_pt1 | contig 12056 bp, 11 predicted proteins | sample 17_EM_MG_FD_194513 | JGI IMG/M metagenome (GOLD analysis project Ga0307515, IMG submission 194513) | Populus trichocarpa ectomycorrhiza microbial communities from riparian zone in the Pacific Northwest, United States - 17_EM | ecosystem: Host-associated > Plants > Roots > Unclassified | place...
AGAAAAAAGAATGGTTCCGCTAGGCTACAAGCATTGCTTTCATAGTGAACCTTAAACCCGCATATTCAATACACCTCTTGGGTGCTTTAAACTGGCCCATCTGTAACATTTGTCAAATTCTGCGCCCGGCGCAGAATTTGAAGAATGGGGTACGGAGGGGATAGTTGCATATTCAATGCATCCAAAACAAAACATGGAGATAACCTCTGAATGTTTTAAATGGCGCAGGCCTCCCGTTGGCCAAAAATCCTCATTCATCTATAAATTAACAAAATACGATGATTCCAGTAGGGTACGAGTGCTACCCTCATAGTGAACCTAAAACATACGTATGTTATGCATTTCATAGGCGCTTTAAAGTGCCCCAGTTGTAGAGTTCATCAAATTCTGCGCCCGGCGCAGAATTTGAAGAATGGGGTACAGGGGGGATAGTTGCATATCCAATGCATCCAAAGCACAACATGGAGATAACCTCTGAATGTTTTAAATGGCGCAGGCCTCCCGTTGGCCAAAAATCTTCATTCATCTATAAATTAACAAAATACAATGATTCCAGTAGGAGAGACTTGTCAGGAAATTGTCTGTTGTGGACAGTCGAGGTTGGCCAGTTCCAAGTTGTGACCAGTGGTGGTTCGTATTTCTTGGTCCGAAAATGTTCCTCTATTACTGGTACAAAACACTCTAGATACAATGTACACATGCTATCAAACGTGTTTGCAGTGTTCTCATAGTGCCTCTCAACCTTTGACCCAACCTTGAACAGCATCACCACAAATCCTTGTGGGATTTCATCTCAACCCTTGCCATTTTTGCATGAGGTTCTTCGATGTACCACGTTCTCTTGCATGAAGGGAACGACGAAGCAGGCACATGTCAACCCGGCATATCCACCCAATATCTCCGCCTCTACAACATCTACTGGTACTCTCTATACCCTCCTCTTCTCTGAACCCAACTGCAACAGTTGCTTTACCAATAAGTTCCCCTCTTCTCCATTTTCCAGCTGCAGAGAAGAAAGGCAGCTACCAGCTACTTGGACAAGCAGTGCTCTCTCCAGGGAGCTGTAACAAGATCAACTCTCTAAATGGGGTGTGTGTCATCGCCTCCCTCTTCCCAATGCTAGACTAACAAGTTTTCGCAGTTTGCTCTCCTGTTTCGGATACACCTCCTCTTCTTGTGCTCTATTTTGGAGATGCACGTGAAGAAAGGGTTTCAGTATCTTGAAGGCGCAGATGCTGTTTTCTCTGCATTTGCACGGGCGGCAGGGGTCGACAGACTGTTAAGTCCATTGCCTCTGAACATGGTTCCCGAAGAAAGGTAAGCAGTCAGATGGGTGTGGGTTAGCTGGAGTTATTGATTGGAAGATAGGGAGAAGAAACCCAACACGAGCGCCACACCCAGTGCATTTCTTCTCCCTATCCCAGCCTCGCTGTTCGCATCCAACCCCCTTGCGCACTTCACCCAGACCTCTCTGCCCTGATCGACCAGCTCACCAACCTCGCCACTGCATCAGGTTCGGACCCCAGCATCGCAAAAGTCTGGTCAGTTCTATCGGATCAGTGCTGGTACACCCTCCCTGCGTACTGCTCCAACCCGCCCGACCTTTCCAACGCGTTTGGACGTGAGCTGGGCGAACGGCTCACTAAGGAAATGTATGCCAACCCTACACTCCGCCCACCGATCTTACGCACATTGAGGAACGTCGACAAGTCCAAAATCTGGGGGAGGAAAACGAGAGCAAAAAGGAAGAGAGCAAGAAGAACCTTAGATATCTGAGAGTACAGGTGAAGGACTGGCTCGCGGTGTTGTTCAATGTCTTTGCGAGCATCGAGCGTGGGGAGCGTTGCCAAGTCGAGGGGGTCATTGGCGTATGGATAGGCGTACCGGGGGAAAGTGAGTTAGCAGGCGCGTATCGAAGTGTGTTGGGGCACCTTAGCACCTCCCTTTCCGGGCTCCGAACCAACCCCGACCAAGGCAGAGGGCAAAGTGAAGACGGCGCTGCAACTACTTGACATCTTGCTTGCCCTTGCGCCGTATCTGTCTGTTGTGCAGAATTCCGAGGTCGTGGAGGTTGTGATTTGTGACGGAGTGCTCGATATGAGCGACGGGGTGGTGGGCATGAGGTTGGTGCCTCTCCTCGCGGAGAAGGATCATACCATCAGTGTGGGAGTGATGGCGCTTTCTCGGGTACTTTTCGAGTTCAAGAGTACGCTACGTCGTGTCCGTTCGATGAAGGTAGAATCTAACTACTGCCTGGTGCAGATGATCTCTCGCCAGAGTACCTCATGTCGATTCTCAACACTGTCAATCCCCTTCTCACTGAAAGAAGTCGTGAAGTTGTCAAGGCTGTCCTTGGTTTTGTCAAGCTTTGCGTGCAATAGTCTCCCCACGGAGGTCACCCCAACTCGGGGATATAGTTCGGGGGCTGATTGAGTGCTTGACAACATATCGCGTGCTCAAGGTGTGTAGTCTTTTTTATTGTCTCCTCAGGTTCCTACTCAACCGTCTTTCTTGACTTAGGTCATATTCTTGAGCGCATGATTTGATCCTCTGGGTATGACCACATCATACAGTATACCACCGATATGGAGGGCGGGCGCAAAATTCCTCCTAACATCAAGAAGCGACGAGAACGCACGAAACGAAGGAAGGCCGTTGCGGGAGAGAGCGATGAGGAGGTGCGTTCCGTCCGCACTCGCACGTAATTCAACTTATTCATTGATATAACAGGAATCGACCGAACGCAAAGGGGAAGATGCCTTTGTGGGTGTCATTTATGGAAGAGAGCGAAATCGATTCGGAGGAGGGAGCTTAAGGAAACGCTCAGCCTAAGCGGCCCCTAAAGAGTGCATTGAAGAGATCGAATAGCGAGGCTCGTTTGCGTCCAGATAGCAACGATCCGATGGATCTATTCAAGGGTGTTGGCGCACATGGACTCATCTGTGAGCACCCCTACTCTTTGCACGACTTTGTGATTAGACCTAACTTGGACTTGTCCTAGCTCTTCAAGCCAAGAGGCACCGTAAACCCGGTCAAGAGGCGTCCAGGTTCAAGACAGACACAGAAATGGGTCTGGTGATTATCGATGGTGGCAACTCTGACGAGGAAGTACCTCCGAAGTGGAACCTTAAGCCTGAATACATGGATTGCAACTTGTACAAACGTCCGTTCATGGGTTTGCGCGCGGTCCGAATGGGAAGGTCAAGTCACTTGTTGACACATTCGTAGCGGGTAGCTGGTGATGTCAAGAGAAGCGGCATGGAACCATATGCATACATTTCACTTGGACAGGTGGTAAGAAGAGGGCTCGTAAAGGGGTGCAGGTGAGTGATGTACCGCGTTTATTGGTGCATAAGGGATTGTCTGTGTCTAACCATGTGTATGGAACCGCTGATTATGTGCATGATCCCATACCACCCCTTTCATTTCACATCCTTGTGAGGTTGAGGATGATAAAAAATAAAAACCTGAGAACTACAAGCGGATAAATCCAAATTGTGGGTGGTGTGTAGGAGAAGCGAGAGGTACTCTATATTCAGCACATCTAGATTGTCCCATCATGCTTGCATACTTCCTTCTGTTATTAGGACTTTCTTTCGTTGTTCACCCTCTCACTCGACTTCGTTTTCAGTCAGTCTCCATATGTAATGCCCAGTCAGGGCTGTCCCCTCGTCACCGGAATATCCCTCGCACATTGTTTACCGCGACGCAAGCCGCCCGTTTCCAACTTTGCATCGAGTCACTGGTATGAGGCACCTACGATATATGGCAACCAAACGAAATATGTCAAGCTGCACCCCCCATTCTCGTCTATGACTACATTCTCAACTCATACTAATATGCCAAACTGCTTTCGAAGTGGATTTGCGCGGCAGCCAGAGTACAGGGTTGAGATGGATAGAGTCTAAAGTTGGGTGCCTCCATTTGGCGGCTCTGTAATTCGTCCGCCAAGTTGGAGATACAAGTCAGACCCTTCTCTCACCTCCTCATTGTCCTCCCTCCTCCCCTCCTCAACGAGCACCCCCGCTGGCCACGCGCAGCACCGGAAACTCGTTCAAACTCTTATTATTTGTATATGACTGAAATTTATTAAATAAACATGTGTTTCTGCCTAGTAACCGTCCCATCCCCTTCCAAAACAGAACCGCTGTCTCCATAGTCCGAGGGTGACTCCATGTAGACCTCTCCATCAATGTCCCCGTGCACATGCGCAGCTAATACATCAAATGAACGGAGATGTAGGTCAGGTAGCATGGCGATCGAGGCAAGAACTCGAAAAGATTCGAGTCACATCACTGGGGCATATAGGTGCACTTCCAGATAGGCGACACCGAGCCACACCAATGAGTCGTTGGGCGACTCCATTCGATGATGGTGAGTGCAGGACGAGATAATCCGAGCCCCTGCTGCTCACAGAATTCTTCTGTCCTTCCTGCTACCAGTTCCTTCGCATTACCGAACATGATCGTTTTAATCGCCCTCCTTTCCATCCTGCACTGTGGTACCAAGCTCACTTCTCGAACTCCACAGGTGCGTCAGGTGGCACTCTCAGGGACAGTACCTAACTCGCACGCGAGTCACCGTCCACTGGTATGAAGCCATATTGGCAACGACTGGTTGATTCGACAGGCATGGGCGCCGTGGGTGAGTTCCAGTGGTTCCAATGCGTGGGGGCCCAGTTTTGAACCCAGTCAAACCCAGTCACGGCCCCGTTCACCATGTCGAGAATTGTCATCATACAGCGGTCGGCCATCCTCCTATGCCAATTGCATAGGCTAATCGCTTCCGATCCTTCTCCAGTGCTGAAAGCCACCGCGTGTTCGCCTTCATGCTGCAGGCGCTCGCACTCTCCTCTCCTTCGGGAACCAAGTCGACCTTGTTCGCTACGAGGAGGTTCGGGTCGGTGTGTGCACGGACGTCTTTGCGCCATTCTTTTGCCTGCAGGAAGGACGCGGATGAGGTTACGTCGTAAATGATGAGCGCACCGGCTGCTCCACAATAGTACGAGTGCGTGATTGAGTGGAGGTGTCCCATTCCTGCTGTGTCTCAGCCTAGAGTACCATCAATACAGTCAGAATTGGAGATTCGTAATGAAACAACGACCGGCGCACAGCTAGACATTGACAGTCGAGGTGGAGATCGAACACGCACATTGTAGTTTGGCAGTCTTGTCTTCCTTTGCCTGGAATGGATATCAATTTGCTTCCAGATTTCACACCGAAACCGAGCGGCATCATCCTCCCGTTCCCAGTAGCCAAGGACATCCAAGACACCATATGATGCGTATGGATGGGTGATAATGCACTAACAGTGGCATTCGTGTTGGTCGAAAAGCATTGGTCGGTCAGTTGAGCCAACAATGAGGATTTACCGACCGAGGCGTCAGCAAGGGTTACGAATTTCAGCATAGAGCCCCTGTAATATCATGCTATCATGTCTGGAGATTATACTGGGGCTTTCCTGAGGCACCGACAGCCCATCGCTGAATGGGGAGGATGCCGACCATATATGCGAGGGTCGACATATTGTATAGAATATTCGACAGTATACGTTGCTGAGGTGGGTGGAGAAGTCAACACTGGTATTGTTACAGCCTGGTCAAGTACCGCGGGTTGTGGTGTTGTGGTTCGGTTCACGTGCTGGTACCTTTGTCCAACCTCTGTTCTAGATGTGAACGTCTCTGTGTTGACCAATTACGTTGAATTCCACTCTTCCACCAATCCAACAATTGACTTAGTCTATAAGATGCCATGGTACCTGCCCCCGAGTCCTCGCCGTTCCAGTATGTACCACCTGGAGCATCACGCCTACTCCTAGGGCCTGTGATATCGAGCTTCGCGTTGCAGTTGTGCAGCAAGTGACTGATACATCAAACACTGAGGCAAAATACTGACCGTCTCCACTCCTTGGGACCAAATAAATATTGTATGGGCCTCTTAGGACATTCCACATGTCTGACCATCCTCCCCTACAGTGCTGGAATATTGGGAGTGACCCATGCTGGCTGGTATCCTTCTTGCCTCATCCCAGTTGAGAGGACCCGGTTATTGCTCTCTTGGACCATTTTGGCGCATCCAAGTCCGCATGCATTGCACAACGTGCATGGACCTGCAAAAGACGACAACGGCAGGTCAGATACAGTTTACAATCTGAATCAGGATGAAAGGGCAAAAACGCGACTCAGGGTAGGGGTGGCTGAGTAAAATATGGTACAGGAGGGAGGAAGGGCCAAGGGGGCATGTAGAGAAGCGATCCACGTGCCATAAGGACCCCCACGCCATTCTGGGGTCTGCGTGGTTTGGCATGACAAGCACTTCTGTGGTGGCCGAAGTTGATTATCTGGTCCCTGCATTGAGTAAGTCAGATTACATTCATCATAGATATGAATGCCGGGATCAAATGAGGCTCAGCCACGTCCAGCTCGCGTGGAGGATGCCTTGAGGGGAGGAGGGTAAGACCACCGATGCGGATCGGACTCACTTGCTGCCGTAGATCAGCGACAGCATCAATCATGATACCACCTTCGCTGGTGCTAGCATCCGGGGGGTTGTGGAGCCCCGGAGAAGCCAAGGAGAGTGATAGCTCCACTGGTAGATCAGGGCCCTGCTTAACTTGTTGCGCTACCGATGGGTGAAACCCATCTAATCCAATGACAGAGTCGGTGACAAAATCGAACTCCCTGTTTATAACCATGCCCGGAGCGCATTGCAGAGAGTCATCATCTTCTTGCACCATTTCCACATCTGTATCGGAGTTTGGGCTGGGGATGGGTGTTGAACTTGTGGATGTGGTTTGCTGTTGCTTTCGTTCTTCATTATCCGAAGGGGTGTCTTCAGATGAATCTCCAGTCGAAGTTGTTGTTCGGTGGAATGCTTCTTGAACCTGTAGAATGTGGAATAATGCACGAAAGGGAGTTTGGGTTAGAGCTGGGTTCTAAGTGCAATGGGAAGACAAGCTGGTGTACCTTATCCCAATCAGACTCGGAAAGGAGTTGTTGAGACATCAGGAAATCAACTAAGTACTAAGGGGCAGGCTGAATATATGGGAGTGGCAGCAATTGAGTGGTCAGCGAGATAGGTGATGGGTTGGTGGGTGCAGTGATGAGACCATGCATACTTACACCTGGAACGGTCGTTAGCAACATGCAGGAAGACAGGAGACGAGACTAAAGAAGGCTAGGGAACGGCAGACTAAGCCCCTTACGGGCAGCCAGCTGGCAGTCTTGCCAATAAGAATGCTTGGAAACATGGGCTAACTTGCGGCGTCGCGTCGTCAACATGTGGGTAAAATACATCCGCGTACAGTGGTAGTGAGGTATGCCAGAGGAATACAACCTACAAATCACAAGACGGGCGCAAAGGGGTCGTGGCTGAAGGCTAAGACAGAAAGGGACCAGCTAGAAGCAAGATATTGAGCGCATGAGGTGTGTCCAAGCAGTCTACCATCAAATTTACCTGCTACCTATTTGTCCCAAGGTTCGAAGGTCAGGTTATATCCAGGTTATAACCCTTTTAGCGCCCAAAAGGGTTATAGGCAAAGTGGGAAGAGGTTCTAACCCGATAATTAACCTTATATATAACCCTGGTTATTTGAGTGCTATATTGGCGATAATTACTGGTTAGGGATGCTCAGATATGCAGCGCAGATATTGGTACATGCAACTTGTTGGAAAGAAGTGGGAAGTGATTTGAGCGGACTACCATGTGCTATCTAAGAGTGGCAGAGGGTTCGTATCTATATCTTCACCAAGCAGGCCAAGGGGCTCATAATGAACAGCAGAGACAGGAGAAATAAAATAGATGTGTTAGCATTAGGATACTGTGAGATATAACTAGCTAGAGCCAAGTGCATAGTCACAGAGAAGCAGACCAAGAGCCACACCCAGTTCCAAGAGGACAGTCTGAACATCCGTCAATGAGGTGCAGGGCTGGGAATATGAGAGGTTGTCTGTTGTCAATAAGTATCCATACACATGAATGGGTGTATGAGGGATTATCAGCAGGAAGTTCGGGAATTGGTTCAGTAATTGGTTTGTGGTGGGCTGTTAATTGGAACTAGGCTCAGTACGTGAACAGCGAACTGAAATGTATTAGGTACCTAAATAGTGTTCTACGATACTCTGGTCAGAACTGTACATAGTAACTGCAATACGAATAATGGACTTACAGGCTCAGTACGTGAACAGTGAACTGAGCCTAGTAAGTCCGTTTGCGAGCGGTATTTATACTAGGTTGCCCATAACACAGGCACAAGGCACATTATGACTATCCGTGAATTTACGGAAGGGAGGGAATGTCCGTATACTATAAACGTGTAACCAGAACGTACTAACGGATATTATACCTAGGCGAAGGCACAGAACGCCTATTTCCGACACACCCCTTCGCTACAAGCCGAGACGAGGTAATGAATATCAGAACAATCCGATACCTTTGGACAAAATCGCGTGTTGGACGCGTGGGAGGGACTTCGTGAGGAGGTCGGCAAGCATTTCATTTGTCGGGATGTACTCGAGCTGAATATTCTTCTCCTTGACGAGGTCGCGCGTGTAATGGTATTGAATGTCGATGTGTTTCGATCGGTCGTGAAACACTGGGTTTTTCGCGAGAGCGATACTCCCCTGGTTATCGGCGTAGACCACCATCGGTCCTCCTAGTGAGATGCCGAGATTGTGAAGGTAATCGGTCATCCATACCGATTCTTTCGATGCCTGGCAGAGTGCCATGTACTCCGCTTCCGTGGACGAGAGTGCGACGCAGGACTGTTTCTTCGATTTACAGCTAACAGAACCATCGCCGATCTTGACGATATATGCTCCGATCGAGCGCCGATCGTCGCGGCTGCTACCCCGGTCAGCGTCTGTGAAGGCGGCGACTTCTGGAGACTTTCCTCCAAGCGTGAGGCGCCACCATTTCGTTCCCTTGAGGCAACGTAGAACTATTTTGGCCGCATCCCAATGAACGCGACCGGGGTTGTGCCCAAAACGAGCGAGCGAGCTGGCAGCAAAGGCTATGTCAGGACGGGTGCCGAGTGCGAGCCAGGCGAGAGCTCCTACTAGCTCCCTGTACGGCCGATCTGCCATCTCCTCTATTTCGTCTTTCGACGTGGGGCAATCGGTCGTGGAGAGAGGAGTTCCGGGCGTGAGAGGAGTTGCGACGGCAGTCGCATCGGTGAGGTTGAATCGGGAAAGGATGGAATCGATGAACACTTATTGTGATATAGAGATCGTTCTTGCAGGTCGATCGCGCTCTAGTAGCATGCCGAGTACCCAACGGACTTCTCCTAAGCCGGTGGTACCGTACTTCGCGTCTACACTGCTTGCGAGGTCAGTAAGTTCCTTCCTCGAACCTACTGCGACGCAATCGTCCACCCAAAATCCCGCTGCCACGAAATCGCGGCTCGCCCAGGTGCTCTTGACGTACATCGCCGGATCCTTGGGTGTTGCCGTAAATCCCTCGCCCTCCATGTGAGCATGGAGCTCCTCGTTCCATGTTCTTCCGGCCTGTACTAACCCGTATAGGCCCTTCTTAAGGCGCCATACCCAATCCTCCTTCCCAGGAGCGGTGTAGCCCTCCGGCTGCTCCATATATACCTCCTCCTTGAGGTTCCCATGTAGGTAAGCCGAAGTGATGTCGAACTGGATGACATCGAGGTCGCGGATCGCTGCTAGAGCGAGGATGGTGCGGAGGGATTCGAGGCGCATAACGGGCGAGAAGGACTCGCCGTAGTCGATACCAGGTCGTTGGTGATTACCTCTGGCAACCAGTCGACCCTTGTTCTTCTCGAAGACACCGTTCTTGAACTTCCGGTGGAGAACCCAGCCCAAACGGAGGGTGCGCATGCCGGGCACGTGCGGCACAAGCTCGGATATGTCGTGCGACTCGAGATTCGCCATCTCGCGGTCCATAGCGTCCTTCCAGCCATCGGCATCAGGAGGTGCCATCGCTTCGCGCACGCTGCGGGGATCGGGCAGCTGCGACAGCTTGGATTCCGCCTGGTAAACCGGCCGAGAAAGCGATTTGAGGAGGCCCTGCTTCATATGAAGTTAGCATGGCGTTACCACCACCCCCTCTTCTATTGCGCGTGAGGCCGGAACGCGTCGATCTCTCTGGGTAGTCTGGCACGTACGAGACATCGTGGACTGGACGTTCGTCGGGTTCGTCCTCGTGGGCTTCGACGTGCGACCTATTCATCAAACGCCCTGGTAGACGTATGGTGATGCGCGGGTGAGGTGTCTGCGTCGGTGCATGGTCGGTGGTGGTCTCTGTCGGCGGTGAAGTCGGCCCGGGTACAGTTGGGGGCGTTGGGAGCGTTGGAGGCGTTGGCCGTTCAACGACGTGCTCAGGTGGAGGTTGTACGACTGGATTGTCTTCGTCGTCGTGCTGTGGGTGCGACTTGCCAAGCGTGGGCGGCGGCAAGCCATCCTCAAAGAATAGAATATCTCTGGACTCAACGACGACTCGCCTTTTCGGGTCCCAAACCCGATAGCCACCACCCTCGTACTTGTACCCAACGAAGAAGCACATCGTTGCTTGGTCGTCAAGTTTCCTTAGCCGCTCTTTACACGGCGCACCAAATGCGCGGAGATGCGAAAGCTCTGGTTTCGTCCCGTAGAGTACCTCAAACGGCGTACGACCACCTAACGCCTTCGTTGGCGTTCTATTGTGCACGTAAGTTGCTGCGTTGAAGGCCTCCGCCCACAAGAACTTGGGAAGGCCGGAGTCGTGTAGCATGGCGCGCACCACATTGGTGAGTACCCCAATCGTCCGTTCGGCGACACCATTCGATTCCGGACTGTATCGTACCGACGTGTGCAGCTTAATTCCCTCTTTCTCACAGATCTCCTTCATCTCTCCCATGCACAGCTTGCGCGCATTGTCTCTCGGCTGCGGCCTTGAAGATCTTGAAGGCTTCAGGTGCGTCGGACTTGTGCTTCAGCGGGCATGTATACACCGCACGACTGTAGTCGTCCACAGCGATGTACTCGTATTCCTTTCCGCCAGCTGACTTCACTTGCATAGGTCCTGCAATGTCAATATGCACTCGACCCAGGAACTGCTCCGTACGATCGCGCCCTTCCTTATGCAGGAAGTGGATCGCTTTCGCTGCAACGCATGCAGCGCATGCATCAAGACCGGACACTGTCTTCGGTAGGTCCGTGATTTCCATACCCTTCGCGCCACTCTTTGCTAATGCAACCACAGTCTTGAAAGACGGATGACCCAGGCGCCGGTGCCAGGTCATCAACGTCGCCCTTGTGCCGTCGGCTCCCTTTGCCGTGGCGACCATCGCAGCTTGTTCAAGACGTTCCACCAACTCCTCGTGAGTCGGTACCTCCTCATCACCCTCGATCGTCCATGCAGCTAATGCGGCGTTTGGGGGAATCACAGTGAGCCTTACCGGGTAGACGTCGTTCACCACCACAATGTGGGTGAACAGGTCCCCATCCCGGTCTCGCAGCTCCATCCCGTCGTCGCGTAGACAGGCGTCCCAGCCTTGCCTCTTCAGCTTTCCGAGCGACACCAGTCGCGCATGAATCTCCGGTGCGTAGTATACGTCTTGGAGATCGGCTTGTCGTTCTAGACCGTGGGCTGATGTTGCCACTCGCAGGGTCCCAGAACCGTAAGCATAGCTCTTCCCCCCGTTGGCTGCTGATATCTCAACGGGCTTTGCGAATTTCTGATAGGCGTGCAAATCGCCTCGTGAAGGAATGAGGTGGTATGAGGCTCCAGAGTCGACGTAGAACGTATTCGTGGAGTCTCCAGTACTTGCGAGTGAGCTGTGAGACACTGCCGTGAAAAGCGTCCCAGACAATGTTTTTGACGTGCTCCCCTCCTCCTTCTCCTTTACAGGTTTGGACTTATCATCCTTCTTTTCAGTCTTCTCCTCCTTCTTCTCGCCATCCGGGCATTTCGCCTTGACATGGCCCTTTTTACCGCATCCATAGCAGGTAACGTTCCGTAAGTCCCTCTTCTTCCTCTCTTTCCCTTTACCCTTAGATGACGATGATGCTGACTGACCGAATAGAGCAAGGGAACCGTCCGATGTCCCCCCTG
>Ga0307515_10019839_pt1 | contig 12054 bp, 3 predicted proteins | sample 17_EM_MG_FD_194513 | JGI IMG/M metagenome (GOLD analysis project Ga0307515, IMG submission 194513) | Populus trichocarpa ectomycorrhiza microbial communities from riparian zone in the Pacific Northwest, United States - 17_EM | ecosystem: Host-associated > Plants > Roots > Unclassified | place...
TCTATTATTTTGATTATTATTTATTTTATTTGAGATAATTTATAAAATTATATTTTTTTTCAATTTCATTCTCATTCAACTTTTTAATTTGTAAGATTTATTCCTCATTATTTTAATAAATTTGAAAAAAATAAAAAATTAATAAGTTATTTTCCAGTTTATTTTCCATGACACAACCAAACACTGAAAAATATTTTCCAATTTATTTTTCATTACACTATCAAATATCAAAAAATAATTCACTTTTTCAAAAAAAAATTTCTAAAATGAAACCACAGAGGAACCTTTCACTTTCAAGTGGGGTTGTCTTAAAGTTGAATTATTAAGGTTGATAATGCTATTGATCATTACCCTATTCAAACTTCACAAGGAAGTTGAATCCTGGAAGCTAGCTTTAGAAAATGCTTGCCAATGTTGCTGCTTACAACAATAATTAAGATGATATTAACCAATTAATTATTAGGTGGCAGTACAGTGTTCTTACTGGGATCATTCATGTGTTTCGAGCAAGGTTGTATCACTGCTCTGCATGGACCTGCAGAAAGTATGTTATCGTTTAAATGAAGGTAGTTCTTTGCAAGAAGATCAGCAGCCAATAGAAAGTTACTGAAAACCCAAATCCATTAGTTAGATTGTGAATTAAACAACTTGACCTCAAATCAATGGATTACACCCAACAAAATTTATCTAGAAATAGTATGGTTTGCGTTATGCAACCGATCAATATTAAGGTGAAACTCAAACTCAAGAGATTTGGGCCGATGGTCATGTTAAATCTAAAAAACTTGGTTTTGTAATTAATGTCAGACCCAAGCATTTAAGTGTCCTGAGTCTAGTGAACATGTCAAATCCAAGGTTTTCGGGTCTAGAATGGATATCAAACCTACAGCTTTTAGATCTTGAATGATTGTCAGATTCATGGTCCTTGTGGGTCTGGCGTGGTTGCGGCAACCAAGCCAGACCCAAGGCATTAAAGTGGCAAAGAAGAAGTAATGAATGAGAAAAAAGGAAAGTCAAAGAAATATATCATAAAAAGATGATAAATTAAAAGTGAAGCTATTATTACAATCCACAGTAAAAGATTTCTTGATTTACAATGATTTTTCCACACCATTTAGAATTTGTTATAATTACACTCATCAATAAATAACTATAACTATATAGAGGTTGCTTGGTCGGTTTGAAAGCCTATACTTTTTTACTGATATATTAAAATAATATTTTTTTTAAATTTATTTTTAATATTATAATATTAAAATTATTTGAAAACATTAAAATAAATAATTTGAAATAAAAATAAATAATTTTTTTTTAAAATTAAAATATCAACCTTAATTATGAACAGGATAAATCTTAGTCTTCATTACTAAGTAATGCATCTTGCTTTAATGATTATAGCTAGACACATTCTTTTTACTTTCTGGGATGAGAGTGTTTTGACACATTTTATTTTTCTATATGACGGTGCTTTAAAAAAAAATATTAAATTTTTTTTTAATTTTTTTAATTTTTTTATACTAGCATATTAAAATTATTAAAAATATTAAAAAATAAATTTAATATATTTTTAAAATAAATACATTTTTAAAACGCAGTTAAAAATAAAAATCTCAAACAAGCACGAAATTCCAGATAAATTACTTTTGACCTGCTTTTCTTTCCACATCGGCACTGACTTGTGACTTGTTCACACCAGCAAATGTTTCCTTAACAGCTAAGGAATTCTAGAAAATTCTTATTGATCTTCAACAGTGACACCCTATAACTGTTAGCAAGAAAATTCGGTCTTTTGTACTGCAAAGCGAAGGTCAAAAGATCTTATCAGCACACCTGCAATGGCTGGCGTGGAACAGATTACCAAGTTTATACAGGAATCAAAGGCCATGAAAGGGGGCTGGATAGTTCAATCAATGCTCTCATCTAGCTAAGATAAGATTGAAAGACAATCAAAGTTAATGGAAGATTCTTTCAAGAAAGAAGCAATTACCTAACAGGTTACACGACTATTGTAAGTTCTTGGCTATTGGATTGCCTCAGAGTAGATATTGCAGTGAATTGGAAACTACTGTAGTTTAATTTATTATTTAGGGGATCAATATTGTTCATTTGGAATTAACTCTGGCTTTCATTTACATCAACAATTTTATCAGCTGCATGGAAGCATCATCAAATCACCATAGTACTAGTTTCCTAAAATATTTTAATTGGAACTCCGAGCAAGGGTCAAAGTGAGTTGGAGACTCAGCTGATCATGAAATCTGAAAAATTCTGTTTAATATACCACTGATCATTGGATTTTGCTTGGTTGCTTAAACTAAAATACTGAAAGCATCAACGTTGTGGATTTCTGCAGATAAAGATTTGTCTTGATTCATTGAAATTAAGCTTTAAATAAAAAAAGAACAGAGGAGAAATTATTACTGTTTCATATTAGCTATATATTAACTAACAAAACACTAAAAGATTTGCTGAGTTCACTGTTCGTTCGTTCAGATACGTACATTTGCGTTGTGGATTCACAGTCCAAACCTCTTTCTTTTTTCAAATGTTTTCAAATAACAGAACAGTAAAAGGTGACACAAAGCTTCTCTTTCCCGAAAGCAAGGAGACAAACATTTATGGACGACAAATTAAACTTGGTGGATAAAAAGTTACAGCTCACTCTTCTTTCCTCCAGGAAAAAAAAAGGCAGAAAAAAAGAAGGCTTGAATCCTGCCAAGCTAGCTTTAGAAAATGCGTGCCAATGTTGCTGCTTACAATAATAATTAAGATGATATTAACCAATTAATTATTAGGTGAGCAGTACTGTTCTTACTGGGATCATTCATGCGTTTCGAGCAAGGTTGTATCACTGCTCTGCATGGACCTGCTGAAAGTATGCTATCGTTTAAATGAAGGGTAGTTCTTTGCAAGAAGATCAACATGCATTATAATTATAAATTATATTATATTATATTATAAATTTTAATTAAATTAAAAAAATAAAAGATATCAACCTTTCATTGTGGGTAAAATGTGAGGCGGAATATGGAATCGCATAGTATTTGCTCTGTTTTATTTTGCCAATTAATTTGTTTTTTTTCTCAACTTGATCTTTCCATGTTTAACTAATTTTAGATTGAGCTATATTATTTATCTCAGTTAATTCTGCAAGGGTTTTTTGAAATATTTTTAAAAAAGTTTGGGTTTTAAATTGATATCTGACAAAATCAAATTAATTTTTTTTTCATTAAACATAATTAAGACTCCAAGAATTAAAATTTTTCATCTTGATCCCTATTTTCTAAGTTTTTACACTTTAGTCCAGTGCTTCATTTTCTTCGTATTTTGCTCTATTAGCTTGAGAGAGAAGAGAGAGGATAGCCATAAAACAACAACAGAGAAAAGGATGTTTGGTGGTCCAATTTTATTGGAAAAATAAATCAGAGTTGAGTGAGGTTTTTTATGTTCCATTTAATTTTATGTTTTTAAATTAATCTGAGAATTCTTGAATTGAGGAATTAATTATTTGAGGTTTAAAGAATGTTTTTTTTTAGGTATTTTCAAATAAAAATAAATGAAAAATTAAGTTTTTTTATCAAAAAAAAAATCTCCCAAGTTTTTTTAAATCACCTTGCATAACATGAATTTGACCTTTAGACAACATGATTGCATCCTTTAAAAATAACATGAATTTCACTTAGTCAACTCTCAAAAAAATAAAAAAAAAACAAACACACAAACTTAGCTTGTATTGGCAAAGCCCATGGCCTTTTTTTTTCATGGCATTGACACGCTCAATCTTCCATGCTCACTCACTTTATTAGCCTTTTTTTAAAATAAAAAAAACTTTTTTCCAACACCTTATATCTAACTTGTTGTAGATAAAATTACTTAAAATATATTTGATATATTAAAAATATATTTTTTTCTTAGATTAGATTAATTAAGGATGTATTTTAAATATTACTAGATAATTGACCCATGGTGAGTTAGAATAATTTTTTTTTAATGTCAAAAAAATATCTTGGTGCTGTGAATATTTTTCTAGTTGCAAAATTTTTTTTTTTAATTGTTTGAGAATTGATCTGATGTGACTTGGTCATCTTGACGAGTCTAAATACAATTCAGAAAACCGATAAAAATATAGTTTAATTCAAAATAAATATTTAAGGTGATATGTTTTTAATAAACATTAAGAGAATAATATATTAAATCGATTCAGGTCATCTTGGGTTAACTTAGCAACCTGTATATCAAATCATGAGATCATGATAACACCATGAATAGTAAATTAAAACAAATTAGAAAGTTTAATTTTCAATAAACTGAATGTTAAATGATGAAACTTTTAAAAAAATCAATTAAAAAATAAAAAAAAAATGATCTGGGTCAACTTTGGTTAACCTGACAAACCCGTAACCCACGTCATGAAACCGGGATAATATAATAGAAAACAAATCAAAATAAATTATGGAGTCCAATTTTAAATCAACTCAATATTAAAAGATAAAATTGGAAAAAAAATCGATTAAAAAAAAACACAAAAAAATTACTCAGGTCAACCAGGGTTAACTTGCCAAACCCGTGACCCAAGTCATAAAATGGGGATAACCTCATAAAAAGTGAACCAAAATAAATAACAAATACTAATTCCCAATCAAACTAATTTTGAAAGACAAATTTGAGATAAAAAAAAGTCATAGGAAAATAGGAAAAAATTTGAGTCAAACGAGTTAATTTATCAAACTTGCAGTCCGAGTCATAAATTTATAATAATCTCATAGAAAGTAAATTTAAAAAAAATATGAAGCATATTCCACAATAAACCTAACATTAAATGATGAAATTAAAAATAAAAAAAAATATAGATCAAAAGGAAAAACTATGGAAGTAAGGAAAACACTATTCAAGTGAATAGTCTTATGCCCTCTCTTCTTTTAGTTTTATACTAGATGGGTGGCCTACGCTACCCTACAGGCCGAGTTATTTTTTTCCAATATAAAAAAAAGATGTTTAGACGATGGATAATAACCCGAGTCAACCCTGGTTAACTTGATAAATCTGTCAACATTATTCAAGTTAATAGTCTTATGCGAGGAGGAATTAAGTGAAACCCTCTCTTCCTTTAGTTTTATACTAGATGGGTGGCCTACACTACCCTACAGGCCGAGTTAATTTTTTCCAATATAAAAAAAAATGTCTAGGCAATGGATAATAACTTGAGTCAATCCTGGTTAACTTGACAAATCTGCCACCCTCTATGCAAGTCTGAGATAAAAAAAAATACCTTTAAAAAGACTGAAGTTAAATCAATAAAAAACACTGAAAAAAAAGTCGAGTTAACCCGATTAACTTGATTAACGTGATTCGGGATAACCCAACAAAAAGAATAGCGAAAAAAATCATAAAGCTCAAGACCCAATAATTTAATGTTAAATGATGAAATTAAAAAAAAAACAATGTAAAAAATATAAACATAAAAAACCAAGTTAACTCGACTACCACGCGATCCACAATATGAAAAAACTATTTTTTTTAAAAAGGCCTAGAAAAAAAAAACCTAAGATAAATCAATAAAAAAAACAAAAGAAAACTCAAGTTTACCCAGATTAACTTGACTAACCCGCAACTTATAATAATCCCACATAAAAAAAAAGCAAAAAAAACCAGGAAGAGCCCAATAACCAAATCCCAAAAGATAAAAATGAAAAAAAAATTATCAACTTTGAGAAAGGATACGTTGAGAAAAAAGCTCAAGTCAATACGGGTTATCTCGACTAATCCGTGACACGTAATATGAGACTGAAATAAAACAATTGATTTAATAAAAACATAGAAAAAAAAATCAAGGTTAAATCATTAAAAAAAAAACTCTGAGTTAAAAAAAAAAGTTAACTTATAACATCTTAAGTTCTTGTTTCAGGTTTGTATGAGTGAAGCATTGCTTAGTGACTCACCGCCAATTCAGAGATATGAAGCCCTCAACGCAAGAAATTAATATACAGGACATCAAAAGGCGGAGCGGCCATTTTGCATCCTGTAGTTGCTTGAATGGCATGGATGATTACAGGTGAACATGATGATTACAGGTGGTGCTGCAGAGAAACCATTTCACCGTGCAGTTCAATTTCATTACAAGAAGCACAAAAATAGATGAGACCAACTTAATAGTGTTAGTAACTTGACAAATTCCAGAAGCTGATACACTACTACTGTGTATCAATCTAGCACCTGCTTCGATCCTTCCTCAAACTCGTTTGTTCCTTGTGTGTTCCAAAGTGTGCAACTATTTGATTGTATAACTTATAGTTACGAGAATTCAGCCACCCCAGCTAGCATTCAATATGAAGTCAAAATATTCCTTTTGTTTTGGCCTGAGATTCGGAATGGATACCTTGATTTGGGCCCTGAAGAGGCTTAGTTCATACTCTGCGCAAATTTCAGAAATCAAAGGAGCTGCCAAGAGACGTGAAGCCTGCAACAAAAACACCTATAGATTGTTCTAACTGCTAGGGTCATGCTATGAATTGGGAATCATAATATCAGTCATAATTGCGAACTAATGTTTAATAGTACTTTCCATTTCCCCAATAGTTACAATCCTCAAGAATAAATGGAACAGGAATTTAAAGACAGAAATCCTTTATCTAATTGCTTCTTACTTTAATTGTCATGCATCGTACCAAAATCCGAAACCTGAAAGCAGAAACAGCCTTGGAGAAAGACCATGGTGAACAGCCTTCTTTATAGACTAGGACCAGAGACATTATTTACTCGAGACATGAAAGGGCAGACTGTGTGCATGTATATGCAATGAGAATGTGTAAATTGAGCCAATAGAAATTTATTGTATAATGATATGTTTACTAGACTCATCTACCATTGCTATTCATTCAACATCTTAAATATACTATTCTTAATCACGTACCTATGCTCATAGCTTCCAAATTTTGCACTCACAAAAGAAACAAAAAACCAAAACCATCACCAATGAAAAAATATTCTCAAGTTTTGGCTGATGAAGGAATATTGGCTAAGGTTTATTCGCAGATCGATAAAGGAAGCTACCAGAGATGTGAAGCGTGCACCACAATGATATTCTGGGGAGATCAATCACTGAAACAGAGAAATCCATATCGTAGTTATATTCGGAGTGTCATAAAACCATGTACTTATAGCACAGACAACTCGATATCCCATGCACTCTTCATTCTCTGTCTCAGGTAGTGGTACAAGTAAATGAATGGTATGGCAGCAATATAAAGTTTCTAGCCCCTGAGGCTTGGGTTATAGCTTCGTATTGAAGACAACAATAGCTAGAAAGGGAAGAGATGATATATCTTGTGTTCTGGCTGTAGCACTACAGAGAAGTTATTGGCTGCGAAGTTTTTGAAAAACAGTAGAAAAACACAGATTATTTCCCAGTTTTGAAATTCCTTCGTATCAAAAACCTAATTGTGCTCAGTAAATGAACTAGAAATTTATTAAAAATAGGAAATGACAATCTGGAGTAGATAACATTGACTTGCGATTTAATTGGAATTTTAAACAATTTCCAAGTAAGAGATTCAGATTATCTGATCTGAAAGTTTTGGTCCATATATCACCAAATATGTTTTACATACACTGAAGTACCAAGGCATCGATGTTGTGGATTTCCACAGGCATAGTTATGTTTCCGATTTTTTTGGTTGAAGGCATTTGTTATTTTGAATCTATAGTCGAGGAGGTGGTGCAAGTCACCCCAATGGGACGGCTGATTGTTTCGAGGGAACCTGATGATTAAATTTCAAGATGCTGCCATTCAAATAATTAATGATTCGTTACGAAAAGCTTACAAAATAGTCCAGACCAACTTAAAATACTGTTTGTGACTTCATCATAGATTGCAGAAGGAGATAGCAGGAACGCTGAATAGATATTTAGAACTTTTAAAAAAACTGTGTTTCCTCGGGAAGGCATAATTTCTAGTGTATGCTTTGCCACCAAGTGAGAGTTTTATTCGGTGTGGTTCAAGATACTCTCTGCCTACCAATTTGGAGTCAAATTAATCTTTTCTGAAACTGTAAGCCCTTTCTAAATGGTGTTTCCAGGCAATTATACGCCCAAGTAACGAGTCAAAAGAGAAAACAACTATAGTTTAGGTATTATGAAGCAAAAGCAGCACCTTAATTCGACTTACATGAAAGTCTTCAGAATCAATAATTCTCCTACACATGACAGACTATCTATCACATTAATAAAAAACCAGGTTCAAGATGACCAGAAAATATACTTGATCAATTAAGCACACATATGTCCTCAAGATTATTCTTTCAGAACATCGGAAATTCAGGCACCTTTGGCATCTTACGTATGAAGGTATCAGTAAGAGCAGATTCAGATACAAAAGAAGCTTCTAAGAGACGGGAAGCCTGCAGCAGAAAAAGAAAATGCCCATCAAACCAATATTACTGTTTGAAGAGACTGTTATGATGCGAGTTTTAACAAATGCCATTAACAAAAAAGGATCTTAGAAGAACAGGTAAAATAGTTACTTTTATCCTATAAATCTGTTTGGTTGAATAAATAGAATAAAAAATAATAAACTTAACAGTTCGGAAGACAAAATTAACCAAGACAAAAGCATGAAGTTGACAGGCCTGATTTTTCTTAAGAGCTTTATAATTAATTAAATATCATGGCTAACAAGAGAGTGCAGAAATTAGTTAGTTTGACTCACCTCTTCTCTGCCAACTTGAACCTCGCAGACATAGATGTCATTAAAAGGTATCTTCAATTTTTCCAGTAAAGATAGTTCTGAGACAGGCGATATTGGTGTAACAACAAGATCGTCACTTACTGTGAACATTGCAGGATCTAGCAAAAATCCATCACCTTCTGTGCCCTCTTTGTAGGGTGATTTGGGATCCATTATAGTTAAAAGTGGTAGTGTAGAACCGTAAGGACATTTTTTTTCAGTTCTTATTACAGGCCCATAAGAATAAAATGTGGAATTAGAACCCCGATCATAGTAGTACTGCTGGTTATCAACAGCTTCCTTAACACCTAGTGGCTGGTTCTTATAGCCAGAACCAGGTGCAATCTTAGGATTTAGAAGAATCTCTTTAATGTCATTTGACTTCAGGTTTTTCGTAGCATCGAGATCAATGACACTGTCATATAGGTGGTGGATGCATCCTTTTGATTGTCCACCATGCATTTCATTCATCAAATACCCAAGTGGAATGGTGAGAAAACTAAAAAGTAAATCAACAAAATCTTTTGACGCTTCTGCGTAACATACCACTTTCTTGGATTTGCAAACCACAAGCCTAACAGACGTCTCACCATTTCTTTCTGATTGATGCTCTAGTATTTCATGCATAAGAGAGATTCTTTGAAGGGAATCTTCATTTCTTAACTCGGGAACTTCCTTACGAGCAAGCAAAACTTCGGTCAGAGGTGTCCTTGATACCAATGAGCGCTCCAGCAATTCCAAGACCTAAAAAAACGACATTAAAATGGGTACCCGTACACAGCACAAGGCTAGACAATACTGCAACAGCTCATTTATTAGATCATACCTCTGTTACTCCAATGTCAAAAATCCTCTCCTCGATGTTACTTGTATCCATGACTCCAGACTTTGTAAGAAGAGAAATGCTTGCTGAAGTTGATGCTGGCATCACTTGAAAATAGTCACTTACAACAAATCGGGCCAGTTCTTTAACAAACACTCCTTGATTTCTTTCGTCAGATCCACTGTTGGATGGAGCGCTGCATGATAGATTCAAAATACGGCTCATGGGACGTCCACAACCACAATAAAGATTTTTGTAATGACTCGACAACTTGTAGCCAGAATGAGTACACTCGGAATTCTCGCAACAAAAGAAACTTGAAGTATCAATGTCATCAATTTTCAGTTTTAGGCTCTTACAATAAGCTGCAGCGGCATTATGAGGATGTAGCAACATGATCTTGCACGCTTCAGTCCGGAAATACTTAACATCTATATTTTCAACACTTTTATACAAGTTGTTCATGCAAACAATCCCATTTGTCGGTGACAGATTACTGATGAGATGGGTGATTGTTCCCATGGGCATTGTCAAAAAACTGAAAAGGATGTCAACAAAGAGCTCGTCAGATTCAACAAATACAACTCTGTTGCTCTTCTTGTCCACAGATGCCTTCAAGCTAATGGTTCCCATGGATTGAGATGAAATGGTGTTCAAGCGAGTCAAGAGGTGGTAACTGTTGGTACAAATTTTGGGCAACAGCTCTGATACGAATTGTTGGCTATGGACTCTGGGCAACAATGGTGAGTAAATAAAACACAGTAGTCTTTTATTTAGTGGTGATACATGAAAATCACACCATAGTTAATGGTATCTCACACTCACACAATAAGAGTGTATATAGAGGTTGCTTTGTCGGTTTGGAAGCCTACACTTTTTCACTGTTATATTAAAATAATATTTTTTTAAAATTTATTTTTGATATTATAATATTAAAATTATTTAAAAACATTAAAAAATTAATTTGAAATAAAAATAAATAAAGTTTTTAAAAATAAAAATAACAACCTTAATTCTAAACAGGATAAATCATACTCTTCATTACTAAGTAATGCATCTTGCTTTAATCATGACAGCTAGATACATTCTTTTTACTTTTTGTGATAGGAGTGTTTTGACACATTTTATTTTTTATATATAAAGGTGCTTTTAAAAAATTATATTAAAATAATTTTCAATTTTTTAGATTTTTTATACGAAAATTATTAAAAACATTAAAAAATAAATTTAATATATTTTTAAAATAAATACAATTTTTAAAACGCATTTAAAAATAAAAATCTCAAACAAGCACGAAATTCCAGATAAATTACTTTTGACCTGCTTTTCTTTCCACATCGGCACTGACTGTGGCTTGTTCACACCAGCAAATATTTCCTTAACAGCTAAGGAATTCCAGAAAATTCTTGATTGATCTTCAACAGTGACACCCTATAACTGTTAGCAAGAAAATTCGGTCTTTTGTACTGCAAAGCGAAGGTCAAAAGATCTTATCAACACGTACACCTGCAATGGCTGGCGTGGAACAGATTACCAAGTTTAATTATACAGGAAGCGAAGGCCATGAAAGGGGAATGGATAGTTCAATCAATGCTCTTATCTAGCTAAGAGAAGATTGAAAGACAATCAAAGTTAATGGAAGATTCTTTCAAGAAAGAAGCAATTAACCAACTGCTTTTTGTTGACTGTAATCAATTGGACCTGGTTTCAGACCTGAAGGCCATTTCCTGCAAGAAGTTTAATTATGGCGCAGTCATTGACAGTCAGCTTAAACCAATTACACTAAATCCCTAGCTTGATTGAGGAGAAGATTGGATCGAAAGGTTCTACGGTCCTATGGGAAAACGTGCCGCTGGTAAAAAGCGAGGGAGTAGGTAAAGGTTTCAGTGGAAACCTAAAGGAACGGTTTTCATTTCGAACCAGGTTAACGTGGAATTAACTCTGTCTTTCATTTACATCAACAATTTTATAAGCTGCATGTAAGCATCATCAAATCACTATAGTTTCCTAAAATATTTTAATTGGAACTCTGAGCAAGTGTCAAAGCAAGTTAGAGACTCAGCTGATCATGAAATCTGAAAAATTCTGTTTAATATACCACTCATTGGATTTTGCTTAGTTGCTTAAACTAAAATACTGAAAGCATCAACGTTGTGGATTTCTGCAGATAAAGTTTTGTCTTGATTTATTGAAATTAAGCTTTAATTAGCCGACGATGAATCAAATGCACAGGCCTGCCACCAACACACCAGCCCAAGCCATCCATAAAACCCTAGCACTCTCTCCTTGAAGAATCAAATGCACAGGCCTGCCACCACCAGCTTATCCACCAGATAGCCATTGAATTAGCCGACGATGATGTTTGGTGCAGAAACTCATAAACAAATAGATTATTCAATAATCAAGAACCAATGCAAAAACTCGTAAAATGTTTGGTTCTGGATGCAGGGAGATGGGTTCTGCTATGTTGTAAGCTTCGGTTATATTCTCTTATTTAAATGAGTGGAAT
>Ga0307515_10019840_pt1 | contig 12053 bp, 6 predicted proteins | sample 17_EM_MG_FD_194513 | JGI IMG/M metagenome (GOLD analysis project Ga0307515, IMG submission 194513) | Populus trichocarpa ectomycorrhiza microbial communities from riparian zone in the Pacific Northwest, United States - 17_EM | ecosystem: Host-associated > Plants > Roots > Unclassified | place...
CTTGTTCAATTTCTTGGTAATCCTTTGCTCTCAAGTGTTTATCCCATCTATAAGCTCTTAATCTTGGATGAGTTCTTGAAATTTTAGTGTTTCTCTCTTGATTTCTCAAGAATGGGTATAAAACTCCCTATCTTCTCTCCTTATGGTTCCTACAGATTTTTGGTGAGGAGAGAGTATTTATACTCTATATCTTCTCTTATTTGCATTTAGGCCCCCCTTTTCCTTTAAGTGTATTATTCTCTTCAATTAAAACCAACCCTCAACAGTACCGGGTTTATTATAATGTCTCGAATTATTTCACCCGGAAATTTATATTAAAACATTTCTGAATTTTTGTTTTTATTTAACCATATGCATGAATTTCTTCACTCTTATTTATTTATTTATTTTTCCCGGGGTTTACAGAAAAAATATTATGTTATCCTTTTAAGTTGAAGTATTTAAACTAAAAATATTTTTTTTTTATCCCATATAGTATATATACTAAAAGGTTTCAAATCCTATATTAAAAAAATAAAATATTTTTCTAGTATTTATATAATGAACTTTGAAAATGGTTAATAACCAACTAAAAAAATATAAAAAAGAAGGCTATTTGGCTAGAAGAAAAAACACATTTGAAAAAAACAAATGGGTCTTTACCCGGTTTATCAGGTTGCCCAGGTCACGGGTTGACCTGGCAGGTCAACCGGGTTTTTGCAGGTTTTTGCTCATGCCGGTCTTTTGCTTTACCCGGACCAGTTCGACCAGATCTCGGGTCAACTCGTCAGGCCGGTCCGAGTTTAATAACTATGCTTGTAATACTTGATAAATTAATAATTACAAACAAGTAATATTTTTTTATTGATCCTGATTTCAGATTAATATGATAAATTAATAATTTATTAAATTTATAAGATAATACATTTTTTTTTTAAAATACATGTTTCATTTATGAGAAACGAGAATACCTGTGCGATGTTGCCTCAAATTAAGAGGTAGCTTGTTAGTTGTTAGCGAGGAGATTCCTTCAGTTATATTAACACGTGTCACTCGTTCATGAGAGGGGTTCGTTAGAGGCAGCCTTGGAGCTCACTGTATAAATCATCCTGATCCCTCCTCTCTCTTTCTCTTCCTTCTCTCTGAATTGCTGTGGATAGCTGGGTAGGATTACATCGCCATTACTGTCAAGTCAAGTCCAGGCCAAACAGCACTATCACCATTGATTCTCCTCAGAAAAATTATTCTCTTTGCCCCAATAAAGTCCTCTCTGTTAATCTCGGTTAGTATTTAGTTTCTTTTTCTTAATTATATACCTTCTTGGTTGATCTTGTCCTCATTTCTTGGAATTTTTTACTGTAATTTTCTCTTCTTCTTCAAACCATTCAACAGCATGCATCTCTCTTCTAATTCTAATTGGTTTCTCCTTTCATTTCTTTAATTTATTTTACAAATGATATTATAATTTGATTAACGATTTGTTGGTTTCTTTCAAGTTACTTTGATTTTAAAGATTTTATCTTTTTCACCTTTCCAAACAATGGCCGAAGACGATAGACGAAAACTCTGCGAGGAAGTGAATAAAGATATGATTAGTAGCTTGCCTAATGTGATAATTGGTCATATACTCTCGTTTCTTCCTACTAAAGATGCTCTGTGTACCTGCATCTTGTCCAAAAGTTGGAGAGAACACAGGAGATCACTTTCCAATTTTGATTTTGATGATCGCACGTGGAAAAGTAAGATCATCTTTTGGAATTTCATGGATAGGTTCTTTTATTTTCATAACTCGCGTGAAAACTCCATTACAAAATTTCGTCTCCGCGTACATGGAAACTATCCTTCTTCCCGTTTAAGTCAATGGATTGATGCAGCGATTAAGGACAATATTGAGGAGCTTATACTTTGGATACCTCTACTTACTCATGTTCCGTTGCCTCGGAGAGTTTTTAGTTGTGAGAAATTAGTGGTTTTGAACCTTAGATATGGAATTACTATTGATCTTCTTGGTGTTGGTGTGCGCTTTTCATGTCTCAAGGTCCTTCATCTTGAAGGACTCCCGATGCTTGACGATCTTGCTTCCATAGAGAAACTATTAGCAGGTTCCCCAGTCCTTGAAGAACTGGAAATCGAACAAGTAGATTGTCGATCCAGGAACGCTTTACGTATACGCTTAAGCTCACTGAAACGCTTGACCATAAGATTCACGCGTATTCGTTATTACAGGAAGGATCCTGGTTGCAGAGCACTCACTCTTGATACCCCAAACCTAGAGCTCCTTAAACTAACTGATTTCGTGTCCGAGGAGTTAAACATGCAGCAACTTCCGTGCTCACTAGTCGAGGCAGCTGTCAGTGTTTTTTTTACACATATCTTCATCATACAAGAAGATAGTTATACTGACATGGCGGTTCAGTTTTTGAGACTGATCATGCCTATTGTCAAGATCTTACGCTTGTGTGAGACTACTATGAAGGTAAGTTTCTTCCTTATTTTACTGTTGTGCTTTAATTTTCAGTGGTCTGATCACGCACTGGCCCCCTCACTACATGTTTACCCCTTTACAGATGTTATCAAACGCGGTTCGTAAGAAGTTGCCTTGCTTCGAATATCTGCCTAATTTTCAGAACTTGACTCGTTTGGAGATTGAAGCTAGTGGAGATTGTCGGTGGATGGTTTTGCATGAGATACTCAAATGCTCTCTTAAGCTGGAAGTCTTCATCTTATACAAGGGCAAGGTTAGTTCCTATAAGATAAATACGTGCTATGTTTTCTGGAAGTATGATCGGTATTGTTCGTGTTCTTACAGGCTTTAACCATTCAGACTAAGGAATCTCCCAGATGGCCAAGTATTGTATACCTTAATTCTTTGGTAATCCCCAAATGGCGAAATCCTGAATTCGTGCCCCGGTGCATGAGGTCAAGCCTTAATGTGATTGAGTGTGTAGATTTTGAAGGGGATTTCGCGGAGATAGAAATGGCGGAATATTTCATAAAGAATGCACTGGTCTTGGAGAAGATGGCTATCAGATTTGGAAGGGCAGTGCCTCATAATTCACAAGAACGTGTTGCCAAGAGGCTGTCAGGGTGTCAAATGGGCTCCGAAGCATGTCGAATTACATTTTCACCTTGATTTTTTTTTTTTTTTAATTCCTTTTCTGTTAGAGATTGCTCAACGAGGAAGAGAGAATGGAAACCCATATTGGATATTCATATATGGATGAGTTCTTTTAGTTGTTCTAGTACTGTTGTATTCTGTGCAGTGTTTACTTCTACTCCCTTTGATCTCTTCTATGCATGATCAGGTTGATTAGAATCTTTTAAAAACTTAGATACTTGGAGGGAAAGAAGTATTTGGGTATTATTCATTAATATATTTAATTAGAAGATTATTGAAGTTAAGGAACCTTGTATGGACGCAATTTCAACTTCTTGTTGGCAATGGGCAAAAATACTTTTCTTCCAAACCTCATGGAGCGTGGTTAGTGATGAAGTGGTTGATGCTGTTTTGATTTTCTTTTCAATCTGGTAAGCTTTTAAAAGCAATCAATGCAACTTTTCTAGCTCTTATTCCTAAAGATCCCAATGCAAACAAAGCCTCAGATTTCAGACACGGTCATGGTGGTGAGGTGTGTGTTCAGCAATGGCACGCAGAGGGGCGTTAATAAGGAGCTTTTCCCTTCCTCCCTCTTTTCCTTCTCTCCATCTAGAAAAACATGTTGACCATTGCAAAAAAATAAAAAAGTCTAGCTATTTGTTTGTTAAGTTAAATTAGATCTTCATTCTTTTGATTGCAATGTATTTGGTCTTGAATCAATTATTGAGTTAATTTATTTTTTCAATTTCATCTCTTGATATTTTATTTTTATATCAGACTTGGTCCTCATTCTTTTATTTGCAATGTATTTGGTCTTGGATCATTTATTAAGTAAATTATTTTTTCAATTGCATCCCTTTACATTTTGTTTTTATATTAGATTTGATCCTCATTCTTTTAATTATGATGTTTTTGGTCTTGAATCCTTTATTGAATTTATTTGTCTTTGGATTTCATCACTTGATATTTTATACGTATATCAAATATGATCTTCATTCTTTTTATTGCTATTTTTAGCTGTTATTTTCTTTTTCTTAATTGAAATTACTTTCCAATTTCATCTTTTATGATTTTATTTTCTTTTTGTATCAAATTTAATTCGCTTTCTTTTCAAATCTATATTTTTTAAATCGCTCTTGTTTAATTTGTTTTTTCATGTTTATCCCTAATTATGTCGTTGGTTTAGAATTTTACATTGTTATTTTTTTTGTTTGCCTTTCACATTGTGATATGACCTCATGATCTGTGTCATAAATTTTAAAGGTTGGACCAAGTTCGCTTTAGTCATTTTTAATTATTTTAAAAAATTTCATCCATCATCATTGAGTTAGTTGAAAATTGATTGCCTCTGTTTTTTATGTTTTGGATTTTTTTGTGAATTTAATTTTTCTTTTCAATTTTGCCCTTCAATTATATTTTTTTTTATATTTAAGGTTTGACATGATACTACTCGCGGGTTTTGTCCATCTCATCTGATTTTGTTGGTGCTTTGTTTTTTAATACTTTTTTTTCATGGATTGTTTTTCTGATTTCATCATTCTACAGTTTGAGTCATGGAGTTTGACGATCATTATTTTTTTTAGTTCTCTTTCTTTTATATTGAGTCATTGATTAATTTATTTTTTTTTGCTCTTTAAATACAATGATAGCGCTTTGGTATAGTTTTTTTTTTCAGTTGCAAAGAAATTGTTTTTATTTAGATGAAGCTTTACATGTAGATGAAGAACCAAATGTAGATAAAGTTAGGTTTTTTGAAATTTTAAAAGACTTCAATTAACTATTATAGGATCGGTGCATAAATCACAGTAAATTATCAGCTATCACATAAGTGTTTAACATCAAGTCAGATTATAGATTGAGTGAAGTTGATTATGAGAGCATCATCAAATGAGTGAAAAACATTTTTTTAAAATGAATAGGCTAAAAGAAAACTTTTATACTGTAAAATCGATGATGAAACCCCTTAGCATAGGATAACAAAAAATTGATATGTTCTTAAACTTTTGCATGTTGTATTATGGTGAAGATATAAATTTAATTAAATGCAAATCACGTGGGCATGCTCGGTATAAACCTGATACTAGTTAAGGAAGAACACTTGTCGCATACTAAAAACCAAGATACTTCTCAATCACTTTTAGGCTGCAAATGTTATTTGTGCTCTGAAGACTACCTAGTACATGACATGATATCATTAATATAATACAATGAATATAGTCATGATACACCCTTTAGATGGTAAAACTTAGAAGCAGTTTAGTAGGGTACGGGTGCATCCTTATTTTTAATGGAACTACAAAATGTAAATCTTGATTTATGTACAAATGGGTTCAATACATTTGGGTCCTTTGCGGCACCCTATTTTTGTTGGCCAGTCATAATAACAATTTACAACTTACCACCGAGGATATGTACGAGGCTTGAAATTCATGTTATTATCTATAATCATACCTAATTTTTATAGTCCAGGTAAGAATATAGATTTTTATATTCAATCGTTGATTAAGGAGTTAAAAGGAAAAAAAACATTTAAAAGGAAAAAAAAGGATAATATAAAAGCTAGAATGATTATAGATTTATTTTGTGACCATCAGAATATGAAGTTGCTTAATGATAAGGAATGTGTCACAAAGCCCAAAGCCATCTTTGTCTTAGATTAAAAAAAAAAAACATAGTTTCTTGTCTATAAATAACTTAAGAATATGTGATTTCTATGAATAACTTAAAACATCATTGTGTAATTATAATATTTGTTATCGCTTTATAATGCATTATATTTTAAACATTTATCAAGTGTTTATTCTTATGGTCGTGGTTTTAATAAGTTGTTAAATATGATTGTTACATATTGCTATTGTTGTATAATTAGGTTGGATAGAGGATTATAACAAACATATAAAAAAAAAAAATATTTTTTTAAATTTATGAGAGAATCATCGATGAAATTTAAAAATAATTAAAATTTATAAAATGATTTCATCAGTAATTTATAACTGTGGTAATCACCGATGGACTTATTGATGAATGTTAAAATGGTAAGAGAATTACAAAGACTTAAAGAAGAAATTCATAAAATTGGGACAAACCAACAAAATTGTTGAGAAATGAAAATTCATTTGTGATTTTAGAGGTGCTTTAATTTTTTTTAGAAATTCTTAAAATTATTGATGAACTCACAAATAAAATTAAAAATTGTTATTGGTGAGTTTATCAGCAATTTGATGACGTGTTAAATCACTAACGGATTTATCAATAAAAAAATTTAATTGGTGTATTTTAACCCACATATGTGGAGCAATTTCCCTTATTTCCCCCATTTCCCTTATTTCATCCCCTCTCTCACATCTATATCTCTCTAGAATGGTGAATGGTGTAATAGGCGATGGCAACATTCTCTCTCTCCATCAAAGGCAACAAAGTTCTCTTTCTCTCTTTACCCCTTAAGGTTTGATCTCTTCATTTTCTTCCATGGATATGCTTAAATTCATTGGTTTTTTCTTGTTTGTTTAATAGAATGCATGTTTAAGTACTGTATCCATGTTTATTTACAATTAATTTCATTATTCTACTTAAGTTTTGGTAGGGAAATGAATATCTCTAAATTTTAGGTTTATTAGGGTTTGTGATTTGAATATGGATAGCTTAGATTTGATGTTTTTTTTTTTTTATTTGTTTAACTTAGAATGCATGTTTTAAGTACTATATCCTAAAATATAAACGCCAAAAACAATATGGACTAAAAATGAAGAATTCAAAAAATCAAAGTGCCAAATCAAGCTTTTTCTTAAAACCCATGGATCAAATCATAAACACCTAACATACAAGGGCTAAAATGTGAAAATAAAAACTTGAGGGATGAAATTATTTTTGTCTAATAAAAAATAGTTATTTTTTCATGCGGACGCTAACTATTAAAATATTCTTTATTTAACTCTTTTAAAATTAAAATATATATTTGAACAGAAGACAACAAAAATAAATTTTCAATTAAAAAAGTATTTTGTTAGAATGAGCATTCTTGTATTTTTTTTTTTTGAATAAAACATATTTTTATATATTAGCAGCATATTGTTTTTTAATAAAAAGCAACAATAATTAAGATAAAGGTTTCTTAAAAGTTTCAATCATTTGAAATAAAAGAGAAAAATATATCTCTTAAATCTAAATTTCATTTCTTTATTATTTTAACGAAAGCTTTATTTTAATCGGAAACATAATTTTTAAAACAAAAACTTATCAAGATCTCAAAAACAAGTTTTAATAAAAAAATATTAAAATAATGTCTCATTATTTTATATATAATTGAAAGCAAAAAATAATAATTAATGTGATAAATTAAATCATGTAAAAAATCTATTAAAAAGAACAAAAAAATTATTTTGATTGAATATTCATGAGCACGTTTTTATTTCATTTTGTTTTTGTATATTAGATATATAATAATTAAAAAAAATTGTTTGCATTAAACTTATAAATTCATTTAAAAACTATTTAAAATTTGAGCAATAATACAATTATCATGCTAAGTATTTTATTTATGGTGCTTCTCAATCGAACTTTTTTCTAAAAAAAAAAACTGGCCTAACAAAAAAACTTATATCGCAGGGTTGGGATGATTTTGCAATTTTTTGCCCATATTTTCTCCATTGGCACCCGTCATTCATCTGTATAGGCATCACTAACTTGTGATTGCAATATTATCATAACAGACTACATTGGTTAAGGAACAAATTTCTCTGAGCCTTGTAGCTTAGGGTGTTATGTGTTATCTAACCATTTTATTTTAAAAATTTAAATTATTAGTTGAAATTTTAAGATATAATTTATATTATTTTTTAATATATATTTTTAATTAAAATCTTTTTGAGTTTAAAATTTATACAACCATGCATTATTTTATATTTAATTTTATCAAATAAATAAGGATAATAAGTTAAATTCATGACCGCTTGATCATTAGGGTTCTGATACCATATCATATAATCATCTCAATCAAAATACTTAATATGTTAGGTAAGGTTTGAAATTATAATATATATTATATTACTCGTTGAGGAAGTTCTCATATTAATCATGAAGTGTATAACATAATATAGAATTAAGAATTCTTAAACCTTAATGTTATAACTCAAAGTTAATGAGAAAATCCTTAACTCTATGTTTTGACGAAATTTCTAAAATCAATAATATTAGTCTTAATCCCTCCTCATGAAATTAACACATGAAGTTATTTATATATATAGATCTTAAATTGACTTTTTTGAATAAAAAAAAATCTAAACCATATAAAACTTTGATCTTGGTCGATTATGATTAAGATCATGGTCACTAAATAAATATACGAGACACTAGCATTGATCTCGAATACCAATTAAGTGGCCTTTCCCAAAAGAAGAAAAAAAAAAAATGGTTGTTAATTTTCTTCTCTTGTTAACCACCCATTCTAATTTCTAACCACTAATTAATTACTGACCAATTTCTAAACAGTAATATGTTCGCTATTGCTGTCTGGTATGTTGCTGGATTAAAAAAATTCTCGAAAAGAAAAAAATATAACAAATCAAAAAATATATTTTCATGATAACTATAGTTATGAAACCCAACTTGGGGGTTCACCCGGCCAAGGGGCCAGGTCCAGGATTACACGGGTTGACTTGGGTCAAACTGAGAAAATTGAAAAAAAAGATATTTGAGGTTTTAATAATTTATATGAAAAAAATTAAAAAAAATCCATGTATATATAGATTATACATGTTGTAAACAATTAAATTTAAAAGATTACTTCAAAAAGTTTTTTATCCCACATTAAAAAGATGTTATCTTATTCTTATAAGTTAAAGTAAAGGAAGTTGGGCCCACCACTGCTGGGAAGCCAACCTACTATCATTGGGTCTGGTGACAAAGTCATACCCAATAAACTTGTTGCTGGCAGTTGGGTCCACCGCTGCTAAGCAGCCAGACCCACTATCATTGAGTCTAGCGGCAGAACCATACATAATAAACTTGGGTCTTGGTAGAAGGACCCAACAACCGAGTACCCATCTGGGCCCACCGCTACTGGGCAGCAGGGCCCAACATCATTGGGTCATGCTTGGCAGAAGGACCCAGCAGCGGTGGTACTGCTAGTAGGCAGGGCCCAACGCTGCCATAGGTCTGACTACACAGCCAAACCCAATCTTAGTATATTTTTTTTTAAATAACATTTAAAAAAATAATACAAAAGGATTAAAAAGAATATTAATTTGAAGTAAAGAGAAAAAAAATTAAAAAAATTTAAATTTCTCGGGTCTCCCTTCTCAGCCAGACACAATCTCAATATATTTTTTAAAATATATATATTTAAAAAATAATACAAAAACATAAAAAAATATTATTTTAAAGTAAAGAAAAAAATTAAAATTTTAAAATTTATTAGGTTTGACTTCACAACCAGACACAATCTCAACAAAGTTTTTAAAAAAAATAATACAAAAACATAAAAAAAAATATTAATTTAAAATAAAGAAAAAAACTTTAAAATTATCAAATTTTTATAAAGAATTTTTGAAACGCAAAATCATACATGATTTAATTAGAAAATTCAAAAAAAATAAGTATTTCTCATCACCTAACTTTTGGTAAATATTAAAAACGTCTCATCAATTTATTTTGAAAAATAAATTTAAATAAAAGAAATCTAATTTCAGTGCCTATTAGAGTGCCATTTCCAAGCATTTCTGGTTCCCTGTAACCCCGTAAGCCAGCCTGTTCCAGGAGAAATGCACATCCTGTTTAGGAAGCAATTAAGTAGGCAAGCAAATCAAGATATCCCTTTTTGGTTTCGGAGCTTTTCTTTCCCTTGTAATATTGATAAGTATGAATCTCTCTCTTTTAGAGAAAAAAGGCCTTATAGGCTTGTTTATAGCCTGTGCAGTTGCTAAAATGAATTGCTACTGAGCTTCTGTTTCTGATGCCTACTGCATTGTCAAATGCTCTTAGCGGACAAGGACCCAATCATCTTAGGTCTAGCAACACACATTGGATCCTGCTGGAAGGTAGAGGACATTATTATTGGGTCTTACTACTTGACATGGCCCAAGCTATTGGGTCCTAATTACAAAAAGGTTCAACATTGAAGCAGGGCTCAATTAAGCGTTGGGTCCTGCTGAGAGTAGGGCCCAACACTATTGGGTCATGTTGATGGGCAGAGTCCAACACAGTCATGGGTCTCACTACACAACCAGACTCAATCCCAGTATAATTTTTTAAAAAATAATATCAAAAGAATATTCATTTGAAGTAAAGAGAAAAATTAAAAAAAATAAATAAATTTCTTGGGTCTCTCCAGTCACATACAATCTCAATATATTTTATTTAAAAAATAATACAAAAACATCAAAAAAGATATTATTTTGAAATAAAGAAAAAAATTAAAAATTTTAAAATTTCTTGGCTCAACATATTTTTTAAAAAATATATTTTTAAAAATAATATAAAAACATAAAAAAATATTAATTTTAAGTAAAGAAAAAAACTTAAAAATTGTCAAATTGTTTTCAAAGAATTTTTAAAACGCAAAATCAAACATGATTTAATTAGAAAATTCAACCCAACCTAAAATGAAAAAAATATTATCATCACCCAACTTTTGTACAATATAAAAAATTCTCGTCAATTTATTTTAAAAAATAAATTTAAATCAAAGAAGGCAACACCCAAAAAATTTAATTAGGTATAGTTGGTGGCTCTGACTGCACCTTTTGAAAGCGACTTGGGTCTAGCTTGACAGCTCTTGGCAGAGAAGGCGACATCCCCAACCTCAATTCTTGACCAAAAACATAGCAAGGAACACCCCCTAGGGTGCTACAGTGTTGTCTACGGTGCGAAGACTCTATTGCTACAGTGTCGTCCATAATACAATGTGTCTATGCCCACAATAAATCTATAGTGCAATCCACATTGAAACCACTCTATGTATATAGTAATTCATTGATCCCTCTGTTGATCTCTTTTATTTTTTTCATCAAACAATGCAATTCATAGTGAAAGCACTTACAATTCATAGTATTTTACTCTACAGTAGAAATCCGACATGTTTTAGAGTTTTGTTAATTAATTAGATACTTATCTACATTTTGTTGTGGGCTAGTTTTTATTTTTCAACAAAAAATTTTATATACTAGCTTTTTCAACATATTTTTATAGTTAAAAAATTATAAACAAAAATATGTATACATATAATCAAATAAATCAATAACTATATATGCTAATAAATGGAAAAAAAAGCCATAAAAGATAACTAAAAATAAAATTGATAAAATCGAGAGACATATAAATCAAGATATTTAATCTTGCTAGATGTAACATTTACCCGACTATGCTTGCTAAATTTATTTATTAAAATAAGTTTTTTATTTAATAAAATAATAATAGAAATAGTCACATATATCAAATTGATTGAATAAAATAAAAATAAAAATAAAAAAAATACTATGCAAGACTACATACATTATAAATATCATTTAGAAAAAAACTTATTTTAAAAAATAAAATTCATCCACACAAAAGATTTTAAAAACAAGGGACACATTTTAAAATTATAAACAAAAATATGTATACATATAATCAATAAATTAAAAAAATCTATTGAAAAATTAAATCCATAACTGATTGAAAGTCTGGTATGGTCAAGGGACATATTATAAAATATATTATTAGTTATATTTAAAAAAAAAAAAGTTTGAGGAGGGTAATTCTGTAGAATTGATGAAGAGATTGTAACATAATAACATTGCTTAGCAAAAACCATATCATACCGAATACATAAACTTGTAATACTTAATACATTAATAATCACAAATAAGTAATATTTTTTATTGATCCTGATTTCAGATTAATATGATAAATTAATAATTTATTAAATTTATAAGATAATATATATATATATATATATATATATATATATATATATATATATATAAAATATTGTTAAAATAAA
>Ga0307515_10019841_pt1 | contig 12053 bp, 8 predicted proteins | sample 17_EM_MG_FD_194513 | JGI IMG/M metagenome (GOLD analysis project Ga0307515, IMG submission 194513) | Populus trichocarpa ectomycorrhiza microbial communities from riparian zone in the Pacific Northwest, United States - 17_EM | ecosystem: Host-associated > Plants > Roots > Unclassified | place...
GCCGGCTTGCACTTTGGAGACGCTGAACTGGTCGTAGTAGTAGGTGGGCAGGAAGGTGATGAGACCGATGAAGCCACCGAAGGTCACACCGTAGATCAGGCTGAATGCCCAGCCGTCCTTCTCGAACAGGCAGGCGACGTGCTGGCGCATGGAGGCGTGCGCGTCGACATCGGGCGGCTCCTTGGCGAAGAAGATCATGACCACCATCGGCAGCAGGATGGCGGCGGCGGCAATGGCATAGACCGTCTGCCAGCCGTAGGCCTGGGCCAGCGGCGGCGCGACCAGCACCGACACGGCAGTACCCACATTGCCAGCGCCCACCAGGCCCATGGCCAGGCCCTTGTACTTGGGCGGATACCAGCCCGAGCCGAGCGACAGCGCCACGCCGAAGCTGGCGCCCGCGATGCCCAGCAGCACGCCCATGGCCAGCAGGTCGTCGTAGCTCTTCACCATGAAGTAGCCATAGAGCATGGCCACGGCTATCATGCCCATCTCCACCAGCGTCGCGTTCTTGCGGCCGATGTATTGGGACAGCAGACCCAGAGGGAAGCGCATCAGCGCGCCGGCCATGATGGGGATCGACAGCATCAGCCCCTTCTGGGCCGGCGTCAGGTGGTAGGTTTCGCTGATGAAGGGTGCCAGCGCGCCGTTGAGCACCCAGATGCAGCAGGAGAACGCGAAATAGAAAAAGGCGGCAAACAGCGTGGGCGTGTGGCCGGCGCGTTTGAAGTTTTGCAGGGCGGACATCGTGGGGACTCTATCGGTCTGGCGGCCGAACGCCCATGCCGACCCACCGGTCGCGTGCCTGGGCGGCAAGGACGTCACAGCGGGAGGGTGCTCGCACCATTGCGAGCATCGTGAGCCGATACTTGCAAACCTCATGCCCACTCAACGGCGAGCTGGCTGGCCTGTTTCTTGCGCCGTTTTGGGGCGTGAGTTCAGCAGCCATGTCAGACACCGCCTCCCTCTCTCCCATACCCTCGCCGCCGCTCTTGCTCTGCTGCCCGCAGCAGCCCCCTCAGGCCGCCGCTCTGCAGACCTTGGGCTGGCAGCCGCGCACCGTTTCAGAGCTCGCACCGCTCGCCGATGAGGCGGCGCTTGGTTTGCTCTGGTGCCCGGATCGCACCGACTTGGCGCAATTTCTGCACTCCGAGCGGGCTTTCGGCCTGCCGGTGGTGCTGCTCTCCCCCTTGCCCGATGCCGCCGAACGCCAGGCCCTGCTTGCCCGTGGCGTGTTGCAGTGGCTGCCCGTGGACACCGAAGCCGCCGTGCTGGACCAGACCCTGCTGTGGGCGCAGGGCCTCTGCGCCCAGCTGCAGGCGCGTGACAGCGCCGCCCAGGCCAAGCTCGACGAACGCAAGTGGACGGAGCGTGCCAAGGGCCTGCTGATGCAGGCGCGCGGCATCGACGAGGCCGCCGCGTTCGCGCTGCTGCGCAACACAGCCATGCAGACCCAGGCCAAGCTGCCCGAGGTGGCGCGCGGCGTGGTGCACACGTCGGAGCTGGCCGAGGCACTGGAGCGTGCCGGCGCGCAGCGCATGTTGAGCCAGCGCCTGGTCAAGCTGCAGGCCTTGCGCCAGTGGCCGCGCCTGGCGCCGCCCGAGCGCCGCGAGTGCCAGGCCTTGCTGGACGCTTCGGCCGAGCGCGTGGCCGCCAACCTGGCGCGGCTGTCCGAACTGCTGCGCACCGACCTCGCCGACGAACTGGCGGCCGTCTCCAACGCCTGGGCTCAGCTCGACGCGGCCTTGAGCACCCGCCAGCCCGACCTCACCCGCAGCGACCGCGCCGCCCAGCGGCTGCTGGACAGCAGCGAGACCCTGGTGGCGCGCCTGTCCGAACGCGCTGGCCAGCGCCCGGTGGGCCTATTGGCCCAGGTCACGCGGCTGCGTCTGCTGAGCCAGCGTCTGGCCAAGGAGGGCCTGCTGGCCCAGGTCATCCAGGGGCACGACACCAGCGGCCTGGCGGCGGGCCTGGACGAGTTCATCAAGGCCTACGACCAAGTCCGCGCCGCGCCCCTGGCCGGCCCGGCGCTGCAGCCGGCGTTTGCTGCGGTGGACGAGGCCTGGCTGGTGCTGCTGCGTGGGTTGCGCGTGGAGCAGGGGGATGCAGTGCAGCGCATGCATCAGGGCAGCGAGCGGCTGCTGCAGGCGCTTGAGGCGTTGATTCGGGCGTTGCAGGGGTCGTTGCAGTTGATTTTGGGTTGATGTGTTTGGGTTGGTTGCTTTGGCGGAGAGCAACCCACACAACGGCGCATGATCCCCGCATGAGCAAAGCCCAGCACCTGCGCGGCAGCAGCCGCCTCGCGACGGATGCCGTCACCGGCGTGACCAACCTCGTCGAGGCCATGCATGCCGAGATCACGCGCCTGCCGCTGACAAAGCAACGCGACCGCACCACCGGCATCACCGGCCTCGTCTACCGCAGCGTGCGCGGCGTGACCAAGCTGGTCGGCGGCGGCCTGGACCTCGCCCTGGCCGCGCTGACCCCGCTGCTCGGCCAGGCAGAAACGAATCACGCCAGCGCCGCACAGGCCGCGCTCAACGGCGTGCTCGGCGACTACCTCGAAGCCACCGCCAACCCGCTCGCCACGACCATGAGCCTGCATCCGCTCGTCGACGGCGCCACCGGACCCGCAGTCATCCTGCTGCACGGCCTGTGCATGAACGAAGCGCAATGGCGACGCGACGGCGCCGACTTCCCCGCCGCCCTCTCCACCCTGGGCTACCAGCCGCTGGGCCTGCGCTACAACACGGGCCGCGCCATCTGGCGCAACGGCGCTGAGCTGGCCAGGCTGCTCGACAGCGTGCCCGGGCCGATCACGCTGCTGGGCCACAGCATGGGCGGCCTCGTCGCGCGCAGCGCCATCGCCCAAGCGCGTGGCAAGAAGTGGCCCAAACGCCTGCAGTGCCTCGTCACGCTGGGCAGCCCCCACCTCGGCGCGCCGCTGGAACGCGGCGGCCAGCAGGTGCAGCTGCTGCTGGCCATCAGCGCCTACTCGCGCCCGCTGGCGGCGCTGGCGGCCAGGCGCAGCGCGGGCATACGCGACCTGCGCCACGGCAGCCTGCTCGAAGCGGACGAAGGCAAGGCCAGCCGTATCGCGCTGCCCGACGGCGTGGCCTGCTACGCCGTGGCCGCCACCACGGCCAAGAAGCCCAGCGGCCCGCCGGCCCGCTGGCTGGGCGACGGCCTCGTGCCCGTGGCCAGCGCGCTCGGCCAGCACCGCGAGGCCGCGCGCCGGCTGGCCTTCACCGACACCGCCCTCTTCACCGGCCTGGGCCATCTCGCGCTGCAGACCGATGCCGCGGTGCTGGAGCAGGTGCGGGCCTGGCTGGGCCTCACATCCCCGGCATCGGCGCCGGCTTGATCTCGGGCTTGGGTCGCGGCAGGAAGAGCTGCAGCGTCAACCGCGCCGGCGCGTTGGGCGTCGTCATCGTCACGCTGTGCCACTCGGTGTCGGTCATCAGCGCATAGGCGTTGAAACGCGGCCGGATCATCTGGCACTGCACCGGCGGGGCGGACCAGTCGTGCCGCTCGATGCCCAGCCCCCAGTCCTGCCAGCAGAAGGCACCGCCGTGATCGGCGTTCCAGTCGCGGTTCAGGTAGACGGTCATCGAGTATTTGTCGACGAAGTCGCTGTGCCAGGGGATATAGCTGCCGGCTGGCCAGGCATAGAACATCACCGTGATGCCATCGTGCCGGTAGGGCAGCTTGCCGCGCTCGTGCAGCTCGGCCAGCAGGTCGTTGGAGAAGGCGCCCTCGATGGGGTGCACCAGCACCGGTGTGCTCCGGTGCACGATGCCCGCGTCCCAGAGGTTGAGGTTGGTGTTCCAGACCGGGTCCTTCCGGCGGGCCTCGATGTACTGGAACAGGCGCTCCAGCGTCGCGTCGGAAAGGGCGTCGCGCCCGTGGATGACGGCCATGGCAATCGGCGGCGGCAGTGATGAGCGGGCGAGCTTAGCCAGCCCATGTGCAACTGGCGTGACGGCTCGCAAGTCGTCGCCTGCGTGACGGGCGAGCCCTGGGGGCAAGGCTTAAGCTGGCTGGCTGACAAGAGAACGCCAGGAGACCACGATGACCGCCCAATCCCACTACCGCATCTGCCCGCTCTGCGAGGCCTGCTGCGGGCTGGAGGTGAAGACCGAAGGCAGCCAGGTCATCGCCATCCGCGGTGCGGCCAACGATGTCTTCAGCCATGGCTACCTCTGCCCCAAGGGCGTGAGCCTGAAAGACCTGCACGAAGACCCCGACCGCCTGCGCACGCCGCTGATCAAGCGCGACGGCGTCTTCGTCGAGGCGAGCTGGGACGAGGCCTTTGCCGAGATCGAGAAGCGGCTGCTGCCCGTCTGGCGTGAGCAGGGGCCGGACTCGGTGGCGCTGACCATCGGCAACCCGGCCGCGCACAAGGTCAGCCTGCTGGCCTACACGCCTCGTCTTGTTCGCGCGTTAGGCACGCGCAACGTCTTCAGCGCCTCGACGCTGGACCAGATGCCCAAGCAGCTCAGCGCCGGCTTGATGTTCGGCCACTGGCTGTCCATCCCGCTGCCCGACATCGAGCGTTGCGACTATCTCCTCATCCTGGGCGGCAATCCGATGATCAGCAACGGCAGCCTGTGGACGGTGCCCGACTACCGTGGCAAGGCCAAGGCCATGCGGGCGCGCGGCGGGCGCATCGTCGTGGTGGACCCGCGCCGCAGCGAGACGGCCGCCGCTGCCGACGAACACCTGCCCATACGCCCCGGCGGTGACGCGCTGCTGCTGCTGGGCATTGCCCACACGCTGTTCGACGAAGGGCTGGTCAAGCTCGGTCGTCTAGAGGAACACGTCAACGGACTGGAAGAAGCCCGCGCCGCCGTGCTGCCCTTCCCGCCCGAGCTCACCGCCGCCGGCTGCGGCATCCCGGCCGAGACGCAGCGCCGCATCGCCCGCGAGCTGGCCGCCGCACCGCGCGCCGCCGTCTACGGCCGCATCGGCACCTGCACGACGCGCTTCGGCACGGTCAACTCCTGGCTGGTGGACCTCATCAACGCGCTGACCGGCAACCTCGACCGCGAGGGCGGCGCGATGTTCGCCAAGGCCGCAGCGTTCGCGTCCAACACCCAGGGCAAGCCGGGCAGTGGAAAAGGCATCACGACCGGCCGGCGCAAGAGCCGCGTGTCCGGCGCGCCCGAGGTCTTCGGCGAGCTGCCCATCACGGTGATGGCCGAGGAGATGCAAACGCCCGGCGAGGGGCAGATCAAGGCGCTCATCACCATCGCCAGCAACCCCGTGCTGTCGGCGCCGAACGGCCCGCGCATCGCCCAGGCGCTCGAAGGCCTGGACTTCATGCTCAGCCTGGACATCTACGTCAACGAGACCAGCCGCCATGCCGACGTCATCCTGCCGGGCCTGTCGCCGCTGGAGGACTTGCACTTCGACGTCGCCTTCCCTCAGCTCAGCCACCGCAACCATGCGCGCTTCTCGGGCCCGGTATTCGACGCGCCGGCTGGCACGCCGCAGGAGTGGCAGACCATCCTCAAGCTCTGCGCGCTGCTCGAAGGCCGCGGCCTGGGGGTGGACGTGGGCCAGCTCGACGACGAGGCCATCGAGTCCGACGTGCGCCGTTTTGCGGGCGACAACACGCCAGCCATCCTGAGCGCGCTGCAACCCTGGCGCGGCCCCGAGCGGCTCATCGACCTGCAGCTGCGCATTGGCCCCTACGGCGACCAGTTCGGCCGCAAGCCCGACGGGTTCAACCTCACCAAGGTCAAGGCCGCCAGCACCGTCGAAAGCGGCGGCGTGGACCTGGGTGCTCTGACCCCGCGCATCCCCGAAATGCTGCGCACGCCCAGCGGCAAGGTCGAGCTGGCGCCGCCATCCATCCTGGCCGACCTGGCCCAAGTGCGCGCCGAGCCCGCCCCGGCGTTCAGCCTCATCGGCCGCCGCGACACGCGCTCAGGCAACAGTTGGATGCACAACTTGCCGGTGCTTGCCAAGGGGCCGGAGCGCTGCACGCTGCTGGTCAACCCCATCGACGCGGACCGCCTGGGCCTGGCCGAATTCGCCAAGGTGAAGAGCGCCGTGGGCGAGCTGATCGCGCGCGTCGAGCGCAGTGCCGACATGAGTCCCGGCGTGGTGAGCCTTCCCCATGGCTGGGGGCACGACCTGGACGGCGTGCTGCTGGGTGTGGCCCGCGAGCGGCCGGGCGTCAACATGAACGCGCTGCTGGACGACGCGGCGCGCGACCCGCTCAGCGGCAACGCGGTGCTGAGCGGCGTGGCGGTGGAAATCGCGCCCGCCTGAGCGGCTTCGTTTTCGGCGGCCCGCCACAGAACTCACGCCACGACGGGCGCTGACCTGCCTAAACTGACCACTCAGCGGAAGCACCCGGTGCGTCCGAAAGTGGAGGGAAGCGATGAGTCCAGAAGTTACCGAGCCGCCGGTCGTCCTGTTCGTCGACGACGAACCGTCCATCCTGAGTTCGCTGCGGCGGCTGTTCCGGCCGCAGGGCTACCGCGTGTTGCTGGCCGACAGCGGCCAGGCCGCGCTGGCGATGCTGGAGACGGAGCCGGTCGATCTCGTCGTGTCTGACATGCGCATGCCGGAGATGGACGGCGCGGTGCTGCTGGAGAAGGTGCGCGAACGCTGGCCGACAGTCGTGCGCATCCTGCTGACCGGCTACGCCGACATCGGCTCGACGGTGGCGGCCATCAACCGCGGCCAGATCCACCGCTACATCGCCAAGCCCTGGGACGACCGCGACCTGCTGATGTGCGTGCAGGACGGCCTGGACCGCCGCCGCCTGGAGCAGGAGAACCGCGCGCTGCTGGCGCTGACGCGCGTGCAGAACGACGAGCTGCAGGCGCTGAACACCGACCTGGCCGCGCGCGTGAAGGCGCGCACCAGCGAGCTGGAACAGGTCAACGGGATGCTGGAGACCTCGTTCGCGCAGTTGCAGGAGAACTTCCTGCTGTCGATCAACGTGTTCTCGGGCCTCATCGAGCTGCGCGGCGGCGGCATGGCGGGCTATTCGCGCGAGGTGGCCGACTTGGCTCGCCGCACGGCACGGCGGCTCAAGATGGGCGCCGCAGCGGAGGAGGACGTCTATATCGCCGGCCTGCTGCACGAGGTTGGCAAGATCGGCCTGCCGGACACGATGCTGCGCAAGCCCCTCTCGGCCATGTCCAGCGACGAGCTGGCGCTGTACCGCCGCCACCCGCTCCATGGCGAGGCGGCGCTGCTGCCGCTGGGCCGGTTGCAACGAGTGGCGCGCCTGGTGCGCTCGCATCACGAGCGCATCGACGGCAAGGGCTACCCCGATGCGCTGAGCGGCGAGGAAGTGCCGCTGGGTGCGCAGGTGCTGAGCGCGTCCTGCGACTACTACGGGGCGCAGTCGGGGCGGCTGTCGCTGAAGCGCTATTCGGCCGCGGAGGCGCATTCGCTGATCCTCGGCGGCGCCGGCGCACGCTACGAGAACAGCGTGGTCGAGGCCTTCGAGCTGGCGCTGAAGGACGAGCCCAGCGAGAAGCCCCATGACCGCGCGCTGCAGGCCCACGAGGTGATGCCGGGCATGGTGCTCTCGCGCGACCTGCTGTCGCCCCAGGGCACGTTGCTGCTGGCGGCGGGCTATGTCTTCGATGTCCGTGTCGTACGGCAGTTGCGCGAGTTCGCCGGCCGCGAGGGCATGAAGCTCAACATCTTTGTGAAACTGCCGGAAGGGGGCGCGACATGAGCGAACGCATCCTGCTCGTGGACGACGAGCCCAGCATCATCAGCGCGCTGCAGCGCCTGCTGCGCAACGGGCTGAAAGACACCGCCGGCGAGCGCTACACGGTGGAGACCTTTACCGACGCCGCGCTTGCGCTTGCGAGGGCGCGGGAATGCAGCTTCGCGCTCGCCATCTCCGACCAGCGCATGCCCGGCATGACGGGCGTCGAGTTCCTGAGCCAGCTGCGTCTGGTGCAGCCCGATTGCGGCCGCATCATCCTGTCGGGCTACGCCGACCTCAGCGCGCTGATGGGGGCCATCAACCAAGCCGAGATCTCGCGCTTCATCTCCAAGCCCTGGGCCGATTTCGACCTGCTCAGCGCGGTGCGCGAGGTGCTGCGCATCCGCGAGTTGATGCTGGAGAACCAGCGCCTGGCCGACCAGGTACGCCAGCAGAGGGGCGTGCTCAGTGCGCAGGATGCCGAGCTGCGCCGCCTTGAGCGGCTCGAACCCGGCATCACCCACGTCAAATGGGGCAGCGACGGCTCCTTCATCCTGGAAGACCCGGGCGAGGTGGGCCTGTGAGCCAGGCGATGGTGACGGGCGATTTCCGCCTCGCGCTGCAAGCGGTCAGCCTGCCAACGCTGGTGCATGACGCTGATCACATCCTGTTCGCCAACACAGCCATGGAGCGCCTGCTCGGCTACGGGCAGGAGGCCCTGCAGCGCATGCCGCCGCACGGCTGGGCGGCGGCGGCGTTTGCCGACGAGCTGCAGCGCTATGGCCAGCGCTGCCTGGCCGAACCGGGCGAAATGGCGGCCATCGAGATCGAGGCGCTGACGGGCAGCGGCGCCAGCCGCGTGCTGGAGGTCAAGGGCCAGCGCGTGATGCTGGACGGCCAGGCCTGCGCCGTGCTGACGGGGCAGGATCTCAGCGACATCCGCCATGTGCAGACCAGCCTGCTCGATGTCGGCCGCGTGCTCTACCAGATCATCGAGAACAACCCGGTGGCGACCTTCGTCATCGACAAGTCGCACCGCATCACGCAGTGGAACGCCGCCTGTGCACAGCTGACCCACCGTGACGCCTCCGAGATGGTGGGCCGCGACGACGCCTGGCGGGCCTTCTATCCCGAGCCCAGGGCGCTGCTGGCCGACCTCATCCTCGACGGCCGCGTGGAGGAAGAGCGCGAGCGCATGTACGGCAAGCGCTGCCACCGCTCGCCGCATCTGGCCAACGCCTATGAGGTCGAAGGCTACTTCCCCAACTTCGGCAAGGAGGGCCGCTGGCTCTACTTCACGGCGGCGCCGCTGGTCGACACCCAAGGCGAGGTCGTCGGCGCCATCGAGACGCTGCTGGACGTGACGCGGCGGCGCGAAGCCGAGGACGAACTGCGCCGCCACCGCACCGAGCTGGAGAACATGATTGCCGACCGTACGGCCGAGCTGCTCAGCACGCACCACGAACTCGAGGCGTTTCTGGAGAACGCGTCGGTCGGCATCATCGCCACAGCCAACCAGCAGGTTCAGCGCGGCAACAAGAAGTTCAGCGAGATGTTCGAGCTGGGAGACGTCGCCCCGCACGGCCTGCTGACGCGCCGCCTTTTCAAGAGCGACGAGGACTTCGAAGAGCTGGGCAAGGTCGCCCTGCCGGTGCTGTCGCAGGGCGGCTCGCTGTTGCACGAAATGGAAATGTGCACGCTAGCCGGCAACACGCGCTGGGTGCAGATCATTGCCTACTTGACCAACCCGGCGGACCCCACGGCCGGTACTTGGTGGCTGCTGCAGGACCGCACCGAGGTGCGCCGCGTGCAGCGCGAACTGGAGCTGAACTACGAGCGCATCAAACACACCAACAGCCGCCTGGAGGAAGCGCAGAACCAGCTGCTGCAGTCCGAGAAGATGGCCTCCATCGGCCAGTTGGCGGCGGGCGTGGCGCACGAGATCAACAACCCCATCGGCTTCGTCAGCTCCAACCTGAGTTCACTGCGCGGCTATGTGGAGCCTGTCTTCAGCCTGCTCGCGATGCTCAAGAAGCTGCCTGCCGAGGCCTTGCCCGATGCCTTGCGCGCCGAGCTGAAAAACCTCGACAACGCGGTGGACCTCGACTTCGTGCAAGAGGACCTGCCGCAACTGCTGAGCGAAAGCGAGGAAGGGCTGTCGCGCGTGAAGAAGATCGTGCAGGACTTGAAGGATTTCTCGCGCGTGGACCATGCCGCCTGGCAGGACGCCGACCTCAACGCCGGCCTGGACTCCACGCTCAACGTCGTCATGAACGAGGTCAAGTACAAGGCCGAGGTGCGCAAGGACTATGCGGTGCTGCCGCCGGTGCACTGCATCGCCGCCCAGCTCAACCAGGTCTTCATGAACCTGATCGTCAACGCCGCCCATGCCATCCCCGAGCGCGGCACCATCACGCTGACCACACGCACCCAGGACGACTGGGTCTGCGTGGAAGTGGGCGACACCGGCTGCGGCATGAGCGAAGAGGTGAAGCGGCGCATCTTCGAGCCCTTCTACACGACCAAGCCGGTCGGCCAGGGCACGGGCCTGGGCCTGTCGCTGTCCTTCTCCATCGTCCAGAAGCATGGCGGCCGCATCGAGGTGGAGTCCGAGATCGGCGTGGGCACGCGCTTCAAGGTCTGGATCCCGGTGCGGCAAGCTGAGGCCTGAGAGGCTGAGAGCCTTTCACCCATACCCGGCCGAAAAACTCTCAGCCTCTGATCACTGCCCCTTGAACAAGCCCTGAAACGGCCGCGACACGGTCAGCGTGTCGGGCGAGCCGCGCAGGCGCAGCAGCATGCCGCCTTCGTCGTCGCGCAGCGCGCTGGCGATCTGGGCGCTGGCGACGACGACGGAGCGGTGCACCTGCTGGAAGCGCGCCGGGTCCAACTGGGCGAGCAGGTCCTTCAGCGGTGTGCGCAGCAGGGCCTCGCACTGCTTGCCGGCCTCGGCGTAGACGACGCGGGTGTAGCGGCTGTCGGATTCGCAATAGATCACATCCTCGACGCGGATCAGTCGCACCTCCTTGCCCACGCCGGCCTGCAGCGTGTCGGGCCAGGCCGGGGCGCGTTGCTGGCCAGCGAGCTGGGTCAGCAGCAGCTGCAAAGCCTCGGGCGACGCAGCCGGGCGCTGCAGACCCTGGCGCAACCGCGCCACCGTCTGCGCTAGGCGCGCCGGGTCCAGCGGCTTGACGAGATAGTCCACCGCGCCGGCGTCGAAGGCCTGCAGCGCGTGGTCGCCATGGGCCGTGACGAACACCACCGGGCAGCGGCCGGCGATGCGCCGGGCCACGTCGATGCCGGACAAGCCGGGCATGCGGATGTCGAGGAAGCACACGTCGGGCTCGTGGGCCAGCCACTGATCCCAGGCATCGGCGCCATGCTCGGCACTGGCCACGACGCGCGCCTCGGGCCAGGCCAGGGCCAGCGCGTCGGCCAGCTGCTCGCGGGGTGCGGGCTCGTCGTCGGCAATCAGCAGTCGGGTCACGGCTTCTCCGGGGTGATGAAGATTTCGGCGCGCGTCCCGCCTTCGGTGCGGCGCTGCAGCGTGAAGCGGGCGCGTTCGCCGAAATGGTGCTTCAGCCGCAGGCGCAGGTTGGCCAGGCCCACGTCGTCCTCGGCATCGTCAGCCAGGCCCAGGCCATCGTCGTCCACGCGCAGCCACCAGTGGCCGTCGGGTTCGCGGCCCGCCGCCAGCGTCAGGCGGCCGCCGCCTATCTTGGGCTCCAGACCATGCTCGACGGCGTTCTCCACCAGCGTCAGCAGCAGGCCCGGCGGCAGCGGCTCCTGCGCCAGGCCGGCCGCGATATGAACCTCGCCCTGCACGCGGCCATCCAGGCGCGTCGTCAGGATGCCCAGGTAGTGGCGCACGGCTTGGGCCTCGTCGGCCAGCGGCACCACGCTGCGGCCCAGCAGCTCGGTGCTGCGGCGCAAGAAGCCGGTCAGCTCACGCAGCAGCGGGCCGGCGCGCTCGTCGCGCCGGTCCACCCAGTGCTGCAGCGTGGCCAGCGTGTTGAAGACGAAATGCGGGTGGATCTGGGCCTGCAGCAGGTGCAGGTCGGCCTCGGCAGCGGCGCGCGCGGCGGCATCGCGCTCGGCCACCAGCTTCAGCCGGGCGAGCTGGCGGTCGCGGGCCGACCGCCCAGCGCTGGCCACGCCGGCCAGCAGCAGCGAGAAGCTCAGGCCCAGTGGCACCAGCGTGTCGGCGGACGCGCGCAGCGCCTGCAGCGCGCGTCCGAGGTCCATGCTCTCGCCTTGCAACTCGCGGCCGAAGCTCAGGCCCACCAGCATCCCGACGACACCAATGATCGCGCTTGCGATGAAGCCGCCGACGATGCGCGACGGCTTCTGCTGCGGCTTCAGCCAGACC
>Ga0307515_10019842_pt1 | contig 12052 bp, 7 predicted proteins | sample 17_EM_MG_FD_194513 | JGI IMG/M metagenome (GOLD analysis project Ga0307515, IMG submission 194513) | Populus trichocarpa ectomycorrhiza microbial communities from riparian zone in the Pacific Northwest, United States - 17_EM | ecosystem: Host-associated > Plants > Roots > Unclassified | place...
GCCGTTGCCCACTACGCCGAAGGCGTCGTGGATGCCGTTGGCGGCCAGCGTCCGGCCGACCGCCGCTGCGAGTGTCGTCATCGTCGTCCCGGTTCCGGTCATCGGTCCAGCAGGCCCTTCCGGATTTCCCGGAGCTCGTCGAAGGACGAGAGATCGGGAACGGTCCAGCCGTCCAGGTCGTACTCGTCGAGACACTGGTCGACGAACCGCTTGTAGCCGTCGACCCGGCCGTCGGCCAGTTGCGAGAAGAGCAGCTCGACGCGCGTGTTCTCGTGGTTGCCGCCGTAGTTCCGCTCGTACAGCTCGTGCCGGCTGCCGAACTCCGTGCCCACCGCATCCCAGAGCAGCTTCATCAGCTTCACCCGGGCGAGCGCGTCCGTGCCGCGGGAGCCGCGGACGTACTTGTCGAGGTACGGCCGGATCTCCGGGTTCTTGAAGTCGTCCGCGCTGGAGTTGACGTAGATCAGCGCGCTCGCGACGTCCTGCAGGATGATCTCGCGCACCCGCGGGTAGCCGAGCTGCATGAACCACCGGTAGGCGAGGCCGTAGTCCGGGTTCGGGAGCAGGGCGCCGTTCTTCCACGCCACGGGGTTGCGGGCGGCGGCGTCGGAGAGCCCTTGGAAGAGGTTCCGCCAGGCGAGCACCTCACCGACCCGGCTCTGCACGCCGCGGAAGTCGAACGTGCCGGTCATCTCCAGGGCCTTCGTCAACAGCCCGGCGATGAACTCCAGCTTCACCGCCAGCCTGGTGCAGCCATGGAACGTGAAGCGCTCGATGAACCCCGACTGCCCGGTGAACGCCTGGATCTTCCCCACGTCGCCGTAGATGAAGACGTTCTCCCACGGGATGAGGACCTTGTCCAGCACGAGGATCGTGTCGTTCTCGTCGAGCCGGGAGGACAGCGGGTGGTCGAAGGGACTGCCCATCACCGCGGCGGTGGCCGTGTACGACGGCCGGCAGATCAGCTTCATCCCCGGCGCGTTCATCGGCACGGTGGCCACGAGCGCGAACTTCTTGTCCTTGACGGGAAGCCCGTAGTGGGCGATGAAGTTGTAGTGGGTCAGGGCCGAGCCGGTCGCGACGACCTTGGCGCCGCTGACGATCAGCCCGGCGTCGGTCTCCCGCTCGACGTGCACGAAGACGTCGGCCACCTGGTCCGCCGGGAGGTTCCGGTCGACCGGCGGGTGCACGATCGCGTGGTTCCAGTACAGCACCTTCTCCTGGGAACGCCGGTACCAGGTCCGGGCGTTCTCGTCGAAGGGCTTGTAGAAGTCCGCGTTGGCGCCGAGGGTACCCAGGAACGACGCCTTGTAGTCCGGGCTGCGCCCCATCCAGCCGTAGCTCATCCGGGACCAGGTGGCGATCGCCCGCTGGTCGGCGACCAGGTCGTCGACCGTCCGGGACGTCGTGAAGAACTTGTGGGTATAGCCCGGGGAGCCGGTGTCGGTCGGCGCGGTGAGCGCTTCCCGCGTCTCGGGCTCGTGCAGGGCGTCGTAGAGACGCGCGGTCATCCGGACCGGGTTGTGGAACGCCGGATGCGTGGTGACGTCCTTGATCCGCTCCCCGTAAAGGAAGATCTCGCGGTCGTCGCGGATGCTTTCGATGTACTCGGCGCCGGTCAGCGGTCGCGTCGGCTCCTCCTCGTTCACGCCGCTTCCCCTTCCGTCGCGATCAGCTGGTCGATTCCGGTGACGGTGGGCGCGTTGAACAGGTCCGCGATGGTGAGCTCGACGCCGAGCTCGGCCTGGATGCGGCTGATGAGCCGCATCGCCGCGAGCGACTGGCCGTCCAGGTCGAAGAAGCTGTCGTCGATCCCGACCCGCTCCACGCCGAGCGCGCCGGCGAACAGTCCACAGAGGACTTCCTGCCGGTCGTTCTCGGGCGGGCGGTACCCGTCGAGCTCCAGGGCCGGCTCCGGCAGTGCCTTCCGGTCGATTTTCCCGTTGGGCGTCAAGGGAAGCGCGTCGAGGGTCACGATGGCCGGGATCATGTAGTCCGGCAGCAGCCCGGTCAGCCCGGCCCGGAGTTCGGCGGAGTCGTAGCCGGTCCCGGGGACGACGTAGGCGACCAGGCGCGTGCCGTCCTCGACCGTCCGGGCCACGACCGTGACGTCCACGACGGTGGAGTTCCGTGCGACGGCGGTCTCGACTTCGCCGAGCTCGACCCGGAACCCGCGGATCTTGACCAGGTCGGTCGTCCGGCCCACGAACTCGAGCTGCAGGTCGTCCCGCCGGCGGACCAGGTCACCGGTCCGGTACATCCGCGCGTCCCCACCGGCGAACGGGTCCTCGAGGAACCGCTCGGCGGTCAGGTCCGGCCGGCCGACGTACCCGCGGGCGACCCGCGGGCCGCCGATGTACAGCTCGCCTTCCGGGGCCTCCGCCAGGTCTTCGTCGAGCACGTAGAGCCGCACCCCCGCCAGCCCGGCACCGATCGGCACCGGCGCGTCGGCCTGATACGGAGCGGTGAACGGGGCGCTCGCCGCGAACAGCGAAACCTCGGTGGCGCCGTACATCGCGCGCACGGTGGTCTCCGGGCACGCCGCCAGCACGCGGGCCACCGCGCGCGGCGCGACGACGTCACCACCGGTCAGGACCTCGCGGACACCCGCGAAGCAACCAGGGGCTTCGTCCGCGATCAGGCGGAACAGCCCCGCGGTGAGGTGGAGCCCGGTGATCGCCTCGTCGACGATCAGCCGCCGCAAGGTCGCCACGTCGAGGTCGCCCGGCGGGGCCAGCACGATCGTGCCGCCGCGCAGGAGCGGAACCCAGAGCTCGTAGGTCGACACGCTGAACGCGTAGGGGGCGACCAGCAGCAGACGGTCGTGGAAGCCGCTGTCCCACAGCGGGTCGGCGACGAGGCCGAGCACGCCGCGGTGGGTGACCGCCACGCCCTTCGGCTCCCCGGTCGTGCCCGAGGTGTACATGATGTAGGCCGTCTGGTCCGCGGCCGTTTCGATCGCGGGGTCCGGCACGGGGGTCACCGCCGGGCCGGTCGTCTCGTCGTCGACGAGGACCACGTGCTTCGCGGCCGGCAGACCGCGGCGCCGGGTACCGGAGTCGGTGAGCAACACCGGACCGCCGGCCTGGTCGAGGATCCACTGCATCCGCTCGAGCGGGTACGCGCTGTGCAGCGGGAGGTAGGCGGCACCCGCTTTGAGGATCCCGAGCACCGCGACGACGAGGTCGGCCGAACGCTCCGTGAGCACGGCGACCGGGTGCTCGCGGCCCACTCCGAGGGAGAGCAGCCGGTGCGCGAGCCGGTTCGCGCGTTCGTCCAGCTCGCGGTAGGTCAGCTCGACCGGACCCGCGGACACCGCTGTCGCGTCCGGCGTCCGCGCTGCCTGGCCGGCGAAACACGCTTGCAGCGAGAGGCTGTCCATCCCGTACTCCCATCCGTCCGACGTCGGCGACACCTTCGGTATCCGGCCCAGCTTCACACCCCGGACCAGGAAAGACGTCTTGCGGACTGCGTGCCGGACTGCAATCGAGAAGACGCAACCACGGGGCGTCGCTGGGGAACCTGGGCTTCGTACCCGCCGAACGGGCAGATGCCCCCGCATGACCGCACGCCGGCATCGCGACGCGCCGTACCCGAGGAGGAACTGATGGCCGCCAACGACGTACCGGACCGGATCGAACTGGCCTCCCGAGCCGCGAAACTGGTCCCCCTGCTGCAGAAGAACGCGGCCTGGGCGGAGGAGCACCGGCGGCTTCCGGACGAGACGATCGAAGCGCTCACCGAAGCCGGCCTGGCGAAAATGCGAGTGCCGGTGCGGTACGGCGGCTACGAGGCCGACACGGCCACCGTGGTGGACGTGCTTTCCGAGCTGGCGCGCGGTGACGCCTCCACGTCGTGGACCGCCGCCGTCTGGGCGATCAGCTCGTGGGTCGTGGGCCTGTTCCCCGACGAGGTGCAGGACGAGGTCTTCTCCTCGCCGGACGTGCGGGTGAGCGGCATCCTGAGCCCGACCGCGATGGCGGTCCCGGCGCCCGGCGGCGTCGTGGTCAACGGGAAGTGGACGTTCAACACCGGCGTCCGGCACAGCCAGTGGAACACCAACGCCGCGGTGCGGCCGACGCCGGATGGCGGGTTCGAACCCGTCATGCTGGTGGTGCCGGTCTCGGACCTGCAGATCGTCGACGACTGGCACACCACGGGCATCCGCGGTTCCGGCAGCGTCACGACCGTGGCGCAGGATCTGTTCGTGCCCGAGGCGCGGGTGCTGCCCATGGGCCCGGTGCTGAACCAGGTCTACGCGTCGAAGCTGAACGCCGGTTCGCCGATGTACGCGTCGCCGTTCCTGCCGATGGCCTGCGCGACGGTCGGCGCCACCGTGCTGGGGGTCGCCAAGGCTGCCGGCGAGGCGTTCTTCCAGCGTCTGCCCGGCCGGAAGATCACCTACACCGACTACGAGAACCAGAGCGCGGCGCCGCTCACCCACCTCCAGGTCGCCGACGCCACCGTGCAGATCGACGAGGCGGAGTTCCACGCCTACCGCGCGGCCGGCCGCATCGACGCCAAGGCTCGGGCCGGCGAAGCCTGGACGATCCGCGACCGCGCGCTCGCCCGCCTCGACCTCGGCGCGCTGGTCCAGCGGGCGAAGGGCGCGGTCGAGGTCCTCAAGACCGCGAGCGGCGGCTCGTCGATCTACGAGGGGGTGGCGATCCAGCGGATCCACCGCGACATCGAGGTGCTCAGCCTGCACGCGATCATGCACCCCAACACCAACCTGGAGCTGTTCGGACGCGTCGAATGCGGTCTCGAACCGAACACGCACTACATCTGACAGCTCACGCGGCGGGGACCCGTGCCGGGGCGTGCGCGGGCTCATCGGGTGAGGGGCACGCGACCGGCGCGTGGCCAGGACGAGCGGAAGGATCGTGAGGAAAATGGCAGAATTCGACAGCAAGACGTTCTTGGTCACCGGGGGTGGCAGCGGAATCGGCCAGGCCACCGCGGCCCGCCTGATCGAGGCGGGCGCTCAGGTCGTGCTCGCCGGGCGCAGCGCGGAGCGCCTCGCCCTGGCGGCGAAGACCATCGACGCCGGCGACCGGGTGTTCCCGGTCACGGCCGACGTGACGCGGCTCGAGGACCTCGACCGGCTGGCCGAGACGATCGAAGGCCGGTTCGGGCACCTGGACGGCGTTTTCGCCAACGCGGGGACCGGCTTGCTGGCCCGGACCGCGGATGTCACCGAAGAAGCCTTCGACCAGGTGGTCGGGACGAACTTCAAGGGCGCCTTCTTCACTGTCCAAAAAGCACTGCCGCTGCTCACCGACGGGTCCGCGATCGTGCTGAACGCCTCGTGGACGATCGAACGCGGGCTCGCGCTCGGCTCGGTCTACGCGGCCAGCAAGGCGGCTACGCGCAACCTCGCGGCCTCCCTCGCCGCCGATCTCGCCGGCCGGTCGATCCGGGTCAACTCCGTCACGCCCGGGCACATCGACACCGACATGTTCGCGGCCGTGACCGGCGGCGTGGCCGAAGTCCGGGAGATGTTCCGCAGCCAGGTGGTGACCGGACGGGTCGGCAACGCGGCCGAGGTCGCCGAAGCGGTCGTCTTCCTGCTGTCGCAGCGGGCTTCCTACATCACCGGCCAGGACCTGGTTGTCGACGGCGGCCTGCTCGGCTGCGTTCCCTTTCCCGGCTGACGAAACTGAGGAGTGACCAAGATGGGTGAGGAGACCGGGACCAGGGCGGTCGTACTCGGTGGGAGCATCGCCGGGCTGTGCGCGGCGCGGGTGCTCTCCGACGCGTACGACGAAGTCGTGGTCGTCGACCGCGACGAGATCGTGGGGGTGCGGGGCCCGCGGCGCAGCCGTCCGCAGGGCCGGCACATCAACGCGCTGCACGTGCGCGGCCGCGTGGTGATGGAGGAGCTGTTCCCCGGCATCACCGAGGAGCTGGTCGCCGACAACACGCCGGCCGGCGACTTCGTCGGCGACTGCCGCTGGTACTTCCACGGCAAGCCGCTCAAGCGGGCTTCGATCGGCTACGCCGCGGTTCCGGCGACCGCGCCCCACATGGAACGGCACGTCCGCGAGCGCACCCAGGCCCTGCCGAACGTGCGGTTCGCCGAGCAGCGGGACATCATCGGGCTCGAGACGACGCCGGATCGCAGCAGGATCACCGGCGTCCGGGTGCAGAAGACCGTCGGCCGCGGCGGCGAGGAGACGATCAAGGCCGACCTGGTCGTGGACGCCACCGGCCGCGGCTCCCGGACGCCGATCTGGCTCGAAGAGCTCGGCTACCCGCGGGTCGAGGAGGAGCGGAAGAAGATCGGCCTCGGGTACGTCACGCAGCACTACAAGATGACCGCGGACGTGTGGGACGGCGACCTGGCGATCATCCCGGTCGCTTCGCCGGAACTGCCGCGCGGGGCCATCTTCACGCGGACCGACAACGACCGGGTCGAGCTGACGGTGTACGGGCTGCTCGGCGATCACCCGCCCACCGACCAGCAGGGCTACTACGACTTCGTGAAGTCGTTGTCGGTACCGGACATCCACAATGCGCTGCAGCACGCGGAGCCTCTCGACGAGCCGGTGGCCTTCCGGTTCCCGACGACCGTGCGGCGGCACTACGAGAAGATGAGCCGGTTCCCGGACGGGCTGCTCGTCACGGGTGACGCCGTGACGTGCTTCAACCCGGTCTACGCCCAGGGCATGACGGTCGCCGCCGTGTCCGCGCTGATCATCCGCGACCACCTGCACACCGGGGCCGCGCCGCAGCCGCTGCAGTACTTCCGGGACCTGGCGAAGGACGTCATCGACGCGCCGTGGGAGATGACCAACACGGTCGACCTCGGCTTTCCCGGCGTCGAGGGCAAGCGGACGCTGAAGGTGCGGGTCGCGCAGTTCTACCTGTCCCTGGTCCAGGCGGCGGCGACGCGCGACGAGAAGGTCACGACGGCGTACATGCGCGCGGCGGGCATGCTGGACAAGCCGGACGCGCTGATGCGCCCGAGCATGATCCGGCGGGTGCTGCGCAACGCCTGGGGCGCCCCGGTTCCGATGCCGGAGCGGCCGATCCGGCCGTTCCCCGTCGACGAGCGGGAGGCCGATCGCAAGGCCGCGTGAGGCACCACGGAGCCGGGCCGGGACGACGTCGTCCCGGCCCGGCTCCGTGGTTTCCCGGGTTTCCCGGAGCCGCTCGCTCCTCGGGGCGGGCGTCAGGTGACCGGGACGGCGTCTCCGGCCCAAGCCGTGACGGCGTCGAGGCCGGTCGTCATGAACGCGGTGTAGATCTCCTTGCCGGTCTCGTCCGGCACGTCGCCCGGCCGGAACGCCGAGGTCCAGTCGATCTCGCTGCGATCGGCCGAGAGACCGCGCACCCGCAGGGTGGAGCGGAAGTCCTGGACGTACCGCGGTCCCGAGACGGTGCGGTAGCTGTAGAACCGATCGTCTTCGGTGCCCAGGTCGGCGAGTTCCTCGACGAACGTGTCACCGGTCGCCGCGGCGACGCACTCCCGCCGGAGCTCGCCCGCGCGGCCGCTGCCGGAGAGGAAGGGCTGCCAGTCGGCGATCGAGTAGAAGCCCCCGACGTAGGCCCAGAGCTTGTCCGCGGGGACCGGGAACTCACGCGTGAAGCGCAGTTCGACGGTCCGCGGGGTCAGCCGGAACATCCGCAGCTCCCGGCCCGCCTTCTCGGCGTAGTGGGTGTAGGCCGGCCAGAGCCGGAGCAGCCGCTGCCACAGGACGTTCCGCTCGGCCTCCGGCACCGGCCGCGCCTCGACCGGCACCGGCCGGCCGTCGACGATGGCGGTGGCCCGCGGCTCGTGGAGCAGGTTGGCGGTCCACGCGGGGTGGGCCTTGCGACCGAAGTTGCTGCCCACCACGATCAGACCGCCGGCACCCTCGTCGAGGTAGAGCAGCGGGCTCCGCCGCTCCAGGCCGCTCTTGCGGCCGGTCGTCACGAGCATCATCGTCGGCAGCATCGACGAAAACATCGTCGCGCGCCCGTTGCTCAGCCGGTGAACCAGCCGGTCGAGCGGTGGCGAGGTCGCCGCCATGACGGCGCCCATCGTGCGTCGGCGGGCCATGGCACTCATCAGCTTGATCACGGCGCTCGGCGCGCGATCGACGGTCGGGCGGGGCGTCCGGTCGGGGAAGGGCTGGGTGTGCATGGGGTGTCCTCCTAGTCACAGACCTGGGCGCCAAGGGTAGGAAACCCCTGCGCCGGAAGGCTTCCTCCGCGGTGCGCGCCCTCGGGACGGCGTCGGCACGGACGGAGATGTCGCGCCGGAACCCGCCGGTCAGGATGGGAGGACTCGACCCACGGGAGCGCCGATGAGGACCGCCCACCGCACCTGTCCGATCTGCGACGCGATCTGTGGCTTGCGGCTGACCCTGGACGACGACGGCAAGGTCACCTCGGTCGTGGGCGACCGCGACGACCCGCTTTCGAAGGGCTACCTCTGCCCCAAGGGGGCGAACCTGGGCCGGCTGGACGAGGACCCGGACCGGTTGCGCACCCCGATGGTGCGCCGCGGCGAGGACTGGGTGGAGGTCGGCTGGCCCGAAGCGCTGGCCGAAGTCGACCGCGGCTTGCGAGCCGCCCTGGACGACCACGGCCGGGACTCGGTCGCGGTGTACTTCGGCAACCCGACTTACCACACCATGGCGGGTTTCATGTACCGCCAGCCGCTGTCGCAGGCGCTGGGCTCCCGCAACATCTACTCCGTGGCGACCATCGACCAGATGCCGAAGCACGTCGCGTGCGGGCTGATGAGCGGCGACCCGTTCGCGGTCGCCGTCCCGGATCTCGACCGGACCGACCACCTCCTGATCCTGGGCGCGAATCCGGTCGTCTCCAACGGTTCGCTCTGCGTGGCCCCGAACTTCCCCGGCCGCCTCAAGGCCCTGCGCCGCCGCGGCGGCAAGCTGACCGTGGTCGATCCCCGGCGCACCCGTACCGCGGAACTCGCCGACGAGCACGTCTTCGTCCGCCCCGGCACCGACGTGGTGCTGCTCTTCGGTCTCGTGCACACCCTGTTCGCGGAGGACCTGACGTCGGTCGAGCTCGAAGTCGGCGGCCTCGCCGAAGTGCGTGCCCTCGCCGCGGAGTTCCCGCCGTCGCTGGTCGAACGGGTCACCGGGGTGCCCGCGGCGACCGTCAGCCGCCTGGCGCGGGAGCTCGCCGCGGCCCGGACTGCCGCGGTGTACGCGCGCATCGGGACCTGCGCGGTCGAGTTCGGCACCCTGACGCAGTGGCTCGTCGACGTCCTCAACGTGCTCACCGGCAACTTCGACCGGCCCGGCGGGGTGCTGTTCACCCGCACCGCCGCGGCCGAGATCTTCCGCACCGGCGTCGCCTACGAGCAGGGCCGGTGGCGCAGCCGGGTACGCGGTCTGCCCGAGCGGATGGGGGAGCTTCCCGTCGCCACGCTGGCCGACGAAATCGAAACACCGGGGGAGGGCCGGGTCCGCGCCCTGATCACCATCGCGGGGAACCCGGCGCTCTCGGCTCCGAACGGTCCCCGGCTGGGGGAGGCGTTGCGCCGGCTGGACTTCATGGTCTGCGTGGACCCCTACCTCAACGAGACCACCCGCCACGCCGACGTCATCCTCCCGCCGCCACGGATCCTCGAGACCCCGCACTTCGACTTCCTCGAGCAGAGCATCGCCGTCCGCAACTACACCCGGTACTCGCCGGTCGTCCTGCCGCTCGGCGAAGGCCGGCTCTCGGAAGCGGAGATCCTGGCGCACCTCGTGCTGATCGTCTCCGGCCACGGGCCCGACACCCCGCCCGCGGCTCTGGACGAGCAGATCATCGGCAGCCTCCTGACGGCCGCCACGCAGCTGCCGTCCTCCCCGCTCGCCGGGCAGGACCCGGCCGCGGTGCGGGCGGACCTCGAGGGTGACAGCGCACCGGAGGTGCTGCTCGACCTGCTCCTGCGGTTCGGTCCTTACGACCTCACGCTGGCCGGGTTGCGCGAGAATCCCAGCGGGATCGATCTGGGGCCGCTGCGGCCGCGGCTGCCCGAGCTGCTCTGCACGAGCACCGGCCGGCTCGAGCTCGCGCCGGCCGAACTCGTCGCGGACGTCGAACGCCTCCGGTCCCGGCTCGTGGTGACGCCGCCGGAGTTCGTCCTCATCGGACGCCGGAACCTGCGGTCCAACAACAGCTGGCTGCACAACGTCGGCCGGCTGCGGGGCGGCAGCAACCGGTGCACCCTCCAGGTGCACCCCGCGGACGTCGAGCGGCTCGGTCTGGGCGCCGAAGCTGTGCTCACCTCGGCGGCCGGGAAGCTGACCGTGCCGGTCGAACCGGACGAGACGATCATGCCCGGCGTGGTCAGCCTCCCGCACGGCTGGGGACCGCCGGGGCCGGGCCGGCGCGTCGCCGCCGGGCAGGCCGGCGTCAACGCCAACGCCTTGACCGACGACGCCGTGATCGACGAGCTCTCGGGCAACGCGGTGTTCAACGGGGTTCCGGTGACGATCACCGCCGCTCCGGGGCCGCGCTGACCAGCTGATCCCTCCGGCCGATCCGGACGACCTCGTCCATCGGCCCGCACCGGAAGCAGGTCTCGGGCTGTCCGGGGCCGCGATTGCGGGCTTTCCGCGGTGCGACGGCGTTTTGGGTGGTGGGGCCGGTGAGGGCACAACACGACTCGGCCGCGGTCCGTGCTTCCGGACGGCGGCCGAGTCGTCGCTCACGCGCCTGGTGTCAGAGCGTCTTCCACTGCCGTTCAGGGTGTTCCGCGGCGTTCGACAGGATCCGCCGGTAGCTCTCCGCCCAGCCGGCGACTGTGCCGGCGTCGAGGTCTTCCAGGTTGTACTGGATGCTGACGGCGAGTTCCCCCGTCGGCAGCAGGTGCAGCGCCCACGCCACGCCGTGCGGGATCCACGGGCCGACCGGCGTCGGGGCGGTGCGCTTCCGGACCTCCCGGGAGCCTTCGGCGAACTGCAGCTCCGCCTCGCCGAACGGCAGCTCGAAGAACCCGATGATGCAGTGCGTACGGGAGCTCTCGTCGTTCGGCTCCATCACGTGCGGAGCTTCCCACTCGATGTGCTGGATCGGGATTTCGTGGGCGTACGCCTCGGTCCAGCTGTCCCGCGTGCTCTTGACGATGTCGAGGAAGCTGTCGCAGGCGCCGATGTCGGTCCGGAACACCAGGAAGTTCATCACCGGGCCGACGGTGCCGTCGAACCGGGAGTCGGTGCGGCCGTTGGTGAGCGTGTCGAGCGCCTGGTCCGTGGTGCCGGCGATCTCGTGCGCCAGCACGTTGAACGCCGAGAGCAGGACCACCGGCGTGACGGTCCCCGCCGCCTCGGAGAGCCCGGCCGCGGCCGCCATGACGCCCGCGTCGACGGAGAAGTTGTGTGCCGTGCAGGGCGTGTCGTGCGTGTCCGGCACCGGATAGTCGGCCGGCACGGAGAAGATCTGCGCGTCGTGCATCTTCTCCCGCCAGTAGCTCCGGGCGGAGTCACCGGCGGCGGACTGCGCGCCCGCCTGCTGCCACGCCGAGAACTCCCGGTACTGGCTCACCGCCGGCAGGTCCGGCACCCGGCCCTCGCTCCGGGCGGCGTAGCAGGCGGCGAGGTCGCGGATGACCACCTGCATCGACCACTCGTCGACGGCGGTGTGGTGCGCGGTCAGGGTGAGGACGGAGTCGGTCTCGTCGAAGCGGGCCAGCACGGCCCGCAACACCGGCATCTCCCGCGGGTGCACCGAGCGCTGCTCGGCCTCGGTCAGCAGTTCCTCGGCCCGCAGGTCCCGCTGCCGCCCGGCGAGCACCGGCAGGTCCCGGACCTCCAGCGGCACCGGGGCCGCCGCGTCGACCCGCTGGTAAGGCGGCTCGGCGTCGCGGACCACCGTGGTGCGGAGGATCTCGTGGCGGGCCACCAGGTCGTCGAGCGAGCTCCGGAGGGCGCCGACGTCCACTCGTCCGGTGATCCGCAGCGCGTTCGCGAGGATGAACCCCGAGCCGAAGAACCCCGCCTGGTCGCCCTTGTCACCGGAGTACCACAGTTCCTGCGGGGAAGAGAGTGGGTACCCGGGCTGCGCCGTTTCCGGCCGGTCAGCGATTTCTGTCATGGATTCT
>Ga0307515_10019844_pt1 | contig 12052 bp, 3 predicted proteins | sample 17_EM_MG_FD_194513 | JGI IMG/M metagenome (GOLD analysis project Ga0307515, IMG submission 194513) | Populus trichocarpa ectomycorrhiza microbial communities from riparian zone in the Pacific Northwest, United States - 17_EM | ecosystem: Host-associated > Plants > Roots > Unclassified | place...
AGTATAGATTAATTAAGAGGAATGCTGTTCTAGCAAAATACCCTATCAATTCTATACTATATATGTATAAAGGCTAAGGACCTATTCTACCTTAAGCTATAGCCCTATCCCTATAGTTTCTAAAGCCTATCCGTTCTATATCCAATTTACCCTATTTCTTACTCTTTAGAGCCTCTTTATAGCCTACTATAAGCTTTCTTTATAGGTTGCGATAACACCACAGTATTAAAGCGCTTTCTATAATTTATAGATTACGGACCTTAGTCCTAATATTCTTTTAAAATATCTTTATAATAATTAAGGTAATTCTCTAGTTCCTATATAGAGTCCTTAGCGGGCTAGCCTAGCTATTTAACTTTATATTAAAGCTTGTTCTTAACAGACTTATAGCATAGTATAGCTTTAACCTTATACCACTCGCCTACTACCTTAAGGTATTTAATTAGGCCTAGACGGAAGTTCTTTTCTAGTAGTAGTCCATACTATAGCTCTAGTAGGTTTATATAAAATACTAAATATATATAGGCCATAGATAGGGGTAGCTAGAGATGGTAAGCTAGCTTACTAATTTATTTCTTAACTTAGAAGGGACCTAGATATCTTATATTAAGCTTCTTTAATAGTTAACAGGTCTTAATATTTATTAAACGTAATAGAACCTCGTCGCCTACTCCAAAATACTTATTTTAATGTTTGCGGTTATACTAGAGTCTCTACTACTCTTAGGTATCCTATAGGCTCTACTTTATATACTTTTATTACTCCTCCTATTTCTAGAGGCATCTTTATACTCTCTAGTAGATATTCCTAAACTTCCTAATAGGATCCTATAACTAATTATACGGCCTTAGTTAATAATTATTAGGTATACTATTAAACCTAAATAGTTAGACGCTATAGGTAATCTAGATTAGTGTATACTTATACAATATATATTGCTTTAAATTGTAAGCGTACTCCGCGTATAGAAGTAGCTTATACTAGTTGTCTTACTAGTAGTTTAAATATAGTTATAGGTAAGACTTTAGTTCCTAGTTCTAGCGTCCTATTTACCCGTCCGTTTATAGATAAAAAGCTATACTATAATAGTAGTCTATTTTTAAATAAAAGCATAGATCTGACTAGTACTAGCTTATAAAGACGCTACCCCTATTAATAATAATAGAGTATAGCTAGTCTACTTTAAGAAAGTATTTCTCCTTAATTAGGCTAGTAAGCGCTTATATGTTAATCGTTTTATTAATAAAAAGGTATTAAATATACTTTAAAACCCTATTAATAAGTACAAGGACTAAGTTATATACTTATTCTTACCTACTTTTTAAGGGCGGGAGATCCGTAATAAAGTTTATAGTGTAATATTGCTATAGCTTACTAGTAGGGTGAACTAATTTAAGTAAACCCTATAGCTTATGCCTATAGATCTTATATACTTAATACTTCTCGCAATAGCTAATATACTCCTTTACTTCCTATTTAAGTTTTAGCCAATAGTATTTACGCTAAAGTAATTCTACTATTTTAGCTTAACCATATTGGCCGCCTAAAGGATTATTATAATTCTTTATAAGAATCTTCTATTATAGATTTACTTTTTATAGCACCTAAACCTTACTAGATCTACGTAGTAGGCCTATTAGGTCTAGTTCTTAATAGTAGCACCTAATGGCTTCCTTTCTATTATATTTCCAATCTACTTTCGCATTAAAAATAGTATAGAAAGTGTCCCTCTATTACACCTTACGGATAAGATCTATTAACCTTTTAGATAGTTCCTAGGTAAAAGCTATTTTGTTTTATACTACTCTAAGTATAAGACTAGATTTTATTATAGATTTTATAACTCTTTAATATATATATATTAGGAAGGCCACTATAAGGTTAAAGTTCTTTAGTTATTATAGAGCTCCGGGTTCCAATTACTTTATAGCTTCGCTATTAGTTTAAGGGGATACTAGGTCTATAACTATACCTATAGGCGTTATAATATAACCCAAAAACTCGACCTGCTTAGTATTAAAGATATACTTTAACGCCTTAGCGTAGAGGCCCTAATTATCTAAACGTTTTAGCACTTTATAGACGTATTGCTTATACTAATCTTTATCTTTTAAGTAGGTTAGGGTATTATTTAAATAGATAACGTATATACGGTTAACTAATCCCACTAAGGCTCTATAAATATATAATTAGAATATTATAGGCGTATTGGCTAGCCTAAAAGGCATTACCAGATACTTAAAGTAGCTATATTAGGTCTTAAAAGCGGTCTTTTACTTATCCCCTTCTCTAATATAGAGCCTATAATAGGCGTCTTATAGATCTAGCTTTATAAAGATTTTCGCCCTAAATAGTTAATCTAGCATTTTACTAACCAGTAGTAGTAGGTAACGGTTTTTAATTATAATCTTATTAAGACCGTAATAGTCTACGTATAGCCTTATAGTTCCATCTAGTTTTAGAATAGAGAGGATTGGCGCGCCTGCCGGCGACTTATTAGGCTAAATCTATCCCTTTTCTAGTAAACCATTAAGGTACTCTTATAGAATCTTAAGCTCTTTATAAGAGAAGTTATAAATAAAAAGGTTTAGTAGTTATTTACCTTCTTTTAGATTAATTATATAATCATACTCTAAGTTCTATAGTAGGACTTTAGCTCTCTTACCTAAAAATACCTTTAGTAAGTCCCTTAGGCCTACTAGAATATTTAATAAATTAGGGTCGCGTTTATCCTCTATATTATTATTAGGTAAGTCCTAGAGCTCCCTTAGAATACTCGCGGGCAGTATTACGCGCTATAGTAGTTACTTATATATAGTTACTACTATATATTAAACCGTTTTATACGGTAGCTAGTGTAAGCTTTGCAGTGTGTGGGAATTGAACAAGCAACTTTATTATAAGGCTATGGAAATCAAGAGGTATATATATATAAAATGGTGTAGGTAACAAGATGAAATGGGAACGGTGATCTGCAAGCAATATTGATCTGCGATCAATATATAGGGTGGCGTTGAGGCTGTCTCGGCAGCACCCGTAGTCGGTTACAGCTAGTAAAGGGTAGAAAATTCTTTAACGCAGCGTTTAAGGTGTCATAATATACTTTCCGCGTATTACTTAAGCCAGAGTAACCTATAGCGGTTAAAGTATCTTATAAGATCTTTAAAATCGCCGCCTTTTTATAATATCTCTGCGACCTACCTAATAGTTCCCTATAAGGTCTCTATTATAAAGGGGTTATTACCTATACTAGGCTCTATACCTATCTTACTATTAAATAGGGGTTAGATCTAATACTCCTTTAGGTATAAAGCGTATACTATTTACCTAGGGCTATATCCTCTAGAATATTCTTTAGGCTTATTAGTAATATACATCCTTTTAATTCTTTATTATTCTACTATTTAAAGGCTCCTGTTTTAAAGCGTATTTTAAAATCTACTTCTATAAGCTAAGGGTATCTAAGGATAAGGTTATAACCTATAAAGTTAGCTGCCTAGAAGGATTGCGGGCTAACTACCTTAGTATAGTTATATATATCGGCTACTAACACTATAAGCTTATAGGCACTATATAGTTTAATCTAATACTTATTTAGGAAGCTTATAATAGGTTTCCGCTACCTTTATAATAGGATTAGTTTATACTCTTTTACTAAATTATATTATATAAGATTAATTTTAGCGCCGCTATTATATAGTGCTTAGAACTATTATACCTTGTCTATAGAAAGCACCATTTCTAGCTTAATAGCAATATAAAGAGTCTCTACTTCTATATCTCACCCTAGTTATAGCCAGAAAAGGTCCGCAACTAGGGCTTTTCTTTTTTTAAATTATTAGTACAATTATCGCCCAACTTATTCCTTTAATAAGATTTACCTTTAGGGAAATTTCCTTTTAGCTTTTTAGAGTGTTCCTATAAGAGTATTAAGCGGGTATTAGGTTGGCCCTAAAAGTCTTTCCTATTATTTAAGGCTCCTAACTTTAACCCTTTTAAAGTTCTCCTTAAGAACGGTTTCTTTAAAGCTTAGGTTTACCCTATATTACTATTAAAATACCCACGCTTTTAGTTACCCCTTAGCTTTCTACTAAAAGAGGTCTAGTTCTTTACCATATCCCTAGTATTTAGAACCGCTCGTTTAAAATCTATATATACGGTAATCCACAGTAGGGCTCCTACGCGCTTTATTTTATTATAAATTGTTAGCTTAATTCTAGCCTAAATAAATCCTATCTTTTCCTTCTTATAGACGCTGCCGTTCTTATTTTTAAAGTGCTTTAGATCTATCTATTAAGTATAAATTTCTATAAAGTTTATAAACTAGCGGAAGTCTTAACGGTCTAGCTATATACTATTTTAGAATTGTTCTATATTGTTCTATTATATAATATACAGATCTTAGGTTTAACCCTTTAAAAAGGTCTATAGCTATAGCCATATAGTAATTTACTCTTTATTAAGTTAATTAAGCGCAATCTAGTTTAGTAATCGGTCTTTAATCTTGCTAATAGTCCAGCGTATACGCTCTTTGGTATTATCTCATATTATTAGCATTTTAAAGAAGTTATCTACCTTACAAACCCAATCGTCCAGCTATTAGGCGTTAGGTCTATAACGGAGTTCTAAACTATTAAAGGCCTTAGCCAGTTAGTTTATATCCTTTTTCCGTTTATTATATAGGTGCCTTTTTAAGTCTTCTATAACTCCTTAGATAAATACTAAGAAACCCCTAAAAAGTCCTTAGCCTTAACTAAGTAAAAAAAAATTTACCTAGCTTAGATTAAACCCTACTAGATATAGATTTGCCCTTAAAGGGTTTTAATATATTTATTAGTGGCTTTCGCCCGTATAGCTTCTAAGAGCCTTATAATAGCTTCCTAATATCCGTCTTAAAGGAGATTAGTATAGGGCTTTTAACCTTCTAAACTTAGGCCTAGGGAAGCTCCTGCTATAGAGGTAGTATTAGTACTAGTAGCTAGTGCGGGTTTCCTAATAAGCCTTAGGTCTTAAATTAGTGTTTAGGTTAAATTTTCTAAAGGGGTAGGCCCGCTTAGCTTATAAGCAGTTTATATACCACTACTATGCTAATTATAGGCCGGTAGTCTTCCGGGAGGGTTCTGGTTAGGTCCCTAGTTAGATATATTAGTATATTTCTTTAGCATTTCTAGCTTAAAGGAAAATCTTAAAGTTACCTCTAGCGCTTAATCTTCTAATTAGCCTAGGTAGGGTTAAAGGGGTTTTAGTTACTTTTTAGTAGCGTTATAACTATTATAGAGGGTATTTACGTTTTTCTTAGCGGTAACTATAGGTATATAAAAGTTTTCGAGCTTCTGGAGTATCTAAGTATTAAGGCTTATTCGGCCGTCTTACCTAGAGGTTTATATTATCGCAATCTCTTACTATTAAAGGGACCTTTCTACCTTAGCGCGACGGCTTTTTATAAGGTATCTATAGAGTTTCCGTTTAGGTTATCGCGAGATTTTAAAAGAGGATAGTAGTTATAAATAAAAGATATAAATTAATAATCTGGTTCTTAAGCTAGCTGCCCTTCTATGTCACGGAACGCGGGTAATAACTATAAAGCGTATGTATTCGGGGAGTCTACAAGACATTACGCGATCAATTGTAAGGGTCGAGGGCGTAAGGAGGTGATATACCCTCGCGTAGCTAACATAAGCTATACGTAAGGTGTACGCGAGAGCACGGGGTTCTCCTATAGAGGCCCCTGCGGTCGGGTTCCGTAATACTACCCCCCCTCCTATTAAGGCGGAGCTCTGGCGACGCTGTAGTTGCTATATATATATAGGGGGAAATACTTAGGGTATCTAGAAGAAGGAATATCGTTATAGGTATAATGGGCTCATATAGGTGCTTCTAACTTAAAGCTTATAGGTTACTACTATACGAAGGTACTAGGCTATAGAGGGGAAGGAGGCTGTTAGGGACTTAGTAAGGTATAAGGGTATTACTAAGGCGCTAGTAGTAAGCGAGCTAATAGCGATTTTCTATCCCGGGGATAGAAAATCCTAATTAGTTGGCTTCTCCTTAGCGTCTAGAATCTGACTAATTAGACAACTTTAACCGGCGGTTAAAGTTCCTTAATATCTTATTAGAGTAGTCACGTAACGGTAATATATAATAATTTAGCTATAACGGCTCCCATAGGGGATTAGGTACGAAATCTCTACTTAGGCCTAGTTTCTATGGGTTTATATAGTAAAAATCGCTAATTAGATCTTTTACGTTTTTAAAATCTTCCTATAGTTGCCATTCTGGCTAATCTATATTAAATCCTATATAGGTAGCTTTATAGTAGAGCCGCCGTCCTCTACCTTTACCAAAGTATTTAGAGTTAATAATTCGTTTAACGGTCCACTCCTTATAGTTCTCGTCTTCGTTCTTATCTTAGATTAATACTAATAGGGGTTTAGGCTATATTTATCCTGGTAGAGGGTTAGGCTAGTAAAGGTATAGTAGCCATAGGTAAAACATAGGCTATATCCCGTAGGTGGCTAAGGTAGGCAGAAGCTCTAGTTCGTATACAGCTCCTCTGTTAATAACTCGTTTAATCTAATAGGGGCTAAGGTTCTTATAATTAAGTGACTTTATAGGTCTCTATATAGAGATATTACGTATATCTAACTATACCTAGTCGCCAACACGCATCTTAGGTGGTGGTGTTCTATAGCAGTCGGCAAAGTAAGCTTATTTTACTTGGGCCCAGGCCATCTCTCCTTTATAGTAGTTAAGTAGGTCTTTTATACGGTCTATATATTAATTAGCAAGTAGCATCTTAAGGCGTTTTTTATATAGCAGTTTCTTATTAATAGGCTCTGGTGGCTCTATACCGGATTATAGGTAATATCCTTTATTCGCGAAGAACGGGGTAAGTCCTATAGTGGCTAAGACGTAGTTATTTACTACGAATTTACCTAGCGGAAGGTAGTCTACCTAGTTGTCCTAACTATAGGCGACTACCTATCGTAAGTACGCCTTTATACTAGCGTTAGCGTTTTCCGGTTATCCCACAGTTTTATAGTAAAAGAATATAAACATCTTAACGGAGATACTAAGGCGTTGGCAAATCCGCCTCTATATATTAGAGTTAAATTACATGCCTTAGTTAGATGTAATAGAGTTAGGTAACCTATATAGTCGGTAGACTTCACAAAGGAAGGCGTTAGCAACGTCGCTTACGGCTACGCCTTCGGTTAGGACGTAATAGCGTTTTTTTATAAGTCGGCATATTATTATAAGGATGTTCTTATAGGTTCGGCCATATCGTTTACAAGGCGGTAGGTTAACAATAAAATCTATAGTGATATCTGCCCATCATCATATAGGTACTAGTAAAGGGTATAGCAGTCCTTAGTACTTTATATAAAATACTTTAGCACATTTATAGCTATAGCAGGCGCTTATAAAGCGTTTAACTAAGTCTATTATTTTAGGCCAGAAGTAGTATCGGCTAAGAAACTTATAGGTTCCTTCTTTACCTAGGTGGCCGCTTAATCGGAGGTCATAGGCCATTTAAATTAGTTACCGTTATAGGTCTTTTAAGTCGGGGTAAATAGACGGCCTCTATAATAGAGCCTATTCTCTTTTACTTCTAAGGCTGCTATATTAATCTGGCCTAAGCTTTGGAGGTTAGTAGGCAGTATATAGGTGCCGGCGATCTTTACGGCAATTAGTTAATGCAGTAATAGGTTAATAGGGGTGTTATATACTACGGTAATAAGTTTGTTAATTTTAGGGGGTAACTCTAGTTCTATAGTATAAAGCTAAGGGGTAGTTAGTTCTATCTTAGGTAGTATACCTAGGGCTAAGTTTCGTGCTTTTAAAATTATTTGTCGTTAGAATTAATTACAAGGGTCATCTTCTAACTAAGGAAGGTCTTATAAACGGCGTATTAGGCTATTAGGCTTAGTACCTTATACTCCTAGCCTATATATAATTTTAAAGTTAAAACTGGAGAGGAACTCGTTCCAACGTGCTTAGCGTTAGTTTAGTTATTTTATAGTTATAAAGTACTTAAGATTGCGATAATCCGTAAGGACCTTAGTTAGCTAATTAGGTTCTACTAAGAAGAGTTCCAGTTAGAATTCCTTAAACGCTTATATAATTATAAGGAGTTCCTTATTATAGATCTTATAGTTATATTCTTATAGTATAAGCTTAGACGAGTAGAATGCGACTAGGTAGAGGAGACTATTATTACCTATCTAGGAGAGGACGCCCGCGTTAATATAGTCTAAGGAGTTAGTCTTAAGATAGAGTTGTCGTCCTGGTATAAAGTAAGCTAAGATAAGTACTTTAGTAAACGCATCTTTTAAGTCTTAGAACGCCTTTTTATATTTAGGCGTCCAGATAAAACGTAGATATATTTTTCTTCCTTTTACGGAAAAGCCCTTTATTTGCATTATTACTATAAATAGTGCTATAATACCTAAGAAGTTGTATATAAATTTCTAATAAAAGTTAGCGAAACTAAGAAAGGCTTATACGTCCTTAATATAGGTAGGGGTTTGCCATCTAGTGATTATATATACTTTTTTAGGGTCCATACAAACACCCTTAGTAGTGACAATTAGTCTAAGGTATTTTACTTCTGTGACTAAGAATTCGCACTTCTTTAAATTAATATAAAGTCCTATATCTCTAAGGCGCTATAGGACCTTTTAAACGTGCTTAGTATACTTAGAAGGGTTATCACTATAAATAAGTATATTGTCCAGGTACGCGGAGTAGAAGTCGTTAAGGTAGTCCCGTAAGGCATTATTAATATAGCTTTAGAAGCTGCCTAAGCCATTATATACGCCGAAAGGTATAATAGTATATTTAAATTGGCCAAAGCGCGATGCGAATGCGGTTTTCTATTTATTACCTTCCCGTATTTAGAGGCGGTTAAAGGCGGCAATAATATCGAGTTTAGTATAGATTTTGGCTTAGCTAAGCCGTTTAAGGGTCTCGCGTATAAGCGGTATAAGGTATTAGTTCTTAATCGTAATAGCGTTAAGTCCTCTATAGTCAATATAAAATTAAATACCTCCTCCTAGCTTTTTAGTAAGGAGGATAGGAGCGGCTGCTGGGGATATGCTAGGACGAATGAACCCTTTATTAAGGTGCTTATTGATATACTTTTTAACAACTAGGAGTTCGTCTTTTAATATTAAATAGGATCTCTTATAGGGCGGCGTTTTTCCTTATTTAATATTAATAGTATAGTTATTAGGTTAATATAGGGGCAGTATATCTGCGCTCTTTTATAAGCATACGTTAATAAAGTTATAATATCTCTTAGGGAGGAGCTTACGGAGTTCCTTATTAGTAAGTCCTTTTTTAAGCTTTATAAACTTCTTAAAGTCTAAGGGTGAAAGTCTATAGAGTTCTGCGGGGGCATTATTTTCTAAAAGGTTAAGTATATCTATCCTATTACTATAGAGGACGTAGTTCTAATCTTTATTAAGCTTATATAGTTATAATTAGAAAGCTACGGTAACGGTCCAGCCTTTCCTATATGCTATACGGTAGAAGGCCGCGGCGCTTATATAGTAGCAGTTAGTTATAGGTAGGGTAATAAGGGTTTCCTTAGGTTAATATCCTAGGGAGTAGATAGAGGCGGCTAGGCCATGCCCTAGGCAAGTCTCTCTGCAGTATTTAAAGTTAAAGGGTACTTCTCTCTTTTACCAGTTAATGGCGGGGTTATATTATTTAAGCTAGTTTATTCTAAGGATAATAGGGTAGTTTATAAGTGGTATAATATAGGCCCAGAGCTCCTCCTAGTATCCATTTATATTTAGGTAAAGTTATACTATATAGATAATCTTTTATATAGTATAACTACCGTTAGCGAGTTATAGGGCGCGGGCTTTAGTAAGGGGTAAGGTAGGTAGGTTATAAGTATATACAAATTAAGTATCTATAAATTTATTAGTAGCTCCGCAGTTAATTATAGAACGGGTTTTATATTATTTCTTAGCGGTAGTTCCCTCTATAGGTAAGACTATTTACTTCCATCCTTCTATTCTTACTAAGCTATCTATTAAGTAAGCCAATATATAGATCCCTCTATTATTAAAGTATCCTAACCTATGACTTAGGGCTAAGACTTTACGTTTTCCGCTTCCGCATCTAATTCTACTACCGTTACTACATCTTTGTCTTATATAGTAGCGGCATATAGCAACATATTTAGTATCCGGGGCATAAGGTTAGGTATTTAATAGCAGCTGCTAAACCTAGCCATTAGGTAGTTTAGGCTATAGCTATAATAGCCTTCTTAACGGCATTTATAGCAACGCCTTAGCTTCTAGAGTAGCTTACACTTTTTATTTAGTAGCTTCTTTAGGAAGGCTAGTATAAAGAGGTCAATATTAGGACCAGTAGTATTACTTAGGGTAGTAGGCGTTAGTAGTTTAGTAGGTCCGGAGGGCTTCTATAGGGAGGTCTTTAAACAGGGGTTTGCAGTAGTAATCTGGTTTAGCCGTCATTTAATCTTCCGTAGGGCTACTACCATATTATAAACGTTGTTATAGTTATAGCTAGCGGCTGCGTAACTAAGGCAATAAGTGACTTTTTTAAGGAGATCTTCTTAGTCTTTAGCGTTATCTTAGGCGAGGACTCCGGTATATTCCTAGAATTTAATATAGAACTTATTAAATAATTTAGTAGGACTTATCTTTAGGGCGCGTAGTTTAGCTTAACTAGTGGCCATTAGGTTATAGTCGCGGTATATTTAATTAAGGTCATTAAGGACTTCTTAGTAGGACTACTACTTCCGGGAACTGCTAGTCTCCTATTAAATAAAAAGCCTATTAAACGGGATGCCCTTTATTCGTCCAATAATATAGCCAATCTTAGTATCTTCTATAGGGAAAAGGCAGGCGCTCTAGGTCAGTTTCTCGCGGGTTTACATCTTCTAGTAGCTATATTCCTTGCGGTCACCCTTAAAAATTAGAGGATTAGGGTAGCGTATATTAAACCCTATAGTAGTAGATTAGGTTTAATTATTATAGCTTTTATTATCGCCACTACTATAGTAGGGGTTCCTATTAGGTGAAGCTGCTTAGCGCTAACCTTTTGTTAAGCGTCGAGTAGGTAAGGTTGCCGGGGGCGTAAAGACTTAGGTGGCGTTATATATAGTAGAAAGGTATCTAGTATTATTATAAATATACTTATTAAGCTAAGATTATAGGTATTTAATTATACCCTCTCTTTCGGTAACCGTAGCAATAAGTGTAATCTCGGCCTTCTTTAATCGTTAGACGTCGTATTTAGACGCGCGGAGGTCGTCTTTAATCTCCTAGCGTGTATTATCAGCGAGCGCCTTATAAGCTTATAGGTCTTAGATAATATCGTAATCTTAGGCAGTACGCATCTTAGCTTATATAAGCTTTAGATAGTAGTTCTATAGAAGGCGGTAGTATTTGTCGGGTTCTCGTACTACCATTTTTACAAACATCTCAGCGTCTCGTATCTCGATCTTAATGGGTAGTAGCCCTTCGGCTTATTTATCCGTGGTTATATAGTTAATAAAGGATAAAACATTATTAATGTCCCCCTTATAGTCGTCGTAGTCTTTTAAGCCACTAGGCTTCCCTTTAGGGGTTAAGGCTAGGGCTAACAAATTAAATCCTTCTAGGACTAATTGGTGTTGTAGTTTCGATATAGGTATTAGGTTGTTCTTTAAGTTTAACATAGTAGCTAGTAAGGAACTTTGTCTTACTATCGTTAATTCTTTAGGAGTACGAAGTAAGGTAACTCGTAGACACGCTGCTTCTGGCAGCGTCTACGGTATCGTGGAGATGTAGAATTGGTCGTAGGCTAAGCGTTGGTAAAGAAAGAGGCGCAACGTAATGTCACGGAACGCGGGTAATGGCTATAAAGCGTATGTATTCGGGGAGTCTATAAGACGTTACGCGATCGATCGTAAGGGTCGAGGGCGTAAGGAGGTGATATACCCTCGCGTAGCTGACATAAGCTGTACGCGAGGTGTACGCGAGAGCACGGGGTTCTCCTATGGAGGCCCCTGCGGTCGGGTTCCGTGACA